>Ga0210051_1000181_pt1 | contig 50969 bp, 47 predicted proteins | sample CryGey092014_all_FD_185464 | JGI IMG/M metagenome (GOLD analysis project Ga0210051, IMG submission 185464) | Groundwater microbial communities from aquifer - Crystal Geyser CG23_combo_of_CG06-09_8/20/14_all (SPAdes) (version 2) | ecosystem: Environmental > Aquatic > Deep subsurface > Groundwater...
AACGATCGAGCAACTAGAGGAAGAAAAGTATGTACTACAGAAAGCGGCTTAGGAATATTTGAACATGCACGCACAGGGGGCCATAAAAATATTTCAACTAAAAACTTGACAATTTCTAGAATTCCATACAGCTTCCTCATTGTCTCTACCATGCGAACACAATTCTTCCAACAACTAAAAACCTACAAATATGATCAATTTCGGTTTATGAATTTATAGAATTCTCAGTGATAAACGAGATAAAACAGCCTCAAAGGAACAATCTTTATTTACTCCTAATTATTTACACACAATTTCATATATTGCCTCATACCACGTGTCTGGAGGAATAAATTTCCATACGCCTGGAGCAGCATCGATTGATTTCAAAATTTTTCCATCCTTGGAATAAAATATTCCTTTTATTGTGCGAAACTTCTTCTCTACGCAGTTTATTTCAAGCAAGTTTAAAGTATGATCTACATCCTTGATAATGTTCAAGAGTTCTTTATTTTGCCTGAATTGCTCCTTGGCTTGAATTCGGCCTTTTTCCTTGTATACCGTTTTAGTCCACAACCTGCCAATATTTTTGGACGGATAGGTTACGCTTACAGAATCATAGAAATGTGAGAAACTATCATCACTTCCGAAAGATTTCCACTCTGCTCCCCAGACTTCCGCACAGGCAAAGATAGCGAACCCGATAAATGCGAGTGTAAGCCCCACCCTAACTGATAATGATTTCATTCAGATCACCTCCTTTCTTGGCTATAGGCTGAGTCAATGTTTAGGGTTCACTTCCTTTCACTCCTTCAGATATGGGTTTTTCAAGTGATAGTTTACTCAGAATTCCTATCAATTCTTTTCCCTCGTCACAAAAGTCTTTTAATTCCTCATTAAGGGATTCAACAGACTCGAAATCAAGTATGCGATGCATAATGCTATTTCTTCTTTCGTTGAAATTTCTCATTCTAATAGAGATGCCATTGCTCGGCTCCATTAAATATGTATAGAATGCCAACTTGAATAGGGATCGTTCATCCTCAATTTTTTTTTGAATCCAACCGAGTAGTTTCTTTTTTTCCATTAAAATACTTATGTGCACACGAAAGAGTAACTCAGTCACCTGAAAAACGATTACAGCACATTGAAGGAAATGTCCGCTTTTGTATGCATCATTTTGTAACGTTGCCAACTCGTCAAGAATTCTGATTAAGTTTTCTAATTTATCTCCCATAAAATTCTCTCCTGTTCTTTTCTCCATGTCCCATTGGTGTTCTCAAAGACATAACCAAAGCCACCGCAGATAGTTGACCCCTTATAGATGGGGAGGTTAATGCTTACCCTTGCTTTAGAAGGAATCGAAAATAGGCAAATTTGAAGTAGCCTAATGAATATTCCAGACCCTTTAATCTCCAATGGTGGTTAGAGGTTATGTTGTTAAGTTAACTCAGGGAACTAATGGAAGCCCTCAACTCTGAGGGTAGTTTATAAAACAGGCATGGGAAAGTCAACCGAAATATCGGAAAGGATTGGGGGACATCCTATATTGTTCCTGTCAAGAGGGAAAACGAAAAAAATCATCTTTTGTAAAAACAGCAGGTTACAAAACCGTTTCGATTTTTGGAACACTCCTACCTTAGAATTTTTGTGCAAATTCGTGTCTGCCTCGACGAATCTCTCGCCAATGACGAACTCCGAATCTAAGCGTTATCAGTATCCGGTATGTCCCGATGAAGCGGGACCACCCATCATCCCTTATCCAGATTCCAAAGCTGAGCGAGAGGCCCTGTATTGGCCTCCACGTTGGTGCTCGTGGGAACGATGTGGGGTCAGGTCTATTTTGTTAGCATCTTCTCTTTTGCCCTCAAAATTCTGCTGACAGAAGTAAAATGTATCCGGAGATGGTCTGCTACCTCCCTCTGAGTGTATCCATGCTCCAAGACTGCCTCAACTATCCTCCTGTCTCTCTTCCGTCTATCTCCAAACACCTCCGGTCTAAATATATCTCCCAACGGAGGTTTGTTCATGAATCGCTGGCTCTTGGCTATCTCGCAAATACACCGAGGGACGTAGTTTAATTCTGTCACTTATTTTTCCTTTCAAAAATCGCATCCATCCCCACCTTTCAACTGTTCTGGTGTCCGTTCTTGAAGCCACAAGCTTGCCCCGGCAGAGAAATCCATTCGCTGTTGGCCGGGATGTCGCCTCCCATTCGGCTTTTGAATGTCTCGAACCTTTCCCATGGAGGCTCCACACACATTCTTCCAACCTATCCTGCGCCATCTTCATACAGCATAGAGCCATGCCTACGGGAGGGCAGGCAAAGCGTATAGCGTAAATCTTTACCGTAAGTCGTAGGGACGAAATACTTACTGGGTTGTCTTAAACTACCTAAAATCCAACAAAATATCAAAGCTGATTTTGTTTCCACTCCAAGATTCTCATCTCTAATCTTCTTCGTTCTGCTTCGATCTCCCGTTTCAGGATTTTCGGATCTGGTAACTGAAGTTTGTATCGTGAGGCGAAGATCTTATTGCTCAGTCTTCCAAGGGCATAGTGTGCCACTGCCTCATCTTTTTCAGAACAAAGGATGAGTCCAATGGGATCGTTTTCATTGCCCATCTTCTCATTTTCAAGCAGATAGTTGAGATAGAGATTCATCTGACCTGCGTCCGCATGGGTAAATTTTCCAACCTTGAGATCAATCGCGACAAGACATTGGAGCCCACGATGATAGAAGAGAAGATCAAGATAATACGACTCGCTTCCTACTTGAAGCCTTTTCTGGCGGGCAACAAATGTGAAGCCGTAGCCGAGTTCAAGGAGGAAGTCAGCCATGTGCTGGATAAGAGCGTTTTCAAGATCGTGCTCCGAGGCCGGTTCTAGCAGACCGAGAAACTCTAACACATAAGGGTCTTTGATGGCGTCTTCAGCCGAAACGAGACTCCCAGACTTCTCCGCTTTCTTAATCAATTCTCCTTTCTTCTTGGAGAGAGCAACCCGCTCATAGAGCATGGAGTTGATCTGGCGGTCAAGTTGCCGTACCGACCATCCGGCCCGTCGGGCCTCTTCCTCATAGAAGTCCCGCTTGGCCTGTTCTTCGAGAGGAAGGAATCGTACATAATGTGTCCATGACAGCACGAACTCTTGATGCGGCGAACGATGCACAGGAGTGTTCAGGGATATCAAAGATTCTCCAGTCACTGATTGGAGAATTGGGCGACGGTCGTGATAAGTGAGGTAGAACTGTCGGAATAAGTTCAGATTTGAGTAACCAAAGCCCCGCCCAAATCGTGCCGATAAGTCCTTTGCCAGCCGTTGAAGGAGGCTGACCCCGTACTCGGCACGCCTTGCTCCTCGTTGTTCGAAATCCACAATTCGTCTTCCAATCTCCCAATAGGTTGCAGTCAGGATTTGGTTAACCGACCGGGCTGCTGCATGCCTGGCTTGTTCAAGCAAATCACTCACGCCAGTTAAAAGTCCAGTGTAACCTCGATGATCTATTCGTTTTATCTCTATCTCTTTTCCGGTTTTTTTGGTCATCCCTTTTCTCACCTATACAGCTTCACCCTTCAGTTGTTCAGGGGTGCGTTCCTGTAACCAGAGCTTGCCCCGGCAGAGAAATCCATTCGCTGTTGGCCGGGATGTCGCCTCCCATTCGGCTTTTGAATGTCTCGAACCTTTCCCATGGAGGCTCCACACACATTCTTCCAACCTATCCTGCGCCATTTCAGAAACCGTCAGGCGTCAAGCGTAAGGCGCAAGGGGTAACTCCAAAACGAAACCGCTCTGATGCGGTTCCCCAGAAAGGCTTACTGCCTTTTCTGCTTTTTAAATCCCTTTAAGGATTTGTAGGGCACATGCGGTTCTTCCACCAGGAACCCTATTCGTTTCTTCGGAGTTTCCGGTTCTGGCGGTCTCATGAGTTGCCTGATAGCAACCACCAGGGATCGTATCGATTCATCATGGTTTTGCAGTTTTCTCTCCAGCGCGGCAAGCTTGTGGGCTAACTCCTTATGTGTTGACAACATTTCCCGAAGTTTGACAAATGCCCGGACCACAAATACGCTGATTTGTACGGCCCTCTCCGTATTTAGAACGCTGGCCACCATAATTGCCCCATGTTCAGTGAATGCATTGGGCAGGGCCTTAGCATATTTGAGGTTTTTAAGGTGATCACAAATTGTGATCACTTGATCCTTTTCAGGCTGTGTAAGTTTAAACATAAAGTCTTGCGGGAAACGCTTTAGATTTCGTCTCACCGCTTGGTTAAGGACACGGGTTGGCACGCCATATAGCATTGCAAGGTCAGCGTCCAACATGACTCTCTGCCCACGGATTAAGAGAATCCGTTGTTCAATCTGACCAATTGGGATGATGGCTTTCTGACCTTTCACCTCTTAACCTCATTTCTGCTTACGCGATAAGGTCACAATTTGTGACCTTAAGCAGGAAAATAAGTTGTTTTGAAATAACGACTTGTGATTTCAAGATGAGGCATTTCTCTTGATGCATTTTTTTACCTTAACACCCCAAAACCTATTCCTTTTGAGAACAGGCTCTGAATGAATCCTAAATTTCAATTCAGAATTTAAATCCCCCCATCCTGAGTTGCACTACATATACCAAAAACAGAAAATTATGACAACCCCCGAACATTAACGTGAACCGTGAGGCGTAAGACGAAAGGGGTACTCGCATAGCACATAAATTCTGCCTTCGAGGGTCGGACCAAGTCAAGTTATTGAAATCGCGAATGAAAGGTGAAACTGAGGTCTGAATTTTGACCTTTGCTGGGAAGAATCACCCTTCTTCAGATCCCTGGTCTTCCTCCAGAAGACGGAGAATCTCCGGGGGAATGACCGGGGATTGGAACACCTGGGGGGCCGCCGCTCCGGGTAGCTGGACCTGAAGGGAAAAGGAATGGAGGGCGAGACGGATAAAACCCATCTCCTCGCGTAGGAACTTGAGGGACCGGGATGTGCCGTAGCGCGCATCGCCCACCACGGCATGACCCGCAAGCCGGGCGTGACGTCGGATCTGATGCTTGTGGCCGGTCAAAAGGTCGCACTCAATGAGGGTGTAATGGGCGCTTCTCCGAAGGACCCGGAAGCGGGTCTCGGACGGGACCGCCCTGGGGCGGCCCTCGGGATGTAAGCGGCCCCCCGCCTCCTTAGACAGGTGCCAAGTCCAGAGCCCCCAGCCGTCTTCCGCGGTAGGCTCTGGGAGATCTCCGTGGAGGAGGGCGATATAGCACTTCCGGACCTTGTGGTGTTCGAATTGCATGGCGAAGTAGCTGAAGGTCCTGGGCCGGCAGGCCAGGAGGATAACCCCGCTCGTCTCCCGGTCAAGGCGGTGGACAGGAAGAACCCCGAACCCAGGATCACAGTCGATTTTATTCCTGAGGTCCGGGTCGGTATTGATCCGAGACTGAAGGAAGGAACAGAGGTCCTGCCCCTGCTCCTCCTGGACGCTCAGCCCGGAGGGCTTCTCCACCATGAGCCAGCCCCGGCCCGCCGAGAGGATTGAAATGGAAAAAGGGTCCGTTGTCATCACCTAAAAAAGAGGACCACCCAACGATGTCCTTTTAAGAGTAAAGCTTTCTGGGCAGGCTTGCAATATCCCAATTTCGGTAAAAATGGGCAGAGGGACGTATTTGAAAACTAACACTTTTTCCCCTCTGCTTCAGCGGATTCCGAAAGGAGGGGGTCAGGTACTGCCTTGCTCTGGGCAGAACAGATTCACAAAAATGGAGCCATCTCCTTTTCCTTCTCCTGAATTGACAGAAGATTTGGTGCCAGGCAATGGTAATTCGGTATTTGTTTTTACGATAAAATACTAATCCAGATCCAGTTTCACTTTACACTGATTACATATTACAACACCACGGAAAACTTTATTGCCACATTCAGGACAAATATAGCGGGCTTCTTCATCTTCAATCCATTTTTCAGTACCAAACTCTCGCCGATACGGAATAGCCCGTAAAATAACCTTTTTGCCAACAGCCATTGAAAAATGTTCAATGTATTGGCAAGGAAATTCATCGCATTGGTGACATCCGGTGTAACCTTTCTCTCTTGTACACTTCCTGATCTCACATTGTCGGCAATGCATAAACTGTTCATCAGACAAACAGCCACGACACTTGATATCTTCTATTGAAAGATTTTCGCTATTGGGAAGAATACCTTTGCCGGAAACTCCTCCCCTGTAAAGATTCACTAACCGCTCCTTAAATTTTTGATTATTATCACGGTGTGCAATATAGATGGCACAGACTCCGCAATAAAGACCACAAGGAGAAACAAGATCGGGATTTACCGTCATATTTCAATCCTCCAATTTATCATATTCTTCTATTACAAACGCAAATCCGAGGCTTATGCTGATAGTAGCTCCTTCAATTTCGCGGTCAGAGTAGGCAAGACTTCTTTATAATCCGCGACGATACCAAAGTGGGCTACATTGAAGATATTAGCCTCCTTATCCTTATTGATAGCCACAATGACCTTTGATCCCAAACAGCCAGCGATATGCGACATGGCGCCAGAGAGAGCTACGGCTATGTATAGTTTAGGGCTGACCGCCTTTCCGCTCTGGCCCACCTGGAGCGTCGCCGGCGCCCAACCCTCGTCACAGGCAGGTCTCGTAGCGCCAACAGCGCCACCCAGAACGTTAGCGAGCTCCCGGAGCATCCCGAAGTTTTGAGCACTGCCCATACCACGCCCACCGCTGACGACGACCTCAGCGTCTTCCAGCTTCACCCCTTCCACCTCTTCTTTGATCCGATCGACAACCCTGACTTTAAGCGCCGAAGGGTCGATCTTGCCTTCTTCAGGAATAACCTGACCTTGCCGGGAGTCATTGCGCTCTGCTGGCGGCGCTGTTTTCAGTCTTACAGTAGCCATTTGAGGCCGGGCAGACCTTGATACCATTGTGGCGTGGGCGTTACCGCCAAAGACAGGCCTGGTCGAGACCAGGAGCTTGGTCGCCGGGTCAATGGATAGCGCCAGGCAGTCCATAGCGAGCCCACCCCCTAAGCGACCATTTAGTCGCGGAGCTAAATCGCATCCGATATCCGTATGGCCAAGAAGCATAATGGAAGGAAGCTCTTTCAGGCAAAGGTTGGCCGCTACCTGAGTGTAGGCATCGGAGTTATAATCATCCAGGAGACTGTCTTCAGCAACATAGACGTTGTCAGCCCCATAGGCGATTGCCTCCTGACCCAGGCCGCCTGTTTTGCTACCCATCAATAGGGCGCTTAAGTCCTCGCCCAGTTCATTGGCGAGCTTTCTTCCAACTCCAAGGAGTTCTATCGTGATTGGCGCTAATTTCCCTTCAGCGATCTCACCACAAACCAAAACACCTTTATGACTATCCATGGAATGTCCTCCGTTCACTTCATGAAGCATGTGTATCAGGATACCAGTGTATCAGTCGGCAGATTATCAGGTTATCAGGACATCAGTTTAATCTGATATCCTTGGGGCTGATATCCTTCCCACTAATCCTCTGATGTGCTGATGCGCTTCCTTTTCTGTCTATTCATGTTATTCGTTTCCCTCAATCATATCAGTTTAATAAGCTTTGAAGCTAGATTGGCGGCAGCTTCACCAGGAGTATTCCCGGCAACTATCTCACACTCGGTCTTTCGGGTCGGCACAGAGAGACTGGTGACCTCGGTATGGGCGTTCGCCTTGTCTAACTTCGAGGACTCAGCCCCAATATCCTGCGCCTTCCAGACCGGAATCTGCTTGCGGCGAGCAAGCATGAGGCCCATTCCAGCGGGAAGACGAGGCAGCCCTATCTCACTGCTGACGGTAATTAGGCTTGGCATAGGGGCTTCCAGTACTTCATAGCCATCCTTCACTATCCTCTTTACCCTAAGCGTCTTGTCCACGGCCTGGATATCACAGGCGAGGGTTACGACAGGGATGCCAAGTATTTCGCCCAGAATAGAGCCGACCTGACCAGCGCCCCAGTCAGCGGCCTGTCGGCCGCACAGAACCAGGTCATACCCGCCAATTTTCTGGATCGCTTTCCCCAAGACATAAGCAGTACCAAAGCTATCCAGGTTTTCGAAGGCTTCATCCCGGAGAACAAATCCTTCGTCGGCCCCCATAGATATGGCGTGCTTTACCACGTCAGAAGCTTTGTCCGACCCCATGCTGATCACTGTTATTTTCCCTTTGTGCTTATCTTTGAGCCGGCATGCTGCCTCAACTGCTCGTTCATCATATACGCTTATCACAGGCGGCACTCCGGGGGGAGGAATAACCTTTTTCGCCTCGGGGTCAATCTTGAATTTGGCCGGTGGTATCTCGGGGTCAAGTACTTGTTTAACACAGACGATCGTATGCATACGACTCCTCTCCTCATGCCCAAAGGGCATTCCACGAATGATGAAGATGACGAATTTCACGAATACAAAGCACGTGTATCAGGATACCAGTCTATCAGTTGGCAGATGATCAGGTGATCAGGGCGTCAGATTTTATCTGATATCCTAAGGGCTGATATCCTCCCTGCTGATCTTCTGATGTGCTGGTGCGCTTCTTTTTCGATCTATTCGTGTCATTCGTTGCCATTCGTGCTATTCGAATCTACTGCTTCATTGCTGCTTCAACGAGTTCAACGAGGTCTCTTGCCTTCAACGAGTCCTTCATATCTTTATGTTCGATGCTCTCCTCGAACATCTGTAAACAATAAGGGCAGGCAGTCACTACCATCTCAGCCCCAGTCTTGAGAACGTCTTCGATACGCATTTGATTAATCTTTGTTGTACCGGGCTGTTCTTCTATCCACATGTGTCCGCCGCCGCCGCCGCAGCAAAAGCTCGTGTTTCGCGAGCGTCCCATTTCCTCAAGCTTTGCCTTGGGGATAGCCTGCAGTATCCGGCGCGGCTCCAGATATACTCTGTTATAACGGCCTAAATAGCAGGGGTCATGATAGGTGAGTTTGGAGTTCAGCTCGTTGGTAAGTTTCAATTTGCCCTGCCTGATTAAATCAGCAATGAATTGGGTATAGTGAACCACCTTGAAATCGCCGCCGTACCTGGGGTACTCATTCTTAATGGTATGATAGCAGTGGGGACAGGAGGTAATAATCTCTTTAATGTTGTGGCTTTTAAAAATTTCAATATTTTGCTCCGCCATGATCTGAAACTGGAACTCATACCCTGCTCTTCGTGCCGGGTCGCCGCAGCAGGTCTCGGCATCGCCTAATACCCCGAATTCGACTCCGGCCGCTTTCAGCACCCTCGTCATGGATAGAGTAGCTTCGACATTACGCTCAACAAGGGCCCCGGTGCAACCTACCCAGAATAGGGTATTCGCATTATCACCTTCAGCCAATAGCTTGAGTTCCAGGCCATTTGTCCAGTCGCCCCTCAACCTCAGCGACTGGATTCCAGCCCATGGGTGTCCTCTTGACTGCATATTTCTGAGCATAAGCTGGGCACTTTCTGGCATCTTACTTTGCGCCAGCACCAGGTTACGTCTGAGGTCAATGATCTTAACAATGTGTTCCACATAGACGGGGCATGTCTCCTGGCAAGCACCACAGGTGGTGCATGCCCAGATTTCGGCTTCGCTTGGCGCTTCCCCAACCAAGGTCGGAGCGTTGTCGGATTGATTTGCCTGGTTGTTGGCTGCTTTTAGCATGTGGACTTTGAGGTCCTGCACTACTTTCCTTGGCGAAAGGGGTTTGCCTGTCGCCCACGCCGGGCAGGCATCCTGACAGCGACCGCAGTTGGTGCAAGCGTCCAAGTCAAGGAGCTGCTTCCAGGTGAAATCCTTAATGTCCCCAACACCAAGGGTCTCAGCGTTTTCAATGTTAATGGGGGCAGGGGCTCCTACGGGTCCCAGGGAGCGGAAAAAGACATTCAACGGAGATATGACAATATGCTGTAATTTGGAAAAGACCAGAGCGACATAAATAATGGCGCCGATGGTTAGCGCCGAATGGAACCACCATAAAAACCTGTGCCAGAACAAAAGCGAGTCCCGGCTCATGCCGGCAAAGGCTTTGGCTAAGACAAATCCGCCTGGGGACCATACTGCCCAGTCAGGGTGAATGTTTATTTCGGTAGCTGCCTGCCGTAGTCCTTCAACCATGTAGCCAGTAATAAGTATCACTGCAATCAACGCCATAACGATGCCATCGTCGAGTATGGTATTCAGCCCCCTGGGTTTCCAGATGTAACGGCGGTAGGCAGCCATGATTATCCCAATAAGAACCAGGAGGCCGCCAATATCAACGATGAGTGAGAACCACAGGTAGGGAGCGCCAATGATATGACGATTGGTGTAATGGGTTACAGCATCAATAGCCGCAGCCAAAAGGAGTATGACAAAACCCCAGAAGATAATGAGGTGCATCATCCCGGGGTAAAGATCGCGAAGAAAGCGCCGGTGGGCTAAAACATCCACAACGGTGGTGCGGATGAAAACCTGTATTCTTTTGCCTATGTTCTTTGAGCAGTCATCTGGCTTCCCCAGGCGCCATAGCTTATAGCGCCGGTAGATACTGAACACCCAGAAAGCTACAGCGATAGCTGCCAATATATACATCACGTAACTGTACGAAATATTCCAGAATACTTCTCGGGATGGCAAAAGCTATCCTCCTCTTTGCTTACTCTTTCTTTACCCCGTTAGAAAGCCCCAGCATTTATGTTGGGGATGATAGAAATAAGAAGCATTAACTCCTTGTTGAGAGCGGGGTCAAACCGCTGGAATTTCTAACGGGGTTTACTCTTTCTGACTATCGTTCTTTTTTCCTCAGGAATAGGAGGCGGAACAGGCTCGCCAGAAATCTTCGTCACCGCACCAAATTTAGGGGGACAAACTTCAAAACATGTTCCGCATTTTATGCATTTCTCTTGATCAATCACATGGACCTGGTTCTTGGCGCTTATAATCGCCTCAACAGGGCATCTTTTAGCGCAAGTCATACAGGCCTGGCACTTTTCCGGATCAATATAGTACGAGATGACTTCGCTGAATAACCTGTCTATTTCGTCTTTGGTGAAAAGTTTGTCATATTCTTCTGGGTTCACAAGACGTGACGCCAGCTTCTCATTTTTCACCAGCTTGATATAGGGGACCAGCTTTGTGATTTCTGCAAGTTTGGACTTTAATTCTTTTTGGTCCATTCCTTCACGTTTGCCAAGGGGTCCTAACTCCTTCACCTTGTTGCCAAACTCACTCATCACTTCGGCAAAAAGGATTCCTTCAGCCGAAGACATAAATTCGATCCTTAACCTTTCCGGGTTCAGCCCTATATGTTCCATTATTTTTTTACATAGAAGCACCATGTTGAGTGCATGGTAATTTCCATGAGTAATATAATTACATTCATTTAAACGGCAACCACCAATGAACACCCCATCCATTCCATTTGAGAAAGCCCGAAGTACAAATTCCAGGTCGACTCTACCGGAACACATGACGCGTATCAGCCTGATTTCAGTTGTATATTGCAGTCTGGAAACTCCAGCCATGTCACCAGCGCCGTAAGCTCACCAATGGCATACAAAACCGATGATTCTTGGTTTAAATTTAAGTCCTGTACCCATTTTTATCTCACTTCCTTAATTAGAAAATAGATTCGAATACCACTAATGGCAACGAATGACACGAATATTATTCCCTTAACTACGCGTCTGGAACCGCCGCGTCAATTTGGCTCAAGATCTCTTCATCGGTAAAGTGCTTCAGTCGAATAGCCCCTGTGGGACACTTTGCGTTACAGAGACCATCTCCTTTACAAAGAACAGGATTCACGACAGCCTTTTTGCCCTGTCGTGTCTCACGAAACTCTATGGCGCCATACGTACAGACTGAGATACATTGCCCACACCCCATACACTTCTTCTCATCCACCTCGCAAACAGAGCCGGAGGCGATGACTGTATCATGTGAGAGAAGCGTTAAGACCCGGCCTGCAGCTCCATAAGCCTGCTTAATCGCTTCAGATATAAACTTGGGATAGTGAGCTATCCCACAAAGATAAACGCCGTCTGCAGCAAACTCAACAGGTCTTAATTTGACATGGGCTTCCTGGAAGAAACCATCCGGGCCCAAGGGTACCTTGAATAATTGGGATATTTCCTTGTTTCCTGCGGGGGGAATAACGGCAGCAGCCAAAGATACGATATCGGCATCTATTTCAACCTTCATACCTAAGATATAATCTGGGGCGGTAACCTTTAGAACAGGCCGCCCCTCCTCCGACTCACCCGCTTGCACCTCTGGTTTATCTTGCGGTTCATAGCGGATAAACTTTACATCTTTATCTGCCGCTTCCCTGTAATAATCCTCACTAAACCCATAAGTCCTCATATCCCGAAAGAGAATGTAGATATCCATCTTTGGGTTTATCTCTTTCAGTTTCAATGCGTTCTTTATAGACTCGCTACAACATATCCTGCTGCAGTAATTTCTGTCTTCATTTCTGCAGCCTACGCATTGGATCATCACGAGACTTTCTGCGTTAATTACCTTTTCGTTTCCTTTATTGATCTGCTCCTCCAACTCAAGGTGGGTCATGACCCTGTCATCTTCTCCATAAAGGTATTCTGCAGGTTTATATACATCAGCGCCTACAGCGATGACGGCTGCGCCATGTTTTATCTCTGTGACCCCTCTTTCTGACTTCACGTTTGTTACGAAATTCCCCACATAACCGGTAGCCCCTGTGATGGTAGCATTAGTATATACATGTATTAAGGGGTGCTGGTAAACTTTCCGTATAACATCGCGCAAATAGGCCTGAACATCCAGCCCTTCCAGGGTGGTGTGGATTCTTCTTGCCGTCCCCCCTAAATCTTTTTCCCTTTCCACCAGGTGAACCTCATGTCCCTGGTTGGCTATGGAGAGAGCACAAGTCATGCCGGCCAGGCCTCCACCCACCACGAGTGCCGCCTTGTTGACAGGCAGATCAATTTCCCGTAATGGCTCCAAATGGTAAGCGCGGGCTACCGACATCCGTATGATATCCTTTGCCTTCTGCGTGGCTTCTTCCTTTTCTTTAGAGTGGACCCAGGAGTTATGCTCCCTAATATTAGCCATTTCGTAGTAATATTGATTAAGTCCCGCCTCCCGAACGGTGTCCCGGAATAGCGGTTCAAGGGTCCTGGGGGAGCAGGCAGCGACAATTACGCGATTGAGCCCTTTTTCCTTGCTCATGTCTGTTATTTCTTTGGCACAATTAGTAGCGCATGAAAATAGCTGTTCCTGAGAGTAGACGACATTAGGCAAGGTTTTGCAATATTCAACTGTTTCAGGAACATTTACTACCCTTCCGATATTAGCCCCACAATGACACACAAAGACTCCTATCCTGGGCTCCTCTTTGGAGACATCCCTTTCCGGCGGATAGATCCTTTCTTTGGCCAGCTTCCCTCGCCGGTAGTCAAGGAGTTCAGCACATTGGGAACCGGCTCCGCTGGCGCTAAAAACCGACTCGGGAATATCTGTAGGACCCTGGAAGGCTCCGCTTACAAAGATCCCAGGCCTGGTGGTCTCCATAGGATTGACAGGATTGATTTTACAATAATCGTGATGATTGAGTTCTATGCCGAACCTTTTTGCCAGGCCCTTCGCATCATCAGGAGGATTCAATCCAACGGATAATACCACCATATCGAATTCTTCCTCTTTTACTCCCTCCTCGGGGGTAGAATACCGTATGGTTACATTCTTGCTTCCCGGGTCCTCTTTTACTATTGATGTGTAGCTTCTTATAAATCGAATCCCGGGAAGTCTCTCTGCCCTTTCGTAGAATCGCTCAAAATCCTTTCCATAGGAACGAATATCGTTATGGAATATTGTACACTCTGCCTCTGCGTCATGCTCTTTTGTCAAAATTACCTGTTTCTGGGTATACGTGCAGCATACGGCTGAACAATAGCTGTTTTCGCCCGGAGTAACCCGTCTGGAACCGACGCATTGAATCCAGGCTATTTTATGGGGATGCTTCTTGTCGGAAGCACGCAGTATCTCACCTTCGTATGGCCCGGTGGCGCATAACAGCCGTTCATAGTCCATACTGGTTACCACGTTCTCAAACTTCCCGTAGCGATATTCACCCCTCACCTTAGGATCAAATGGCTCAAGGCCAGGAGACAGAATGATCGCCCCTACATTGACTTCCACCTTCTGCGTCGTTTGATTCAAATCGATGGCCTGATTCTTACATACTCCTTCGCAAATACGACATTTCTTCTCTTTAAGGTAAAGACAGCTTTCATCAATATAAGTGATAAGGGGAATGGCTTGAGCGAAGTATATATGGACGGCTTTATTCTTCGATATCTCTTGATTAAATTGATCAGGGTATTTTACCGGGCAGTATTCTACGCAGGTCGTACAACCCGTGCATTTGCTCTCTACAATATATCTGGGCTTTTTAATCAGGGTGACCTTGAAGTTTCCTGCTTCCCCTACGACACTGTCAACTTCAGTATACGTCAGGACCTCTATATTGGGATTCCGGCCGACCTCGACCAGTTTGGGCGCGAGTATTCAAATGGAGCAGTCATTGGTGGGAAAGGTCTTGTCAAGCTGGGCCATATGGCCGCCAATGGCAGGTGCCTTGTCGACCAGGTAAACCTTAAAACCCGCAGTGGCAAGATCAAGAGAGGCTTGAACACCGCTGATCCCTCCACCGACAACCATAACATCTCCAAAATTACTGTCTGCGAAACTTTTACGAATACTGTCCGCGAGACTTTTACGAATCTGGTCTTCAATTTTTTCTAGTTCTTTTTCCACTTCTCTATGTCCTTATCAGATGTCTTGGTCCCCTAAATGACTTCCTGGAGAATCTCCGTGATGTCCTTAATCTGTATGACCTCACTATCCTTCAGGGCTAACCTGCTATCCTCGAATTGGGTGATGCAATACGGGCAGGAAGTTACCAGCACCTCAGCCCCAACCCCAATAGCTTGTTCCAGTCTGAGGTTGGAGAATCTTTCAGCCTTTGGAGTTTCCATCCAAATCCTGCCTCCTCCCATTCCGCAACAGAGACTATTTTCCCGCGATTCAGCCATCTCAATCAGTTCCAAACCAGGTATCTTCTTCAAGACCTCTCGGGGTTCATCATATATGCCATTATGTCGACCCAGGTAACATGGGTCATGATATGTGACTTTCTTCCCGTACTCTTTGGTGAGCTTAAGCCTTCCCTCATTGATCAGCTCGAATAAATATTGGGAGATATGAACCACCTCAAAGTTGACCTTGAATTCGGGATACTCGTTTTTGAAAGTGTGGTAGCAATGAGGGGAAGAAACAAGGATTTTCTTTACCCCATTTTCGATAAAAGTCTTGATGTTTTCCCTGGCTAAGCGTTTGAATAATGCCTCATTGCCCGCTTTGCGTACACTCTCACCACAGCAACTCTCCTTGGGACCCAGTATCCCAAAATCTACCCCTGCCCTGTTAAGGATATTGGCTGTGGCAGCAGCTACCTTTCTTAATCTTGGGTCATAGCTGGGATAGCAGCAGGGGAAATAGAGTAGCTCAGTGTCCTCGCCGAACTCCTTTACCCCCAGGCCTTTAGCCCAATTTGCCCGGTCCTTCGGTTCTTGTCCCCAGGGATTACCTACACTGGCAAGGCTTGTCATGACACTCCGAAGATTGGGGATGCTTGCAGGAACGACACCGTCTGGCACCAACATCCTGCGCATAGCCCTCACAATGTCGATTATTTCTACGCCTCTGGGGCACCGCTCGACACAATTACGGCAGGTGGCACATAGCCATATGTCTTCGGCTTCGAAAGGAACCACGCCTAAATGTGCCTGACCGATCATTCTGCGAACAAAAAATCTTCTTACACGATTCCACGGACAAACAGTATCACATAATCCGCATTGATAGCATAATTTGAAGGCTTCTCCACCTGCCTCTTTTATGCCATCTATTACCACTTTGTAGGGGGCTAGGGCTACAGTCTCCACTGTCTATCTTAATCCTCTTCTTTAGATGCTTACACCTTTAAGTCTAATAAGTCTAAAAAATTATCTCTAACTTTAATTATTGTTACGGGTTACGGGTTACAGGTTGCGGGTTTAGAAATCGAAGCCCTTTATCCAAAAACGCGTAACGCGTAACCCGTAACTCGTAACAGAAAAATTTCAAATAGCTTGAGCTAGCCCTTCTTTGACATTCGGGCGACGGTATCCATTACCTTCTGCAATCCATATTTGTCTACCATTGATTCCAATCCTATCTCCACGTCCTCCATCTTCACTTCTTCTTCCACTTCCTCTTCCCTTTCTTCGTAAGTCAGGGCATCATTAATGCACCACTGAACACACAAGGGCTTTTCTTGTGGCGGATCGTCTTCACACATATCACATTTTAGAGGAAGACCGGAATCGGGTTCTTTGAAAACATCCCTGGATGGGCAGGAAGCCCTGCAGAAGTCGCACTCGTCGTATTCCTTTCCGTCAATCACATATTTGTCTCTGCCAGTACATTCGGCTTTAGCATACTCACCCGCGTATACAGGAAGATATACGTCTCTTATTGGTTCACGAATCAGCCGAATACGAGACCTCGCCGGATTATTGCTGCTATATTTTGGGTTAGCGTGAAAGGCGGAACAGATTAGCTCACATGCCCGGCAACCATTGCACTTTTCAATATCGATCTTGATTACCTTGACTTTCTTCTTAACCTTGCTCATTTTTTATAATCCCTCTCTGTTCAAAATCTTCGCTAACGTAACCCAAGGCCAATTCATGTAAGGACTCTTTAGTAGGAATACCCTGATTATCCCACCCCTTAAATTTGTAATACTCATCTAAGAGCTTAGCTTCGAGCTCGGGAAATCTTTTTTTCCAATGGTCCTCAGGCGGCTTCTCATCTTTTCTCCTCATGCCTCTTCTTACATTAACGGCTCTAAGTAGAGTTCGGTTCCTCTTGGTTATTTGCGTTAGTCCGGCTTCATCCATATCGATCCCGGTCGCTGATGAGATTAAAGCCGGGTAATTGTGTATATGATAGGGGGGCTTCAGGGGAAATGATGACAAACCGGCGCACACCCCGAGGGCGTCATCAATGTAGTGCATCCTCTCCATCCAGTCAACAATTTCACAGGACATTTCAACAGTTGGATAATATGGATTTGAGCGTTCTCCGCGCATTTCCCAGTCCAGAAGATATTTCTTAAACTTTTCATCAGGAACCTGGATCCAATCCTTTACAAAATCTTCTCTCTCCTCCATCGTAGGAAAAGGCGCCTGGGGGAACTGCCCTTCAATTTGGGTAATGTTTATCTTCTCGCCGGTAGAATACATAAGGAAATAAACGGGATTCAGCATTCCAAGCTTGAGAGGCAGCTGCTCATGTTTCTTAATGTTATTATGAGCATATGCTTCTGCGCCCTTACCGATCTGTTGGGCCGCCCAATAAGTGCCATTGGCCAAAATATCTCCAATCCCTTCTCGCCGAACAATTCTGTCAAGTAACCAGTAAAATCTCCCCTCGTTATCGGACGGCATTCCTGCCATGTCCTGGTCAGTCAAAATGCCGGCTTCATAAAGCTCAAGGCCGAAGGCCATCACTTGCGGGGTTGAGTATGCGTCCACTCCATACTCCGTAGCACGTTGAGCGATTCTAAAACCAAAATCCAGGTCTGAAAAGGCCGCCATTGTATAAGTAAGTTTCGAGAAGCATTTCATCATATAGGTTGAAATTCCTGGGACGGAAATTAATGCCCCGCATTTCATCGGACAGTTATAGCAACTGATTAACCGCGTCCGCACAATTTCTTGAGTCTCCTTCCACTTCTCTTCGATTTCCTTGTTCCAATAATCTCTTTTCCGTTCGCGGGCATTCCCCCACATGAAATTCTGGGTGTGCCACTCCTCATCAACGAGTTTCATCTCTGCCGGTGACCCAAGCCCGGCTAAAATGGGCATTACCCCCGGAACTGGCTTTTGTTCTCGGACTTTTATATATTGCAGCACTTCGTTGCAAAGCTTTATGAATTCAGCCGGTCGGGCAATATTGATGTCCTTTGTTCCACGAACAGCTATCGCCTTTAACCCTTTGTCTCCCATAACGGCGCCTATTCCGAGTCGGCTGGCGCTCGACCTGCCCTGCTCGATGGAAGCCATATAAACCCTATTTTCACCGGCCAGGCCGATAGCAGCCACCTGGGCTTTCGGCTCCTTCAACTCCTGTCGAATAAGATCTGCAGTTTCACCTGCGCCTTTACCATGCAAATGAGAGGCATCACGTATTTCTACTTTGTCATTGTTTATCCACAAATAAACCAGATTGGGGGACTTGCCGCGAATGATCACTTTGTCATAACCGGCATGCTTCAATTCTGGTGCCCAAAATCCCCCCATCATTGAATATCCCATTAACAAAGTCTGAGGAGAATAGGTAGTAACAATGGTACGATTAGCGCCAGGAGCAGGTGTGCCACATAAAAGACCAGTGGAGAATATGAGTAGATTATCAGAAGAAAAGGGTTCGGTTTCAGGGGGAACCCTATCCCATAATATCTTGGCGTTAGTACCGAGACCCCCAAGATGAAGTTCGGTTAATCTTAGGTCAGTTTCTACCCTCTCAATGCTTCCTCGGGTTAGATCAATTTCTAAATTAAACCCTGTCTCTGCGTACCTCATTTTTTAGCCCCTCTTAGGTATCTCCGCAGCCATGGCCTTCCGCTGCGCAAGTTGTTCATGTTTGTTGCACCCAAGCTCCCCCTTAAGGCGGAAGGCTTCAATCCAAATGTTTCCTAAGATTGATAAATGGGGAACGGTCAAAACCAATAGCCTTGAAGAAGGAAAGCATATCACCGGCATCCCAGCGCACAACGGTATGGATGTCGTGGATTCCCTCCTTTTTAAAAAATGCAAAAAGTTTCTCGGCTAAGATTCGGCCAATTCCAACTCCCATCTGCCGTGGATGTACCCCTACCACTTCGATCCAACCACTTTGCTCCAGACCAAAACCTTCCCCTTTAATTTCTCCTATGATGAAACCCACCACCCGACCATCCTTTAAAGCAACAAAGCCTACTCCCTCTTGTTTTTTAAGATGACCCTCTACCTTTTGAATCCACTTTTTTGATACTTTCTTCTGTAATATGGATTCCTGGATAGCAACGATCTCAGAAACATCTTCAGCCCTAATCTTTCGGATTTTGATCCCTTTTTCCATTTTCTTCTCAGTCAATCCGAATGATCTTGACATGTTTCCCGACCCATCCCGGAGGAAGATAAACCCGACCACTATTTCCACTCTGTTTAACTTCCTTCTCGATCATCTCCTCGCCGTAGACCTCGAACTTAGACTTGTTCTGTATGTTTATCGAAGGTAAGAGATCAAGTTTGGGTTCTTTTTTTTCTATCATGCCATTCATTAGAGGATTATTAATGACAAGTTAACTATTTCACAATCACAATATATTTATAATAGAGCATTTAAAAGTTGTCAAGAAAAAGTTTATGAGAAATTGAAGATAAATTGGTTTTTTTAGCTCTATCTTAATATATTGTTTTTATTTAACAAATTTGTTTTAAGTTCCAGTTTTGCAAAAAACACAAAAAAGTTAGTGAAATAATTAACATTTTTGTTTGTAAATTTCTTATTTTTGACCATCAAGTATTCATTTCGTTAATTATTCAAGATGGTCTAACTAATGAGCTGAGGCAGAAGAAAGGATGCTTTTATCTGATGGATCCATTTTTTGAATCTTCACTGCGCAAACCTTATACTCTGGAATCTTTGCAATTGGATCGAAAGCGGGATTGGTCAAAATATTCGCCCTGCTTTCAAGAAAGTGGAAAGGCATGAATACTGTTTTTCTTCCTGCTGCATCAGTCAGCTTCACACGGGATGAGACAGCCCCTCGTCTTGATGCGATGACAACCCAATCGCCATCCGCCACTTTAAGTTCAACGGCATCTTCAGGATGCATTTCAAGAAAACATTCACTGATTTCCCGTTCCAATGAAGGAGAATTTCTCGTCATCGTCCCGGTGTGGTAATGGACATGAACTCTTCCAGTGGTTAATTGAAAAGGATACTCCTCATCAGCTATCTCTGCAGCGGGTTTGTATTCAATGGCGCTAAACAAACCTTTGCCTCTGGTAAATCGACCCTGATGCAAAAATTTGGTTCCAGGATGTTCGGTATTGGGACAGGGCCACTGCAACCCATCGCCTTGAAGTCGATCATAAGTGATACCGCCATAAGATGGAGTGAGCTTTGCAATCTCTTCCATGATGGCACGGGGTGATGCATAATCCATGGGATAACCAAAACGGCTCGACAGCTCCTGGATAATTTGCCAGTCTGGTTTCGACTCTCCAGGGGGTTCAACAGCCTTTCGAAGTAACTGAACCCTTCTCTCTGTGTTGCTAAATGTGCCCTCTTTCTCCGCAAAGGCAGCCCCCGGCAAAACCACATGAGCCAGATCCGAAGTGGGAGTTTTGAAGATGTCAATGACCAAGAGAAAATCAATGGCCTTGAGCGCCTTTTCTACATGAAGGCAGTCTGCATCACTCACCACTGGATTCTCACCCAGGATGATCAATGCTTTCATTTTACCATCGAGCACTGCCGGAAACATTTCAGTAGCGGTCAACCCAATCTTATCTGGAAGTCTTGCTCCCCATGCCTCCTCAAATTTCTGTCGCACCGCCTGATCGATCACTGCCTGGTAACCTGTATAAACATTTGGCAACCCGCCCATGTCACAGGCGCCCTGGACGTTGTTCTGCCCCCTAAGGGGATTGATGCCAGTAGATTCTTTGCCGAGATTTCCAGTGAGCATCGCCAGATTAGCAAGGGACTTGACATTATCCACACCTGTGGTGTGTTGGGTAATACCCATGGTGTAGAGAATGCTTGCACGCTCGGCCTTGGCATAATATTCTGCTGCCTTTTCCAGATCAGCCACCGGGATCCCCGTGATCTCCGATACTTTTTCAGGAGGATAATTCTCAACGACCTTTTTCAGCGCTTCAATATTTTCCGTACGCTCATCAATAAATACCTGGTCTTGCCACCCTTTCTTCAAGATGATATGCATCAGACCATTGATGAGGGCCACATCAGTTCCGAGATTCTGTTGAAGGTGTAAATCACTTTGAAGGATGATCGGAATTTTACGAGGATCAGCGACGATTAATTTGGCTCCTCTTGCTTTGGCACGGGAGACACGTGTGGCAATGAGGGGATGGGCTATCGAAGTATTGGAGCCGATGATCAAGATACAATCAGCACCTTCGATCTCTTCAATGGAGTTGGTCATTGCCCCGCTGCCAAATGCTGCGGCCAGCCCGGCCACCGTGGAGGAGTGTCAGAGCCGGGCGCAGTGGTCGATATTGTTTGTTCCGATGGCTGCCCGAGCAAACTTCTGTAAAACATAGTTTTCCTCATTGGTGCACTTGGCAGAAGTCAATACACCAATGCTATCCGAACCATATTTTTCTTTAATCTCCTTCAGACGTGTGGCTGCAAGATTAAGCGCATCGTCCCATGAGGACTCTTGCAAAGTATCGCCCTTCCGAACCATGGGTTTGGTTAATCGGTTGGGGCTTGTAACAAACTCATGAACAGTCCAGCCTTTGACACACAATTTTCCATGGTTCACGGGACTGGTTTTGGAAGGAAGGGTCCCAACGAGTTTTCCATCGAGGACCTCTAAGAGCAATCCGCAACCACATCCACAATAAGGACAGGAGGTTAAAACCGTTTTGAATTCCATGAAACTATTTCACCTCAATGATATTGAAAGGCGATTTTTCATCCACGCTAAAGCCCGTCTTGTACCCAAATTCCTTGCTGATAATCTCTGCCACCTTTTTATAAAGCGTTCTCAAAGGAATATCTGCAGGACAGGCCTCTTCACACAAACCGCAATCAATACAGCGACCCACCATATGGATGGCCCGGGCCAGATGGAAAGTCGGATTGGCAGGGGGAATCTCTCCCGTCCCTACCAATTGATCCTCTTCCAGGGAACATTCATTGCAAAAGCACATCGGGCAGATATTTCGGCAGCCGAAACACTTGATACATCGATCAAACTCCGCTTTCCAGAACTGTAGTCGAGCATCCAGATCCATTGCCTCAATGCGGGTGACTTTCTGGCTGTCTGCTTTTCCTCCTTTTGGACCATCGATCAAACTATCTGGAAAGGGTTTTTCACATTCACAAGCCTTAGCCAGTTCATCAGGGCAACCCATTCCGATGGGAACGATCTTCTCTTCGTTCAACTGTTTCCATTTGAAGAGCTCTTTGAGTCCCCTTTCATCACAACCTCTAACCAGAACTGCAAAGGTCTCCTCGGGATATTCCATGGTTAATCGAATCATCAACTGATTGAGGGGATAACGGGTATCCCCCGCTTTCTTCCAATCACCCAAAGAGAGAGCATCAAGTTCCTTGGGATCGCAGAAGAGGTGCGGCATAATATGGCCGTTCTCCTCTCTCAATCCCAAAAACCCTTTAATCTTGTTCTCTGCTAACAACTTCTGAACGGTCTCTTTGATCTTGCTGCTCATTGCTTCCTAGTCTATTCCAGGTTAAGGCTGAGACTAAGGTTAAAGGGATATCATTCTTTGCCTCAACCTTGACCTCAACCTTAACCTCATCATTAGGCTGCCTTTTTCGCCTTTAATGGATTCGGCCCTAACTTTTTAATTTCTTCTACAAACTCTGAAATTTCATGAACGAATTCGACTGCTTCCGCAGAAGAGACCCATCTCGCTCTGAGGCGTTCGGGGTGAATGCCAGCAAACTCCAGCAACTTCTTCAGGAAGGTCATCCTTTTATTTGCCATGAGATTACCAGACTGGTAATGACATTCGCCGAGACGTCAGCCAGCCACAAAGACGCCGTCCGCCCCTGCCTGCAAGGCCTTCAGGACATAATGAGGCGATATCGTCCCGGCACACATCACCCGGATGACCCGGATCGATGTCGAATACTGCATTCTACTGACCCCAGCCAGGTCAGCGGCAGCATAAGCTCACCAGGTACACAGGAAAGCAATAATCTTGGGTTGAAAATTATCGGACATTCTTAACTCCCAAATCCCCCCTCTCCCCCCTTTGCTAAAGGGGGGTATGGGGGGATTATTTAATTTTAGGCGAACATGGCCTTCTCAATCTGAACATAGATCTGTCTGCTCGTGAATCGTTTCAACTGCGCACTTGCCGATGGGCAGGTGGCTGCACAGGCCCCACATCCTTTACAAATCACTTCATTGATCTCACAGATTTTTTTGTCTTCCAAAAATCGAATGGCTTCATAGGGGCAGACCTTTAAACATCCCTGACATCCCACGCAACTTTCAGGATTGATGAAGGCCACAATCGCATTGCCGAACATCTCTTTCTGCGACAAAAGTGTCACAGCTCGCGCCGCAGCACCCAGACCCTGAGCGATCGATTCATCCATGGCCTTTGGAGAATGGGCGAGGCCGCAGAGAAAAACCCCGTCCGTAGAGAAATCGATGGGTCGAAGCTTGACATGGGCTTCCACAAAAAAACCATCCTTATTTACCGGAACCTTGAACAAGTTAGCAATAGGGTTTTCCTTTGGAGGTACGACGGCCGTGGCCAGGATCAATAAGTCCGGCCGAATTTCCATCTCTCGGTTCAAGACATAAGAGGTGAAGAGAATCTGAAGATCATTCTGATCCTTGGCGACTTTTAACTCTTTGTTCTCATCATAACGGATGAAGACAATGCCTTGAGATCGTGCCTCACGATAAAGATCCTCGAACAGTCCAAAGGTGCGCATATCCCTGTAAACAATAAAGACATCCATCTCGGGGTTGATCTCTTTCAGTTTGAGAGCGCTCACGACAGAATGAGTACAACACACCTCGGAGCAGTATGGCCTCTCCTTGATTCGTGACCCCACACAAAGAATAAAAGCAGCTGAATTTATCTTTCCAAGAGAGGAGTCCCGATCTATAAATTTCCGGTCCAGCTCCAAGCGGGTCAGAACACGCGGATCCTTTTCATAGAGATATTGATTTGGCTTGAGCTCCGAAGCACCTGTTGCAACAATGGCAATCCCATGCTCTAACACCTTCTCATTTCCATTCGTCTGAAGGGTGGATTTAAAATTGCCCACAAATCCTTCCACTTGTTTCAATTCGGTATTCAGGTAGACATCAATTTTCGGGTTGGATTGAACCTCTTGAATCAGCTTGGCCAGATTTTGCTGAACATTCTCACCCTTCCAGGTTTGATAGAGATTTCGAGCCTGGCCTCCTAAAACTCCTTCTTTTTCAATCAAACAGGTGCGGTATCCCTGTACCGCCAGGTTTTTGGCAGCGCTCATGCCTGCAAGGCCACCTCCGATGACCAAGGCTGTTTGATTGATCTTGATTCGGGGGGCAGACATGGGTTCAAATAAGGCGACTTTCGCCACAGCCATGCGCACAAGATCCTTGGCTTTCTCTGTACCCGCCTTTGCATCACCGCCGTGCACCCAGGAACATTGATTTCGAATATTCGCCATCTCAAAAAGGTATTTGTTGATGCCTGCATTGATCACTGTCTCCTGAAAGAGAACTTCATGGGTTAAAGGGCTGCAGGCAGCCACGACCACCCGGTTCAGCTTCTGTTCTTTGATCACCTGGGCCATCTTATCTTGGGTGTCCTGGGCGCAGGTAAAGAGATTCTCTGCCACATAAATGACACCTGGAAGGGTCCTCGCATATTCAGCAATAGCTGGCACATCTAAAACACCCGCGATATTCGTTCCACAACGACAGACAAAGACTCCTATCCTTGGAAATTCTCCCCGGACATCGATCTCCTCGGGGATAACCTTGGTCTTCGTCATGGACCAGCGGGAATCAGCCAAAAAACTCTCGGCCATGGCAGCAGAGGCACTTGCTTCAATCACCGAGGAAGGAATATCCTTGGGGGCTTCGAAAGCTCCGGAAGTAAAGATGCCGGGCTTTGAGGTGGAAACAGGTTCAAAGCTGCTGGTGGACACAAACTGATGGTGGTTAAGTTGAATATCCAATCTTCTGGCTAATTCCACCGCTTCTTTTGAAACGCCAATTCCCACGGATAAGACCACCAAATCAAATGTCTCTTCAATCCTTTTCTGCGCCTCGTCTGTATAGCGGATGAGAAGATCGCCTGTATCACTCATCGGAAGAATCTGTGTGATTCTTGATTTGATAAAACGTACCCCCGCCTCTTCCCTGGCCCGGTTATAGTATCTCTCAAAATCTTTGCCGAAGGTTCGCATATCAATATAAAAGATGGCTGTATCGAGCCCCCCCTTCGCATGCTCTTTAGCAACAATGGCTTCTTTGATAGCGTAGGTGCAGCAGACCGCTGAACAGTAGGCCCTTGCCCCTTCATGGACATCCCTCGAACCCACACACTGGATCCAGGCGATTTTTTTCGGCTCCTTTTTATCGGAGGCCCTGACCAGATGCCCGCTCAGGGGCCCGGAGGCCGAAAGCATTCTTTCAAATTCGAGGCTGGTGACGATATTGGAGGAGCGCTGATAACCGTAGACATCATAAGCCTTCGGATCAAAAACCTCACAGCCGGGGGAGATGATGATCGCTCCGGTTTGGATGGTCAATTCCTTTTCCTTGTCTTCAAAATTGACAGCCTTGGCAGGACAAAGTTTTTCACAGACCTTACATCTCCCTTTTGTAAGAAAGATACAATGAACGGGGTCAATGGCATACTTCAGAGGAACTGCCTGGGCATACTTCACATGAATGGATTTTCTCTTAGCAAGCCCTGCATCATATTCACTATCGATCTTGGTGGGGCATTTCTCAGCGCAGAGACCGCAGGCAATACATTTCGCCGGGTCCACATAGCGTGGGTATTGAACCACTTTAACTTCAAAATTCCCCTCCTCCCCTGAAATGCTTTTCACCTCGGAGAGGGTCAACAATTCAATGTTGAGATGCCGGCCGACCTCGACCAGTTTGGGCGAGAGGATTCACATGGAACAGTCATTGGTGGGGAAGGTCTTGTCCAATTGGGCCATGACGCCACCAATGGAGGAAGACCTTTCCACGAGGTAGACATAATAGCCGGAATTAGCCAGATCCAATGCGGTCTGCATCCCGGCAATGCCTCCACCGACCACCATCACTGAACCGATTCTATTCTGTGTCATCTTAACTCCTACCTTTACCAGACGAAAAAATTACTGTCTTGTTGATTCTGTCCCCTTTTTGGTCTCTTTCTGCTCCGCTAATTCTTTTTCCTCTGCGAGTTCCGTTTCCTTCTTCAAGAATTCTTCAATTCCGCTGATCGGAATCTCGTTCATCTCCAATCCAAGCGCCTTTCGATCAATGCCCAGGCTCAATCCAAGGAGCTGTGTATAAAGAACAGAGGGAAGAGGATGGTTCAAATTCCTTTGAGAAAGAATCATCTTCTGGACCTTATCGAACTGAATGTGGCAGTATGGACAAGCTGCGCAGACATAATCCGCACCCGATTTTTTCCCGTCAGTCAGTTTTTTTAAAGTCAAATCCATGGAGAGCCTATCATTGATTCCCCATAAAGGGGCGCCGCAACATTCAAGTTTCATGGGCCAATCTATGCTCTCGGCACCCGTCACTTCAACCAGTTGATCAAATAGGGTTGGGGCTACAGGGTTATCAAATCCCACCACCTGGCTGGGTCGTAGGGCGTGACATCCATAATGGGTGGCAATCTTAAGGCCCTTAAAGGTCGTGGCCATCTTCCCCTTGATCGCTTCTATTCCTATATCTTTGTGAAGAGCAGAAAGAAGATGTTTGATCTCGACCCTTCCCTCATATTTCAGGCCTTCTTTCTCGAGGGTCACATTTACTTCCTTCTTTAAAGAAGCATCCTCTTTCATAAGGTAGTCTGCTTTTTTGAGGCTGCCGTAGCAACATTTGCACAACGTCATCACATTCAAATTCTTCTTTTCTGCCAGGGCCAGATTTCTCGCCGAAGAGAGGAGGAAAACTTTGAAGTCAATATTCCTCAGGGGATATCCGCAGCAGTTAAATTCTCTGATATCGATCAATCCAACCCCGAGCTTCTCGAGAACAGCTCTCGAGGAAGATTCGTACTGGTTGAGACGGGCTGGAATGGTGCAACCAAGAAATAAGGCAAATTCCATCATTTTCTTTCCATGGGCTGCAGGGTTTTCTCTCTCACTTGTTTGACCGCCAAATTTTTAAGTTCGTAAAGCACATCCGTGACGCAGACCCCTTGGGGACATTGTTCCTGACACTGATAACAGGTCAAACAATCCCAAAGCATATTTGAACCAAAGGCAAGATCCCTCAACCCTAATCCAGCGGCATGCATAATTTGATGGGGAAGTAGTCCCAAGACCTCCTGAGGATTTTCATAATTACCCACCACAGGACAGACGGTCGTACAGGTCTGGCAGCCAAAGCAAACTGAAAAGGTTTTTGCCTGAGCAGAAAGGCTCAACCCGCTTTGTAATTTTCTGTTCGTGGGAGTGAGAGGTAGAACTTTATCCTTCTTCTTCATTAAATCGCATTGAGCCGCAATCGCCCCTCTCGCCTGGATCAAGGGGTTCTCGTAATCTCTCTGAACTGTTTCTTCCTTCATTAATCCACGGTAGAAAGAAAGAGGAGAGAGAACAAGAAATTCTGGGTATCCTTTCTGAAGGAGAGTCTCTCTTATGTTGAACCATAAATCCTGCAAGTTGATCCCCACCGGACATACCACGGTGCAACGGTAGCAATTGGTACAGAGATAGACCCCCTCTTGAATATGCCTGATTTCTCTTGGACTCAACTCCCTGCCAGAGGCAAGTGTCCTGATGGAAGCAATCTTTTCAGAAGGGAAAATATTCATATTCGTAATTTCTTCAAAGGCCATGATCACCGAGCATCTCAAACTGCAGGTTCCGCAATGGGTGCAGGCATCCAGCTCCATCGCCTGGAGAGTAGCTCTGTTCGCCGGAGATAATTTTTCTTTTCCAATGACTCCATTGGCAAGGAGGCTTATTGAACTGGCAAAGATATGGAACATTTTACTGAAGGGAAGATAGGCAAGGCTTACGAAACAGGCTAAGATATGGATGGTCCAAAGCACACTGGGTAAACGAGCTCTGTCAATGCCGAGGCCGATGGGGCTGATGATCTTGGCCACTCCATAACCGGTGAATGCCCATTGGGGCCGAGCATGACATCCCTCACAACTCGATTGATGTAACTCCTTACCTTTCTGTAAGATTACTTCGTCAAAAGGCCCTTTTAACTTTGGGGAAACCACACCAAATTCTTTCACCCAATAGGCTTCCAAAGACTTGAGTTCTTGTGAATCGCTCAGACCAGAATATTCATCCACCATCCTCTTATAATCGGAGTAGGCGACCATTTTGGTAGCTTCCAAAAAGATACCGGAGAGCATGATGACCGCCACGATGAGGATAGCATAAATATCCATGGCATTGCTGAACATGCGAGGTACCTTCAAAATGAATCGGCGGTAAATCGCAAGGATCACTCCAACGATGACCATGGCGCCGAATAGGTCTCTTAAAAACATAAAGGGATTGATCGTTGAATAATAGTTCTTCCATATGGCAATAGTGATGTATTTGTCCAGGGCATGCATCAGGAGGAGAAGCATGAAACCGCCGTAAATAAAAATGTGCATGACCCACCTGAGAGAGTCCTCCCTCAAAATTCTGAATTGAAGCAGTACATCGAGAACAAAGACTTTCAGCAGAGTAAGAATCTTTGTACTGAAAATAGTCGAGAGGATTCCCTTGATGGCAGAAAAAAACCGGGCGGAGGTTGAAATCTCTTCTGACCCTATCCCGATCTTGTATCGGAACCAGGTCGATACTTTATAAATCAGAGCGATTAGGAAGATGACCAAGGAAATGTATAAAGAAACCTTGAGGAACATATACTTATATCCCTTGACTTTGTTGAAAAGAAAAGGGTATTAAAGAACTTGTGAATTTTTTAATTTGAACGCCTCATTCCTAAACCAAATGCTTGCTTTTGTCAAGCGAAAAATCGCACTTTTTGCATCAATTTTTTATTGACAATAAATCACAGATTTACGTATCTTATTGTAACTTCCAGTCAATCCTTCTTCAAGGGGCGCCGATGCGGTTTGGGTTCCATATCTCCATTGCCGGAGGCTTTTCAAAGGTGGTTGAAAGAGCCTATGCCAGGGGTTGCGAGACCATCCAATTCTTCTCACGGAACCCAAGGGGATGGAAATATTCCCCTTTGAATAAGAAGGAGGTGGAAGAATTCCGATCATCCATCCAATCCTCTAATCTTTTCCCAATCTTTCTTCACATGCCCTATCTCCCCAATATCGCTTTCTTAAATTCAAAGTATTATAAGCGTTCCATCCACTCGCTCGTCATAGATCTCCAAAGGGCAGAGGATTTAGGAGCCCAATATTTGATCATCCATATCGGTCACCGAATGGAGTCCTCAGAAGATCAAGCCATTGAAGCTGTTTCACAAGGGATCGATCAGGCCTTTGAAAAGGTGAAGAATGCTGTCATCCTCCTCATGGAGAACACAGCAGGACAAGGGACAGAGATCGGATATACCTTTGATCAGATCAAAAAAATCATCGAAGGAGTTCATGACCGTCAAAGAATGGGAGTCTGCCTCGACACGGCCCATTCTTTTGAGGCAGGTTATGATCTCTCTAATAAAGATGGAATTGAGAGGACTCTTGAAAACTTTGATCAAAGCATTGGCTTGAAAAGACTCCATCTCCTTCATCTCAATGATTCAAAGACTCCTTTGGGATCAAGAAAAGATCGGCATTGGCATATTGGTGAAGGACATATCGGACTGGAAGGATTCAAACATCTGGTCAACCATCCTTTATTAAGGCACCTCCCTGGGATTATGGAGACTCCCAGAAAAGATACCATAGAAGACCTGAAAAACATGAAGGTGATCCGGAGTCTCATCGAGTCACAATAAATTACATAGAAAATAAATGGTTAAAAATTTATTACTCCAATATGGGTAGGGACGACTTTCGTCGCCTAAAAGACCCCGACTCACGGGACCCTACCCGACAATCCCTCATGACAAATTCGTTACCCACGAACAGAGAAGAAAACGAACCTATTCTCCTCCCCCTCGGAGACTGTGTCGCAATATGAAGTGGGCAGAAAATTAAAACCCATTCTTCAGCCGGCCCACAGGTTGGCCAGGCGACAGAGAGACGGGTAAGGGAGCTTTCGAGCGGAACCTTTTACCGAATAAGATCATACGTTTGTTTACCATGGAAACGTCATTTCTAACTATTAGGATGGTTGCCCATCACTTCCAAATAACCGCAATTCGAAAGCTTCCGAACCTGGCTCTCTGTCGCCTCCCCGCCATTGTGACACAGTCTCTCGATGGGGGAGGGCTTGCCCTGTGGAGTATATTCCGTTACTCCACAGGGTAGAGGTGGGGGTGAAATGGAAGTCATTGATTCTCATACCCACTGGGGCCCCTCAGTGACAATGGATATAGAAGTAACGACCGAAGAACTCTTGAGGCAGGCAGAACGAAGCGGTGTGAGTCGGATCGTTATTTTTCCATTTCCCTCCACAGCCCTGTCAGATGAAAAAATCAATGAGAGACTTCATGCAGGCAGGTGTTACGGCACGCAGGCGTGACCTAATGTAATAATATCAATGATATAGGCGCAGTTTTTTTGGTAGCCTCAGAGACGTTATTTTTTACTCCATGCCCCCCCCTCGTCCTACGCCAAAACAGTGCCTTACCAAACATCCAAGCTTTACTAAGATGCTTTTTTGAAAGAGCTCCGAATCACAACTCCAAATCTCAATATCACAAATTTCCAAAAAATTTTTTATTTTTTTTCAATCCTTATATCGGAGTTCCAGTCTGAGTAAATAATATGGCAAAAAATTTATTGACAGATCTTCAGAGGTATGCTATTGAAAAGCTCAAAATATTTTCATTCTTTTGAGAGCTTCACCGGATGGAGGAACGGATCTTTCGTAAACAACTTAACAATGAAGAATTTTTAAAACTTCGGCAGGCCACCGAGAAGATTGCCCAACTGTTGACAAAGCGCCTCAAAGGCCACTTAGAGGTCATCAAACCTCTCTTTATTCCTCGAATACTTTTGGGAAACTACATTAAAAGTGCCCTCATGGATGAAGTGCCAGGGACGGACAAGGCCTTTACCGAGCTTCAGGAGATGTATGGAACAATTTGTGAAAAACCCTTCGCCCTACCCCGAAAGCTCACGCCTCCTTTACCACCCATTTTGAACCAACTGGATACGGTTCCTTTTCAATACTCTCTCTTCCTTGAAGAATCAGAAGATAAGACCGTCAGCATTACTTCTCCAACCCAATGGATTCTCTCCTACCGGAGCGAGTGCCCTTTAAATCGTCTAAAAGCAATGGCCTTGGGTATGGAGCCTCGCCAACCGGATGAGATGAGGCAAACCATCATCAACCATCTGGCGCTCTTTGTCTTCCTGAAGCATTTTCCCGCCTTAAACCAGTTATTCGAAGACCTGCGTTATCAGGTGGAGACGAAAGAACTGGCTGATTTGGGTAGTCTTCCAGTGGTGATCCTGAAAGCCCCGGTGGAGACTTTTCTACCCCCCGACGATTTTATCCTTCAGATCACTCAACTCTCCGGTATTGCAGCATTTCAGGAAATTATTGATCCAGAGGCAGTCAAAAAGATTACGGATCCTCTTAAAGAGGCTTTGAGGAGTCTGATCGCCTCATCCTAATTCCCTCTTACCAATTGAACTCCAGCTCGATCTTTTCTCCAGAAGGCAATATCTGGCGGGAAGGTTCGATCATGATCCTGGCGATGGCCTGCTTTTCGGGCTTTGGTTTGCTGACTGAAATTTCGAGGCCTTTGGGAGTGAGATGTCCTGTCCTCTCCCAAAACAGAGAAAAAGCTTTTCTCAAGTTTTCCTCAAGGTCACCCGTTTCAAGATCTTTCTCAAAATTGGCCTTACACCAGAAAAGGAATTGGGTTATTCTTGAAAGAAAAAGCTGATAGCTGAACGGGCCGCCTGCCACGGTCGTTTCAGCGGGTATAAAGGCGACGTCTTTGTTCAAGAGCGAAACCAGAGGGATGATTCCTGCCCTGATGAACTGATCAATTCTTTCATCGCTAAAATTAGCCTCCGTGGGAATGCTTTTATTCCCCTCGATCATCCTTAGCGCCAGATTTTCCAATCGAATATTCTGCCACTCGGTGAATCGTGTCGGCCAACCGGTTTTCATAAAACTTTGGCCGACGAGGCTTCCTATAGCCCAGACTGGGCTCACCCATAGGTTCTCAGATTCCTCGAAACGGACAAAAGCAGGCAGATTATCCGGACCGTACAGGTAGCGGACTAAAAACCGATTGCAGGCTGCAGCCACCCATCTGGCTGAAGGAGTCTTTTTTAAATGACGCCATTTGGCGAAGATGGGCTCTTCAATATAATGGGGTAAGAAGGGAAGTTTCTTCAGGTCTTGCCAAGTATCGAGATAGAAAAATTTAGAGACGATCCAAAAAAGGGTGGGAGCCATGAGGGTCTCTGCAAACTGGGCCACCTTTTCGAGAAGTTCAAGACTTCTGGGTGAGTTATCGAAGGGAAGATCGATGATGACCAAAGAGGGAGGATCCTCGACCAAATCGGCCATTAAATGATCCAGCGTTTCTTCAAGAGTCTCAAATGAAACAGGTATAATTTTTGAAATAATTTCTCCATCCATCCCCCCCTGTTTGATGAGAAATCTAAGCCCTTCCCAAACGGATTCCAAATCTCTGAGCTTATGGTAGGAAAAGAGATGCCCTAAAATTTGTCGGAGAAGAGAGTCAATTTGGGTAAATAAAGGCTGGACTTCACCAGAAGGGGCTGGGGTTTCACCTGGCATGGCGACCATTCTCAAAATATCATCAACGGGACCTGTAGAACCTTTCTTGGATTTACGAGGTTTAAATTTGATCTCGATGGGAAGATCTGGCCATGCTTTAAGACGCCCATATATTTCTTCGTCCGAAAGACCTTTGGGTTTGGCTTCTTCAATGAATCTCCTGGCTCCGAGAAGATTCTTAAGAAAAGGATTGTCCTCTATGAGGCGGTCAGGATGGAAGTCTTTCAGCCTTTTTATGTTGAAGCTCAATCCACCCGAGGGACAAAGATTCTTGGGAAGTGGAATGTGAAGTGAGAGCCCCAAGTCTTGCATAATTTGATCCAGATTCGTCTTATCAACTCGAATAGGCTCATGAGGCCAAGGGCTTTCTTCTTGAATCCTAAAAGGCGCTAAGGCCAAGATCTTGAAAGGCATGGAAGGAATCTGCATCTTCTCCCCCTCAATGTATTGCCAATGATGAAGACATAATTTCGAGGTTCTCTTCGAGGTTTAGCGATCCAATAATTTCTTAAAAACGGACTTCAACCCCTTGGGCTTTTTTTCCTTTTGGATTTCTCGGTAAGCCTCCCCCTTTTTCTCAGAAGATTCCTCAGTTGAAGGTCCTGTAACCTCAAGCAAGCGGCCTTCACCAAGAAAGCGGAAAACAGGCCCTTTTGGACTCAAGGCCAGGTCATCGTTCGGTTTAAGGAGGGTTTGGAAAGCAATGGGTTGACGATTGATCTGGACCAATCTCTGTCCGGTGAGATCCTTGACCCAGTATTGATTTTGGCTGAAAAAAATCATGGCATGTTGATCAAAGATTTGAGGATGGTCAAGCGTAAACTCGCACTTGGGACTTCTTCCGATGGTGACAGGAAGTTCTTTGAATGAACGGAGGGTGGGACCATATTGGATGATGAGTGGAATTTTGACATTTTGAACTGATACCTCGCCAGGTTCCTCTCTCGCAGGTTGGACCGTACGCGGCTTCTCCTCAGAAGTACGTTGGGGTTCTACTTTGGGTACGAATTTAGGTTCAATCTTGGGTGACTCTGCTTGAAGTTGTGCTTTAAGCTCTTCTCGGGGAATGGGACTTTCAGCTTCTTCTTCGCCCTCTCGCACCTGGGTTAAGAAGCTAACCTTTGGCCCCCCTTCTGAAAAAGCTAAGACATCCCCATTCTTAAGATAAACCTCCTTAATCTTCTTTCCGTTTACAAAGGTGCCGTTGGCGCTATGGTCAACCAGTTTAAACTGGTTCCCTTCCCGGACAATTTCAGCATGTTTCCGAGAAATGCTAGTGAGGTCGGCTGGAAAACGGAGCTGACAGGATAGATGGCGGCCAATCGAAATACCGGGTTCAGAAAACTCCTGAATCTCCCCTTTGAAAGGACCCTGGATGTGAACGAGTTGGACAATGATAATCGGTGGCCGTTTCATATCTTTCTTTTAAATTATACTCGATAGGTTTCCCGGGTCAAGAAAATAATTCTTTTCATTCTGTGGCGTTTTTTGTATATTAAGTCATGCCAAAAATCATCTCCTTCGGCAAGTCTGATATTGGGCTTAAACGTCCCAATAACGAAGATTCTTACGTCCTAAAACCTGAGAAAGGCCTCTTGGTTGTTGCAGACGGAATGGGTGGAGCAGCAGCTGGAGAGGTGGCCAGCCAAATCTTCACAGAAACTGCCCTTGAGGTCTTCTCGGACGTTGCAGGCCAGTCTGATCAAGAAACTCTTCAATTGGTCCAAGAGACCTTTCGATTGGCCAATGAGAGGATTCTCAACCATGTCAGAGAAAATCCGCACCACCAGGGGATGGGATGTACGGCAGAATTGCTAGCTTTTTTCAACCAAAGCTATGTAGTCGGCCATGTCGGGGATAGCCGCACCTATTTCTTCAGAGAAGGGCAGTTGAAACAATTGACTCGTGATCATTCTCTTATCCAAGATCAGATAGATCAAGGTCTCATCAGCCGCTCTGAAGCCAGGAGGCATTCTCTCAGAAATATTATTCTCCGATCTGTTGGCGTAAACGAAAGATTGGCGGTTGACCTTATCCGGGCAAAAAGTCTGCCGGACGACCTTTTTCTGCTCTGTTCCGATGGTCTAACCGATATGGTCGATGACGCTTCCATCCAGGAGGTTCTCGTTGCTCCTCTCGGTCTTGAGCAAAAAGTAGAAAAGCTCATTGAATTAGCTAAATCCGCAGGAAGCTATGATAATATAACGGCGGTCTTATGTCAGGTTCTCTCATCCAAATGAAGGGCAAAGCCTCGATCATTATCCTATCTCTCGTCCTGGCATCTTCTCTCTTCGCTGGCATCGAAACCTCCCCGAGATTCTACTCTTTGCCAGTCGTTGAGATAGAAGAAATCCTTTCTCGCTGGCTTATCGATTCAGGCTTTGATGTTTCCCGAAGCTCTCCGGAAGGCGGCCGAGTTCGATTAAGGGGTCTGAAAGGAAGCGAAAGCTGGGAGATAATTTTGATGCCCCATTCTCCTTTGGCTTCTGAGATATCGGTCAAATTTACTCGCCATGACCAACCTGATAGGACCAGGCCTGAAGATTTGTGGGCCTACCTCGAGGGCTATTTAAAGGGGATTCCCTCGGAAAGAAAGAACCTTAATCGAGACGCACCCGCTTCAGTTTTGTCGCAGATGGAGTCCGTCGTTTGCATCAGAGCAAGGGTAGAAAATGAGCCCATTCAGTTTTCAGGTTTTATCGTCGACAAGAAGGGTTCAATTATTTCGACTGCCCATGATCTCAAGGGGATCCAAGAGATGACGGTCATCCTTAATAATGGCCAGGAATTCAAGGGACGTCGGGTTAAGATGGACCCTTACCGAGATCTGACTCTTATCCACATCGACTCAAAGTTTAACTCCTCCATCTCTTTGGCCAAGGGGCGAACCCTCTTGGGGGTAGGAGAAAAAGTTTACTCTGTCGGTTGCCCCGTGAATCATCAGGAAAGGATCCGCTCTGGCATTGTAGACGGACCACCGAGGCGTGTGAAAAACCTTCCCCTATGGCAGGTAGATATGGAAACGCTTCCTGGAAGTAGTGGAAGCCCGGTGTTTGACATCAAGGGAAATCTGGTCGGTGTCGTAAAGGGCAGATACCGTGGGACAGATTCCGTTGGTTTTTTGATCCCCTTAGTGACCGTCATTGAGTTTTTGAGAGAGAAATAAAAAAAGATGAAATGTAAATTGCGAATTTCAAACTGCAAAGGCCAAATGAAAACAAAAGCTATTTTGATGGTCTCGTAAAAGTCTATCAATCTGTCACTCCTGCCCCGTATCAAGTACGGGGTAAACTCCAGCAGGAGCCCAGCCGCCGGCCCATAGGGCCTATGGCCCGGAGGGAAGTATTTGAATTCGCTGGGTTCCCGTTTTCACGGGAATGACGATAATGGGCTGAATCGGACTTTTTACAAGTCCACTATTTTGCCGTTTTCATTTTTCATTTTGCATTTTACATTGAAACGCGGTTTGATATGAACTACGGTCGCTATCAGATAGTAAGAGAGTTGGGAAAGGGTTCTATGGGAGTGGTTTATGAGGCCCACGACCCTCAGATTGATCGACTCGTTGCTTTAAAAGTCTTACGCCAGGACCGACTAACCAGTGAAGCCTTTGTCCAGAGATTTCTCAAGGAGGCCAAAGCCATTGGCCGACTCTCCCATCCCAACATTGTCACTGTCTATGATGCAGGCCAGGATCAAGGGACAGTTTATATTGCCATGGAATTTTTGGAAGGGGAGCCTTTAAACAAAGTCACTGAGGGGAAAAGATGGAGCCTGAAGGAGATCGTGAATCTGGCTATCCAGGTGGCTGAAACCCTCGATTATGCCCATAAAAAAGGGATTGTCCATAGAGATATCAAACCGAGCAATATCATTGTGCAGGCCACTGGCCAGATCAAGATCACCGACTTTGGCATTGCCCATATTGAAGATCCTTCTGCTTCTGTACAGACGCAAGCTGGAGAAATTCTTGGTACCCCGGCCTATATGTCTCCTGAACAGGTGATGAGCCGACCCGTCAATGGCCGCTCAGACCTCTTCTCCTTAGGGATCATATTATATGAACTGGGTGCAGGGAAAAGGCCTTTTGGAGGTGAAAACCTGGCAGCCATCTTCAATGCCATTACCCAAGACAGTCCAGTTCCGCCGGCAAAGATCAATCCCGCCATCTCCCCACACCTCTCCCAAATTATCATGAAATGCCTGAATAAAAAACCAGAGGAACGTTTTGAGACAGGCAGGGCTTTGGTTGAGGCCTTGAAAAACTGCCTTCCTGAAGAAGCTCCGGCTCCTGCGATAGCTCCAACCATCCGAAAGAAACCGAAAAATATTTTCATTTTAATTATATTCATGGTAATATTTTCGGGTATCATCGGCGGAATCTCTTACTATTTCATCATCCCAAAGCCTGATTCTTCAACGGTTACAGAGAAGGTCAAGTCAACTTTTCTTAAAGTAGGAAGTTCACCAGAGGGAGCCCAGGTCTTTGTGGATGGTATGTTCAAAGGTAGAGCCCCTATTAAATTGGGGCTTCCGATAGGAAAACATGAGGTTCGTTTGACTTTACCGGACCACTATGATTGGGAGGCTCAGGTCCAATTAAGTGAAGAGAGCGAGACTCCTCTTTCGGTCCGTTTAATCCCGATCAACGAGAAAAAACCCTAACCTTCATAGGAAAGGAGAGGCATATGAAGATGATCATCAAACGTCATATTTTTTTAATGATCGTGATCATGGGAATTCTGTTTGGAAGTGAGGTCTGTTTGGGGCAGCTCTCTTCTGGACAGATGGCCCCGCTTTTTTCCCTGAAAGATCTTAAAGGACAGACTTATGATTTATCTCAGATGAAAGAACGACTCATGATCATCCTCTATTTTTTTGATGCAGCATCGAGGCCGAGTCAGGAAGGGCTGCTGAGTCTCCATCAATTAGCCAAACAATATAAAAAAGAGGCTGACCTGATCGTATGGGCCATTACTCTCTCGCCCAAAGAAAAAGTTGCCCCTTTTATAACCAATTCTGGACTCGTGTTTCCAATTCTTTTAGATGGAACAAAGGTGAGCGATCTTTATCAGGCGCGACAGATCCTTCCCACGGTTTGTATCATTGGCCCAGGGCTTAAGGTTCTCGACTATTTTCAAGGCGGGGGAAAAACGACTGAAACGATGCTGGTACGAGTAGCCGAAAGGGAGTTACAACGGAAGCAGACTAAGTTGGCAAAGGCAATCAGCGATGAGATCGTTAAAAAGAATCCTCAAAATATAAAGGCCAAAACGGTCAAGGGTTATGCGGCTCTGAAAGAGAACAATTTGAGGGAAGCCGAAGAAGTCTTTAAAGATGTTTCCCAGAAAGGAGCCCAGGGAGAGGTTCTTGGGAAAGAGGGTCTGGCCGCCGTCTATGCTAAAAAAGGACAACCCGATAAAGCTCTCCAATTGGCCAAAGAAGTAGAGCAGAAATCTCCTGATAGAGCCTATGTTCATGTGATTAAAGGAGACGCTCTGTATGCTCAGGACAAGAAGAAAGAGGCTGAGTTAGAATATCAAAAAGCGTCACAGAAGAAGGCGGCTGAGCCTTACCAGGAGGCCGCAAGATATAATCAGCTTGGTCGCTTTTATGCGAGTACTGGAAAATATCAGAAGGCCCGGGAACTTTATGATCAGGCCCTAACCATCGATCCCTACTACATTGAAGGAACAACTAACAAAGGGATCACTTATGAAAAAGAGGGCAAGTGGGACAAGGCTCTGGAGTCCTATCGTCAAGCCTTGGCCCTTGAAAAAAACGACACCTTCGCGGCTGTATTAGCTAAAAAGGCCCAGGAGATGATAGAGCTTCAGAAAGATATAAAGCGAAAGGAGAGGGTTGATCAATTGGTCAAAGAACTGGCAGCCCGATATCGAGGCCAGAAGGAGGCTGCCAAAAAAGTTGAAGATACATGGACGTCCCAACCCATGGTCCTTTCCTTTGTCGATTTTCAGGAGAAGGGAGGTCTGGCTGAAAGAGATGGTTTTTCAACCGTATTAATGGCCCGGCTCGCTGATCACTTGAATGGTTCGGGTAGAGTCCAGGTCGTTGAACGTGTTCTCATCGAACGGCTTCTGGAAGAATTGAATCTTGGTTCTTCGGAATTAGCCAATCCAGAGACAGCCCTCAAGCTCGGTAAGGTCTTGGCTGCAAAACTGATCGGGACAGGCTCTCTCTATTATTTGCCTCAGGGCACTCTCCTAAGCCTCAGACTCATTGATACGGAGACCTCAGCGATCCCCCAGGTGACGACCAGGCAATTGGGTCCTCAGGCATCGTTAGAAAAGGAGCTGTTCCAGCTCAACCGGGAAATCCTGAAAACGGTAATATCGAAGTATCCTTTGCGGGGCTATCTGGTAAAGGTCATAGGGGACAAAATCATGATTAATCTCGGTTCAAAGCAAGGGGTGGTGCAGGGGACAAAATTTGAGGTGATCGAAGAGGGAGAGGCCATCCAATATAAAGGGAAACCCCTCCAAACCTCACCGAAATCTGTTGGACGGATGGAAGTCGTGCGCGTGGAGCCTGAGCTTTGCTATGCGAAGATTCTGAACCAGGAGAGACCCTTTAAAACTGATGATAAAGTCCAGGAAAAGATCGAGGAAACGGTGTTAAGATAAAAATGGGATTAAGTAAAATTCTCATTAGAATTCTCATTAGAATTTTCCTTACACTTACCGTAACCGTTTTTTTTACCTCTTGCGCTTCGAAACCTGCTTTGGTTGAGAAGGACAATACCATTGCCGTATGGGATCTGGATGACTTGAGCCTCTCCACAACGGTTCGACCTAATCTTGGAGAAATTCTTTCAAGCCAAATTATTGAGGCCATTAAGAAAAGAGGAGACTATGCCGTTGTGGAGAGGCAGCGTCTGCTTCTCGCCCTTGAAGAACTTCGTCTCGGGACAACGCAACTTGCGGATGAGACGACCCGATTAAAGCTGGGAAGAATATTGGGGGCTCGCTTCATGGTCTTTGGAGGCTATCAAATCATTGGAAATCAGATGCGTCTCGATTTAAGGCTGGTGGAAGTGGAGACCGGGAAGGTACTTCGGGCTGTCCCAAAGACCACTTCGGCTGCCGACTTGCAAGGACGGATCGATACCGCAAGAAAAGCTGCTGAAGAGCTGCTGTAGATTCCTTAAAACCTACTGATGAGTTGTAACCCTGCTGAAAATCCGCGGTAACTGCGTTCGCTACGGAATTGAGGGAAATTGGTCTCTTCATCGTGCATGAGGAAACCCTTCGCATAAAATTCCCCTTCAAAGTAGGAGAACAACTTTCTTTGTAATCCCAATCCAAGAGAGATTTTTTCTCTTTGGCCGATAAAACGAGGAGAATTTGAGGGATAATCATTCTTGGTAATCAAGAGTCCCTGGAGAAAAGATTTTATGGTAGTTTTGTCATTAAGAAAATATCTCAAGGAAAGATCTGCGACCCACTCATCCCCGTGGCTGTTTTGATCTTCTGTAGAAAGGGGAAGGGATCTCCACCGTGCATAGAGTTCAGAAGGGGAAGCATAGGCGGCGGGGACCTCTTCTTTAAATTTACTTTTATCTCTGAATATACTCCGAAGGGTAAAACCAGCATCCCATTTCTTTTGGTTATAATAAAGTCCAAGACCTAAGAGAAGAAAATCGCCCTCTTGGTAGAATTTCAGACTATCCACTTTATCTTTAGTATACCAGGTGTAAAGGCCAAAAAAACGAGCATTCCAGTTGGGTGAAAAATAATAACGAACTTCAGCGTTCGCATTAAGGATATCCCCTGGGTTATAATCCTTCGTATAAAAGGATTACGAACCCGCAATGGGTCCCATATCATGGGTCCATTCAAAGACCTTGTTCCTAAAATCATATTCCCCACGCCAGACATATCCAAAACCGACCCCAACCACCCAATTCCCCCACTCCTTAGCAATGCTTACGGTTGGGTTAACATTAAAACCCTCACCGAAGTTCGTGATGGTGACGAGGTCTGGATCCATGAGGAGCACTTGGTCCCTTTCTTTTAAGTTACTCTTTCCAGCAGGAAGGTTGAAGTCCAAGCCAATGAGAATATCAACGGGTAATTTCCCCAAAATTTCATAAGAGAGGTTCACTTTTGTATCGAGAAGATGGGTTAAGGACCGACTTGGAGAACCCACCGGGTCAATATGCGTATAGGCCTCAGCAGTGAGGACCCTGAAAGAGAGATCCCGGTATCGAGCTTCAAGGCTCATAGGAATAAAAAACTGTCTTGCCTTGTTATCTTTGCTATCATCCCACCAGTCATAATTAAAACCCATTTGAGTCTTGATGTCGACATCGGCTGCTGCACAGATTCCAGAGTAAAAAACAAGGGTGAACAAGAATAGGATCGATATCAATCTTTTCATAGTCCCGCTTCCTCTAAAATCTTCCTGTCTCTGATCGAATGCACACTTTCATGCAACAAAAAAATCTTTACGTCCGTCCCCACCACTAAGGATAATAAGTCCGGACTTTTTCTGGCGGAATGGTTGTGGGTATTCTTTCCCTTTTGATCGAATCTTCGGGGAACAATTGATCGGTGATCGAGCTTCGATCCCTTAACGAGTTTAATAATTCGCGGCTTCTCTTTTTTGCCGTGATGAGTCGGAGATTGATGAGTTCCTGAAAGGCCCCTCTGGCTACGCAAATGTTCGGATCTTCTTTTAAGGCTGACTCATAGAATTCAGCCGCCTTTTCATAGTTCCCACGGTCGCTTGCCTCAATCCCTTTAAAGAGGGCCACCAGGGCTTTCATATTTGTTGAGCAAGGCCTTCTTAACTCTGCCTGTTCTCTGGGTGTAACTTCGATCTTTAAGAGCTTAATGATATCTAAAAGAAGGTTCTTTTCGATTCGAAATAAATCCGTGAGCTCGCCTTTGGCCAGGGGCTGCCCAATGATCTTCTGCCCCTGCACATCTAAGAGGTTAGATTGTATCTGGAGAGAACCCACTGCGATCTCTCCTCCGATGAGCCACTGGGCTCCCAATAGTCTTCCCACTCGAGGAGCGGTATGGGATTCAACCAAACCAGAGACCCCAAACCCCATTTCTTCCATCAGTGCCTGGAGCCTAACCCTTTCCACGATCTGGAGGCCTTTAACCGTAGAAAGGTCTGTGATGAGCATAAGGACCAATCCCTTTTGGAGGGGATCGAGCTCTGACTTCCCTGTTTTATTTTGAAAATAGAGGACGGCTACGGTATTTCGCCCTTCTATGGGGCGAAGCGCTTTTTCCTCTTCTATGGCCTTTTTCGCCCACAACCTTACATCTTTGGTAACCACCTCTCCGGCCCATGAATAAGAGGTTAGAAAAACCCATAACACTATAAAAATCCATAGTCGTCTAAACCATTCTTCTTTCATCTTTCGTCGCCCATTTTTATATTTTATATAAATAATTAATCGCAATATATGCTCATTCCATAGTTGTTGTCAAGTATTTTTCCGCTTTGGTATGTTATGGATTAATCAACTTTCATCTTTAATTTTTTAGGAGGGGCCCCCTATTCAAGCCCTCTTGAATTGATTCTATTCAGCCCCCTGAGGAAAAAGTTAAGAACCTTCCCTCTTAACCTTGACAATGAATGACAAAAAAGATAGGCTGATTTTGGTTATTTTAAGAAGTTGATCTTTTGTTTGAAGGATGAGGAGGTCAGATGAGCCGAACAGGGATTGTAAAGGATGAACGGTATTTGGAACATGTGATGGACCCCGGTCACCCGGAGAGTCCAGAACGATTAAGAGTCATTTATGAGATGTTAGAAGAAGCGGAGATGAAGGGTCTCTCTGAAATGGTGAAACCTCGAGCAGCCACTCGAGAGGAATTGGAGAGGATCCATGCTCCCGCCTACATTGATCTGGTGGCATCGACGGCAGGAAAGTCTTACTTCCGGCTCGATATGGATACTTCCACCTGTGCTAAATCCTACGAAGCGGCTCTGTGGGCAGCTGGAGGCCTTCTGGAGTTGATCAAGGCGGTCATGGAAAAAAGACTCGATAATGGATTTGCGCTGGTGAGACCTCCTGGGCATCATGCGGAACGAGACAGGGCTATGGGATTTTGCCTCTTCAACAATGTAGCAATCGGCGCCCGATATGCTCTTCAAAATTTCTCCCTTCAGAGGATTTTGATCGTGGATTGGGATGTCCATCATGGCAATGGAACCCAGAACTCCTTTTATGAAGACTCACAGGTCCTCTATTTCTCCACCCATCGCTATGGCTCCTTCTATCCAGGCACAGGAGGAGCGAGAGAAGTCGGAAAAAGGATGGGAGAAGGATTCACCGTGAACGTTCCTCTTTCAACAGGAATGGGTGACATGGAATATGGAAATATCTTTGAAAAATTCCTCAAGCCCATTGCCTTGGAATACCAACCCCAGTTGATCTTGGTCTCAGCCGGGTTTGATACCCATTGCGATGATCCTCTGGGTGGAATGGAGGTCACAGAGAAAGGGTTTGCAAGAATGGCCCAGATTTTGATGGAGATTGCAGAATCAACCGCTCAAGGAAAACTGGTGATCACCCTTGAAGGCGGGTATGATGTCTCTGGACAGAGTCGGTCTGTGAAAGCCGTATTAAAAGAACTGGCTCAAGCCTCCCCTCTCGATAAGAATGAACTTTTAGAAAAAGAGAAGGCCAATTATCCGCGAATCGAAAAATTCCTCCTTCAATTGAAGGAGATACAGAAGAGATACTGGAAGAGCCTTTAACCTCAATGCAAAATGCAAATTTAAAACTGCAAATTGTAAAATTTTTTAAATCTTTTCCCTAATTTTGCATTTTTCAATTTACAATTTTCATTGAGCAGTGCCTAAGGCTCCTCCTGTGTTCACCATCTCTTTCAGTTCTTTTCCAACCTTAAAGAAAGGGAGCTTCTTTGGAGGGACATCTACGATCTCCCCGGTCTTGGGGTTTCGGCCCTTGTAGCCCCCGTAATTCCTCACCACAAGGCTTCCAAATCCTCTGATCTCGATTCGCTCCCCCTTTTCCAGACTTTCCCTCATCCCATCAAAGAGGGTGTCGACAATGACCTTGGCGACCTTCTGTGTCACATTCGCTTTCTCTGAGACCTTCGTAATGAGTTCAGCCTTGTTCATAGTTCCTCCCTTCCTTCTCACCCCTGCCTACGGTAGGCAGGCCAAGGGATGAGGGGTCAAAGTAAATGATTTCGAATATATTGCACCGCATTTCTAAAAAAGGCAAGCCCCATTCCCTCCTCAGGCAACTCCTCCATGATTCGTGACTCGTGTTGGTGATTTGTGATTTTTCAAAAAATTTATAACTCTTAACTCTGTACGGGCGATTCATGAATCGCCCCTACGAACTTTTTTTGCGTATTCCCTCCACCAGTTCACCAAAGGTCTTTTCAAAACCCAGCTGGTTTTTGTTAGCGGAACCCGCCAAAACAATCTCTCCCCCAGAACCCTTAGGTATTCTTACCCAAACCCTCTGATGGGAAAAGAAGAAAGAAACAATGAGGCCAAAAATCATCAGGCCACATCCTATCCAGACCACCCAGACTCCTGGGTCCTTTGCCACCTGGAGTCCTGTATATTCTCTGGCGGAAGCCCCTTCAAAAGTGAGGAGGAATTCATCCCTTCTCTGTTCATCGAATTTCGGGAAGGCTTTCAATAACCAAAAGGGTCGGGGTTCTTTATTAGGTTTGAGCAAGACCGCTTGAACTCCTTCTCCAAAGTTGTGGACTTGAGGAGCGTATTTCAGGACCCGGATAGAGTTATTGGAATTCGCCACTGGAACCGTGACTCCTTCAGGGACCTTAAAAGTTACTTTCTCCTTTTTATTGCTCCACTGAATCCCCAACGTGGCATCGTAGACAGTTCCATAATTCGATTGATAGAAAGCCAATCCTTTATAGTGAAGGGGATGATTGACCTGGACGGTCTTCTTCAAAACCTCTTTTCCATCTTCAAGAATGGTGAGGATACTTGTATATTCTTTTACATGTTTTTCTTTTTCTCCAGGAAGATCGTAATAGGTGATGTTGAAATCATCACAACGCACAGAAAAATCAATGGGTCTTGAGACCTCTTGATCTTTCATCCTCAAAAAAATCTGATCAACGGTCTCCCCTTCTAGAATTTCAACATGGCCCTTGAATCCATAGAGGGAACCCAAGATCCCTCCGATCAGGATGATGAGAATGCTTGAATGAGTGATATATACCCCTAATCTGCAAAACCTTCCTTTTTCCGAAAAGAGGGTGACGGCTGATTCTGTCTCCATGCGCCTTGGATTCCTGAACCACTTCTTCAAATAGGATCGAATATCCTCTTCTGCTTTAGCTTCGGCCTGACTTGGGGCTCTGACTTTCTCCACATAGGGAAGGGTCTTTAGCATCGAATCTTCTAACCCGTCTGAGCTGGGTTCACGAGAGATTTGTTTCCAGACCCCTGGAAACCGATGGAGGGAGCAAGCGATCAAATTGATCACCAGGATCAACAGGATGGCGCTGAACCACCATGAATGATACATATCGAAGAGGTTAAAAAAGTTCAGCACCTCATAGAGGCCAAGCCCGTATCGCTGAATATATTCCGAACGGGTGGCATTCTGCATAATCAATGTGCCGATGATGGAAAGAATGGCGAGCAGAATGAGAAGAAAGATTGTGAGCTTAAGCGATCGGAATAGATTATAGAGGATGGTAAAGAATCCGCTTTCCTTCGCCTTGATTGTTTCCTTCGATTTTTTCATAGACCCTTTTGATCAATTTGATAGTGAGAAATATTAACCCTACCTAAGCAGGCAGGCTTGCCTGCCCTGTACCAGCACGGTTCAGAGCCTGCAACAAGCAGGCGATCCCCCCGTAGGCAGGCCTGCCCGCCGGTAGGCCCTGAACCGTGCTGGTACAGGGCAGGCGGGGAAGTAATTGAAATATCTAACATATCCTCTTGTTTACTGTCAAGCAAAAAGGGGTAGTTCCTTTTTTTGGAACTACCCCTTTCCAATTTGCCTTTGTCTGCCTGCCGTAGGCAGAATCAAGTAGGAAGAAAATTGCAGCCTACTTCTTGGCCTTCACATGGCACTGAGTGCATCCTGTTGGGCCGGCAGGTTTGTTGGCTTTCTTGGCCTCTTCATGGCATCCTTTACAATCCTTATGATAGGCATCCTTTGCAGAAATGGCTTTCCCCTCGGCCTTGGCCTTATGGCACTCATGGCACAACTTTCCGCTGGTTTCGCCCTTCTTCCAGGTATGGTGGCACTTCATACAATCAATCTTCAGATCGACATGCTTCTTATGGGCAAACGTTACCTTCCCATAGGAAGGATTGAATTCGATCACATCTTTTGCAAAAACGCCACTCACCATCAGGATGGAAAGCATGAAACCCACCAGGATCCCAATGCTGATCAACCCTTTTTTCATTACTGTTTCACCCCCTCTCTTTTAATTTTATTCGCCTCCCCTTATTGGTTAGACTGCGAAAGTCTAACAAATATTCATTTTTTGTCAAGAAAAAAATAGGGCGATGTTATAAGATCTCTATTTCCTCTAAGATTCTTTCTTTTGTTTTAAGCGGGGTATTATTCTGCTTAGCCTTTTCCACAATCTCCCTTCCCAGTAAGGCAGCGCCAAGGGCTCCAGTGATCAAAGGCTCCTCGGGTACCAGAATCTCATGACCCAATTGTTCGGAAAGGGCTTTAAGCAGGCCTCTATTTTTAGCGCCTCCACCGGTCACGATCACTGCCTCCTCCACCCTCAGACGATTGACCATTCTGCATATCCTGTCTGCGAGGGATTGATGGACCCCTGCAAGCAGGTCGGAAATGGGCATCCCTTGTGCCAAACTGGCTGCCACCTCTTGCTGGGCCCATATGGTGCAGATGTTGCTTATCTTTGCAGGATTCTTACTTTGCAGAGATAGGTCGCCCACTTTATCCAGCGAGACTCCAAGGGTATCGGCAATCACTTCTATGAATCGACCACTACCGGCTGCACACTTGTCATTCATCACAAAATCAGTGGTCTTGCCAGTCGTGTCTATTTTTATTGCCTTAATATCCTGACCACCGATATCTATGACGGTCTTGGCTTTGGGGAAAAGGCTGATGATCCCCTTGGCATGGCAAGTGATTTCTGTGAACTGCTTATCGGCAAAAGGGACGTTAATTCTCCCGTAGCCTGTAGAAACAATGTAGGTGATGGTTTGAAAGGAGATGGCCGCTTTATTCAGCGCCTCTTCCATAACCTTATTGGCTAACCGGCGCTGCTCCGGACCTGTGGGTCCAATGATCGAAGCGATGATCTTTTTATTCAGGATCACCGCCTTAGTCATCGTGGAACCGATATCAATGCCTGCATAATAGGATGTCAAGGTCACTCTAAATTGCCTAGAAAATAAAAGCCTGATGTCTAACGGTAAGGGTAACGAGGCCCGTTTCGTTGAGGGGTTACGTTCATCGTCTTTAAATCCTTACCTTCACCTTTCAACGCTAAACGATACGGGCGTCGTAGCCGTAACCCTAACCTAAGAACTTGAACAATTTTCAGGGTTGGAGCCTGCCTGCCCCGGTCCCGACCAAGGCGGGGGAGAGGCTCAGTCATGAATAATTAAGCTGCCTTGTTTAACCGATTGGATTCCAAGGTTGCGATGAAGGCATCGATCTTGTTTCTTGTATCCACCTCAGAATAGGAGGTGATATCAATGATATCACTTTCCAGAATGAGAGAGGGAATTTCTCTGTAAACCTTCCCCTTCTTTCCATCTTTCCCGATCACAAATACAGGAATGGGTTTGTATATTTTGGCGAGTTGATGCAACTGCCAGATGAGGCCTACGTGCCAGGTTCGACACGAAAAGGCTTCATGCATAACAATGCCATCGATCTTGTATTCTTCGATCCAGTTGATCAAGCGTTCCACATCAGGCTCTGATCCCGGCCGTTTCTTGGCCTTATCATACCAGAAGGTCCAGTATCCGAGCCATCTCCATGCCAGGTGCTCGATGGGGTCCTTGGTTTCGGGGATATCCATCTCATTGAGGGGAGCGACCATTCGATAGGTTGTTTCCACAGGGAACGAAGCCCCTTTGCTGTTGAAGTAATTAAAATCGGTCAAGGCAAACCAGGCAGGCAGTCCGCCTCCCCACATGAGTCTGTACTTCTCTTCCTGAACCTCTCCTTCTCCCTTGGCGATCTTTTCCTCCAATTCCTTTTTAAGGTCCACAAAGAAATCGTAAGCCTTCTGGGTGGCCATCATAAAGTTTATTGGCACCATGGTATTCATGGCATCGCCAGTCCCCATGGGGCAGGGGACAGCCTTTCGAAGGCTATACGTTTCATCGATCAGGTTCCAGGTTCGATCGCTTAGATCAACCAACTCTCTCAGGCGATCGTAATCCATTTTCTTTTTGGTCTGCTCTTCGAGGAAGGCCACCAGTCCGCGCAATTGTTTGACAACATATTTGTGGTAGTAGTCCCAGACTTCCCGGTGATCTTGATCCCTCTGAAACAGGGGATAGGGAAGATCTATATTGTAAATCGGAACATCTGGCATAAATTGCTGAGAGGCCTGATACCACTTGGATCTCGGGTCACAGAGGATCTGTCCGCTGGAGATCATGAAATCAGGCCTTGCCTGTCCGCCCCACGGAGCATCCGGGGGCATTTGGCCCAATTCCTCTCTCCATTGGTCAAAACCGATCCCGCAAAGGGCATAGGTGCACAAGGAACGGGAAAGACCCAGCGATTCTGCTCTCTGAAGGAATCTTTCCGCATCTCTCTTTGCCCCGCAGATCCCGGCAAAATTCTCTGTCCACAAAGGGATCACATCCATGGCTCGGAAGATTTCTTCATGATGGCAGACGATAAAGGTATAGGCCAATTTTTGTTTTCCCTCTGCTCGTGCCCGGAGTGTACCGGTAATAAATTCCTTGACCATAGGGCCGATGGAAGCAGCCGCCTGGGTTGCCGTCATCCTCTTTTTTGGTTTTACCTCTTTCTGTTCCTCAGCCATTGCATCTACCTCCCTTATCTCAGAATCCCTAACCAAAGATATTTTAGTGGCCTCAAATCCGAATATCGAAATCCGAAACAAATCCGAATTTTCAAAATTCAAATGTCTTAAACTTTTTTTGTTTCGAACATTTAATATTTGGTCATTTGAGTTTGTTTCGAATTTCGGATTTCGTGCTTCGGATTTAAAATCGTCTCAATCAAGAATCACTTCGTTGCCATTTTGCGCACAATTCCATTTCTGAGGGGCTAATGTTAACCGATCATCTCCAGAAAGGCCTGGATTCTGGTTCTGAGTTGACTGATCGTACCCGCAGAATAGACATCCTCCAGATGAAGAAGGGGGACATGGATCGACTGATAGTAGGCTTTTCGTGCGGGGACCTCAAAGCCAAAGGGATCGCAATATTTGTATACGTAAAGAATGGCGCCATCGACCTTGAATTCCTTTGCATAGGCTCCGATATCATTGAATCGGGATGCGATATCTCCTTCAAAGGTGCCCGTCTTGTTTTCCCTGTAGGTCTTGGGGCAGTTGATTTTATCGAGATACCGATGGGCCAGTGCATCGATCGGATCTCCTCCCACATCCGTCTTTGGAAAATAATCTCTCGCTCCATTACAAATGGTATCGGCCACCACATTGCCCCCGAGTTCTTCCACGAGGTTGATGAGTTCAATATTATCGAGGCATGCGCCGTCAATAAATATTCGTGGGCCTTTTTTGAGTGGGGATTTCTTTCTTCGGCCAATTTCCGCCAAAAACTGATCAAGCAAAGTATTAAATTCGCCAATGGGTAAACTTGATCCAACCGTCAGCGCCATCGTTAATTCTGTTCCAGAGATGCGGGGCGGATCTGCCTTTCTGAATTCATAAAGAGCTCTGACCTTATCCCTGTTTTCATTATAGATTCGAATGGTGCGAGCCAGATCATCATTGGTGATCGCTTTTCCAGCAAACTTCTCCAGACTTCTCCTGAAGGTGTTTAGCTCTGCATCAAAGAATTCAGAGGACGATTCGCCACAGACAGTAGGGATGTTGATAAAGTGAAAATAGGAATAAGGAAGAGAATAACTCCAGGCGCTATAGCTTCTCACCATACTATCACAGCCGTGAGGGATGACCATTCCAGAGAGAAAATCATATGTTTGTTTCACCGAGAGGTCGAAGCAACTGCGGTAATAGGGGCAAACAATGGTTTCAAGGAGTGTGTCCCCTTTTGTAATGGGCTCATGGATATTTCCTCTCACCCGAAAAGGGATACAGCCGGAAGCCGAAATAATTTCCAAAGGAACAAAGGAACAGATATAGCCAATGATCTTTTTCCCTTCCTTTTTCAGTTCCTTCGCCCTGAGCCCGTAATCCTTATAATAATTTTCAACTGTTGAAAAAATCCCACTCTGTGTCCCGCTCATCGATCTCTCCTTCTTCCGACCTGTCGGTTGAATCAACAAAATTCAAATCCCCCCAACCCCCCTTTTCTAAAGGGGGGATACCTATTCTCCTCCCTTTGCAAAAGGGAGGTCGGGAGGGATTTAATGGGACTATACATGATATGATCTTAAGTTTCAATCTTATTGTCTTAAGCTTTCCATGGCGATGATCGCAGCACCCAATGCAGCCGTCATATGGGGATTTGGCGGTACAAGGATATCATGACCTCTGATTTCCTTTAATGCCTGGACAAGACCCACATCTCTTGCACCGCCACCCACTATGGCCATATCCTGTTCCACACCCATTCTTTCCGCCAAACTGTTGATCTGGGCCGCAAGAGCCCTGTGTATGCCAGCCAGAAGGTCTTCTTTGGTGACTTCCTGGGAGAGCCGGGAGATGGCCTCTGACTCCGCAAAAACAGCACATCCGGTGTTAAACTCAACTCTCTTTTTTGATTTCAAAGACAACTCGCCAATCTCTTCCACCTTGACCTGGAGAACCTTGGCAATGACCTGAAGGATTCTGCCGCTCCCTCCGGCACACTTCCCGCTCAATAAAAAATTGTGCACACTTCCATTACCATCGATGCGGAGGACCTTCGTGTAAAGATCCCCTACGTCAATGACAGTTCTCACCGAGGGGAGAA
>Ga0210051_1000183_pt1 | contig 50925 bp, 58 predicted proteins | sample CryGey092014_all_FD_185464 | JGI IMG/M metagenome (GOLD analysis project Ga0210051, IMG submission 185464) | Groundwater microbial communities from aquifer - Crystal Geyser CG23_combo_of_CG06-09_8/20/14_all (SPAdes) (version 2) | ecosystem: Environmental > Aquatic > Deep subsurface > Groundwater...
CATTAAAAAAACTCACCAGCCCCAAAACAAAAACATTTTTAGAAATTCCGAATCTATTTTTCACAAAATTTACTCTAAATTTTTTGTCCCGCTTTTGGCGGAACTCCGAGCTTCGCTCGGTTTGGCGTCAAATTATTTTTATTTCGTCGCTACCGCTTCAATAAACGCTGACTTGTATTCATGATAGATCGACGATGTTTTCCTAACTTTAATAATTTTAAACTTTTTTAGATTTTCTGTCATGTATTCTTTCGTAAAAAAGTGGCGGGTGTACCCCTTCTTCCACATATTTTCGCCAACCTTTTCGCCTTGTCCACAAAGCACATCATCAACTGATTTACATTTTATAAAAATCAATCCGCCTTTTCTTAAAATTCTAAACAGGTTGTCAAATATTTTGCCTGTAGTTTCGTCATCGAAATAATGCAAACTCAAATGAGCGTAAATTACATCAAAAGAATTTTCTCCAAAATTGATATTTTTAATATCCTCAAAGATACAATCTATTTTGCTATTCTGATTTTTCAGTTTGTTTATTCCGCTTTCGGAAAAATCTAAGGCAGTTACTTTAATGCCTTTATTGGAAAAATAAATTGAATCTCTACCATCGCCGCAACCCAAATCCAAAAGTGATTTATAGCTTCTTGTTTTAATTAGCTCATAAGCTCTTTTAGCAAAATTGTTCGCTGGTTCAAGCGGACGATCTGACCATTTATTTTTCCAATAATTTGATTCGTTCATATTTATTCCAAATTGCTTTTCCCGATGTTACATTTTGAACAAAGTGTTTCTAAATTTTCAAGCACTATTTCGCCACCATTTGCCCAAGCTATTTTATGGTCAACATGTAGAATTATTGTAGGATCGGTTGCAGGAGACCTTCCGCAATTTTTACATTTAAAATTATCCTGTCTCATCACGATAAAACGAAGTCGCCAATTTATCTCACGCTTTGTCCTATGTTTTGTTGCAGGCTCAACCTGTAAACTCTTGATTGAACTTTCTGACGAAATATCTTCCTCATTGTTGATATTCGCGACAAATTTTTCAAGTCCCTTCATCCAAGTGCCAAAATACTTTTTGTAAGTGCCTGCGTTGAATTTTGACAGGGGCGGAAACATATCGGTTTGAATAGGTTGCTTTCCGAGTTTTGTCCAAACCTCTTCCAAATTTTGAAAAAGCTCATCATCGCTTAGGCGTAAACTTTTCTGATGTCTAGCTAAATTAGGACCGGCTCGTTCGTGCGCCTTTGCCCACCCTCCTAATCGATTTGCCATGTTAGAACTGTCGAATTTCCCAAACTTGTCTTGCTGTTCTCTGGTAACAAAATCTTGATTGAGTTTTGTAGCAGTATTCTTTAAATCAGCAATAAGCTCATCCTCGGGCGTGTTTCTATAAACTTTTTTTAATTCAAATTTCATAATTATTTCATTAAATCATCAAGGCTAATCCCTAGTCCTTTAGCAATCTTCATAACCGTTTGAATAGAGGGCTTGGTGATGACATTTGTTTCAATTTTGGTCAGTGTTGTGTAGGGAAGGTCAGATTTTCTCGCCAATTCGTCTTGCGTTAAACCCTGCTTATTTCTAAGTAGTTTTATCTTATCCCCAATTGTTTGGTTATTGTTTTGACTTTTCATAGTTTCCTAAGTATACTAGTATTAGTATGGGTGCTTATCTAACCCTGCATAAATATGATAACAAATAAAATGAAAACAGTCCAATTAAAAATGAGGGAAGCCTGCTTTCGGGGTACCGTCCCAAATTTGTCAGTTGGTTAACCAAACAAAGTTGGTAGAACAATCTCTTTTTTCTTCGTTAATTCAATCGATTTTTTTCCATTAAGATGTCTGAATTTGCAACTGCAGGAAGTAAATGCGGTAAATCTTCTTTTAAGAATATATCCATTCAACCAAAGTCGGGCGTCCTCAAAGGAATTGAATCCTTTAAGAGGAGTTAAACGGGTTTCAAGGTGAGAATTAAAACACTCAATAAGGTTGTTGGTATATGGAGATTTTCTGATCCACTTGTAAGCCAAAAGTTCTGTCTTGTTTTTCTGAACATTGGTTAATACTTGTTGGGCAACTGGATTTGAGGAATATTTATCGTAAAGTCTTTGAAATCGTTTATTAAACATCCATGTTGGTTGACGATGAGACAAAATATTATCAATGGCTACCGAAATATATCTGTAAGTTGGATCTGATCTGACGTTTAATTCTTTTCTAATATTTTCTTTAAAATGGTTCCAACAGGTTTGGACTCTAATTTTAGGAAAAGCCCATCTGGCTGCCATCTTTAATGATGTGTTATCATCACAAACCATCAGTTGTGGAAAGTAATTAATGATCCGGTAAAGTGAAAAGAATCTCGCCCATGATTGATAATTTTCTGAAGGTGCCAGAGTAAAGATCGGAATATCATGAGTAAAGTAATCGACTCCCCAAAGAAGAGGAATCTTATGGGGATATCCTTTGACATTAATATATTTTCCGTCAATTAAAATCACCTGTGAAAAACTGTTACAGTACTTTTTTGTAAATTCATTATTGTTGGGAAGTTTTTTAAGTTCCTGCAAAACAATCCGGCAGACAGTTGATTTTTTTATCTGATATTTTTCCTCCAACTTCCGGTACGAAAGACCGTTTAGGTGATCGATGAGAATTGACTTGGTATCGATGAAGTGAACGTTAACTGAAAAATATCTTTGACAGTTTTTACAGAAGTAGACAATACTATCTTTTCTCTTTCTCTGACGAATTACAAAACTGGTAACTTTACAGGTTGGACACGAATATTTTTTTTCATATACCCCATTTAATCATATTTTAGACTTTTGTTTCAACCCGAAATATCATTTACAACTGACAATATTGGGACAGTGTCCTTCTTGTTCCGATACCTTGTGATTGTATGTTAGAAGATCGACAAAAATTCTGTTTATATGCAAGAAAGTCCTCCGAAAGCTACGAACGTCAGGCCATGTCAATCGGTGGACAACTGAGTGAAATGAAAGCGGTGGCTAAAAAGGAAAAGCTGAATATAGTATCTACAATTACGGAAAGTCATTCGGCAAAAGAATCAGGGCAAAGACCGGAATTTAACAATCTTTTTCAAGGAATCGATGAAGAAAAATATAATGCGATTTTAACATGGGCCCCAGATAGGTTATCCCGAAATACAGGAGACTTAGGACGAATAGTAGATTTAATGGATCAAGGAAAATTACATACAATAAAAACATATTCTCAATCATTTTCAAATAATCCTAATGAGAAATTTCTACTGATGATTTTATGTTCTCAGGCAAAGCTTTAAAATGATAATCGAGGCGTTAATGTAAAAAGAGGCCTAAGAAATAAATGTGAATTTGGAATTAGACCAGGACCAGCTCCAATAGGTTATAAAAATATTCTAAAAGCCAATAGAATATCTGTTGTTGTAATTGATGAAGAAAAAGCACCAATTGTTAAAGAAATGTTTAATAAAGTTGCAAATCTTGGATATTCTGGTCGAATGGTAAAAAAGTAGTTGGATGATATGGACTTCAGAACCAAAAATAATTGTCGAATGCCTTTAAGTCGAATTTACAAATCTTTAGAAAATCCCTTTTATTACGGAGAATTTAAATATGGAGATAAATTCTATAAAGGAACTTATGAGCCATTAATAACCAAAAAGGTATTTGAAAAAGTTCAAATCCAACTTCAAGTTGCTCCAAGGCAATGGAATAAACAACTGTTTCCGTTCAAAAAGATTTGTATTTGTGGATCATGTGGAGGATCGGTTACTGCCGAGATTAAGTACAAAAGATTAAAAAATAATAAAGTCCATACACATATTTATTATCACTGTAATCGTATTAAAAAATATAGTTGTGATGAACCATATATCACTGAGCAGGAACTAATAAAACAATTAATAGTTTATCTCCCTAATCTGAAACTAAAAACAAGATTCCTTATGGAAGAATTTGACAACGAAATCACCAAACTTCAACATCTCAAAGATACAGTTTTAAAAGAAAGATATCCTAATATTCAGTTAACACCATATAATGAAGTTTGTAACGATAATCTAAATTACAATTATTCAGAAAATAAACTTTCAATGTTGAAAAATTACCTACTTCATATTCTTCAATTTGGAACTCCTGAGGAAAGGATTAAAATACTTGCAGGAGTTACTTCCAGATTTAAGTTAACTCAAAGACGACTTGACTTGTTGTAGAAAACCTTTATACTGTATGAATATGAGTTCATATAGTTGCTGCCAATCTAGTTCAAAAGAATCAGTAAATATTAAGAGGATAAGCCCACTTCTGAAACTTATTGCTGAAGAAAGTCGATTGAAACTACTTTGTATTCTTAATCAAAAAAATCATTGTGTTTGTGAACTAATGGAACATGTTGATATGTCACAAAGTTTAATATCTCACCATTTACGTGATTTAAAAGACGCAAAATTAGTTATAGATAACAAGCAGAGTCTACGTGTTTATTATTCTATAACTCCTTTGGGAAAAGCTTTTATCAGTTCACTATTACAAATTCAAAAGAAAAAATAAGCCTATGAAAATCCAAGTATTGGGAAGCGGTTGTCCAACCTGTCAGAAGTTATATGAAATTACGCAAAAGGCGGTTTCGGAAATGGGATTGAAAGAAAAAGTGGAATATTTGAGTGGTGCCGAAGGCATGCAGGCTTTAATTGAAAAAGGTGTGATGAGTAGTCCGGCTCTTACAGTTGATGGAAAAGTAGTTATGACAGGGTTTACTCCTAATATTGAAAAAATAAAAAGTTTAATTAAAAGTAAATAATTGATATGGATATATTCAAACCAATTCAATTATTTGCTGACCTTGTCACCTACCAATGGTTTCGTATCCTTCCCCATTCGTATTTAGGAGATACAATTAATTTCTTTGTTTATGACACGATAAAGATCGGATTACTTCTCATAGTTATTAATTATTTTATGGCTTTTACCCGTTACTACTTTCCCATGGAGAAAGTACGGGATATTCTGACCAAAAGAAGATGGTTTGGCCTGGATTATTTATTTGCCGCACTTTTAGGGGTCGTTACCCCATTTTGCTCTTGTTCATCAATTCCTCTTTTCATAGGGTTTGTGGGAGCTGGGATTCCTCTTGGCGTTACCTTTGCGTTTCTTATTGCTTCTCCATTAGTAAATGAATCATCTCTTTATCTTTTTCCAGCTATGTTCGGTATGAAAGTAACAATAATATATAACCTTGTAGGTATGACTATTGCCATATTAGGCGGTATGTTAATTCAAAAACTACATCTTGAAAAATATGTTAAGCCGGAGCTTCTGAGATTCAAGTCCCGACAGCAAGTCGAGGCGGAAAATGACGGTAAATCTTTACCTTTAAAAGAACAACTGAAATATTTCTGGGATGATGGGATGAATATAACTAAAACTGTTTTTTCGTATGTGATTTTAGGTGTTGGAATCGGCGCTCTTATTCACGGATTTGTTCCAGCTTCACTTGTTGCTAAGTATTTATCCAACAGATCTTGGTGGGCTGTACCGGTAGCAACACTATTGGGAACACCTCTTTATGCCAATTCGGTGAGTGTCATTCCGGTTATGGAAGCTTTAGTCGGGAAAGGTGTACCACTTGGCACAGCTTTAGCCTTTATGACTGCTATCGTTACTGTTTCGATCCCCGAATCTATGATCTTGAAAAAAGTCATGAAATGGCAACTATTAGCCTGGTTTTTTGGCATAACTATCGTTGGAATTATGATTATGGGTTATATATTTAATGCAATTTTATAAATTTAGATATTAAGATATGAAACTTAAGATAATATATGCGCTACTCGGAATTATTATGATCGTTCTTGTTGGTCTTATTATTAACGAATTAGTACCAAAAGATAACGTAAACTCACCTGATGAAACTGCTGTTGTTGCGGAAGAAAAAGAAATACCGGATGTGAAAAAAGCAGATAGAATTGAAGTGATAAACTTTCACGCAACGCAACGGTGTGTGTCCTGTACCACCCTTGGAAAATTATCTGAAAAAACAATAACTGAGCGATTTGTTAATGAAGTTGCCAGTGGCAAGATAATATTTAAATCAGTGAATGTTGAGCTTCGTGAAAATACAGAAATAGTAAATCTCTACCAGGCAAGTGGATCTTCACTCTATATCAATGCTATCAAAGATGGAAAAAATAACATCGTGCAAAATGTAAAGGTCTGACAGTATTTATCTGACGAAATTGCTTTTACCAATTATCTTGAAACGAAATTACGTTCGCTGTTATAACAATGGACATAACTAAAACGATATATGCAGTAATTGAAACCTATAACATCCCCATTCTTTCGGCATTTCTAATTGGACTGCTTACTTCAATTAGTCCCTGCCCGTTGGCTACCAATATAACTGCAATTGCCTTTATTTCAAAGGATATTAAAACTCCAAAACATACTTTACTTAATGGTTTTTTCTATACATTAGGTCGAGGGATAAGTTATACGCTTTTAGCAACACTTATATATTTTGGTTTTTCAGCCTTTAAGGTTTCACGACTCTTTCAAGGATGGGGAGATAAAGCGTTGGGTCCGGTTCTTATACTCATAGGACTCGTAATGCTTGATGTAATTAAGTTAAATGTAAATTCCCAGAATGACACGATAGAAAAACTCAAATTATGGTTTGCAAAAAAAGGTTACCTTAGATCGCTTTTACTTGGAATGTTGTTTGCTTTTGCCTTTTGTCCGTATAGTGGCGTGTTATTCTTTGGTATTCTTATTCCACTTATTCTTAAGTCAAAAGAAGCGCTTCTCCTTCCGCCTTTTTTTGCTTTAGGGACAGGTATTCCCGTCATCATTTTTTCTTTTCTTATTGCATTCAGTATCCAAAAGATGAGTAAATCTTTTTCTTTTGTTTCCAAGATTGAAAAAGTAACACGATATGTAGTTGCCGCAACATTTATTATTGTTGGAATATATTATTTACAATATTTATTCATTTATATAATTCATCTTTTGTAATATGAATAAATCAAAAATACTTACAATCATTATCATTCTTGTAATAGTGAGTACCCTTACCTTTATCGGTTTTGCAAGTAAAAATAAAAAAGAAAATTCTATAATTTTGAATAACAATCAGAGTGAAAAAAATGTACCAATTTTTTTCTATGGCAATACTTGTCCTCATTGTAAAGAAGTTGAAGAATGGATGGTAGAAAATAAAGTCGAAGAAAAAATAGAAATTATTAAAAAAGAAGTTTATGATAACCAACAAAACGCACAAGAATTGACTCAGACAGCGAAAAAATGCGGTTTACCAACTAATAGCATTGGTGTTCCTTTCCTTTTTGCGGAAGGAAAATGTTTAATCGGAACACCAGATATTACAAGTTTTTTATCTCAAAAAGCCGGAATAAAAGAAAGTACTGAGTCGGCTGAAAGGAGCGAGAAATGAATTTATTTTTTATTAAACCTGTTCAGGCGGTTTGCCCTGTTTGTACAGTTGCGGTTGGCGCTGGTGTTGGAATTTCACGGTTAATAGGAATTGACGATTCAATTACAGGTGTGTGGATTGGAGGGTTAATTATTTCAAGTGGACTATGGATGGCTGATTTTATCAGAAAGAAGCAATGGAAAATTCCAATACCCGAGATTCTGTCAATACTTTTAATGTTACTTTTTGTTATACCTCCCCTTTATTGGTCCAATATGATAGGAGTTACCAATAATACTTTATTAGGTATTGACAAAATTATATTTGGCTCAGCTATTGGTTCGTTAATATTTTTTCTTGGAGTTGGAATTGATAAATGGTTAAGATTAACCAATAACGATAAAGTATATATCTATTATCAAAAAGTAATCGTGCCGGTTTTGTTATTATCTATTACCAGTTTATTTTTATATTTTATTACCAGTTAAAAATTTATACCTATGAAACAACAAAATCCCGAGGATATTAAAAGGTTTATGGATAAAGTGAAAGCGATGGAAAAAGGAAAGAGACTTGATCTTTCCTCTGACGAGGATCTTTCCATTGCAATTATGAATTTAATTTCAATGGAAGAACATTTCTTCTTCACTTACAACAAGACCAAAGACGTTAAATACCTTGATCTATTAAACGAGGTTCGTGAAATGAGAAAGAGTACCTTGAAGCGCATAATTAAAGATTATGAAGGTGAAGTTTGGTGCATCAGTAAACATCTTTTAGCTGCTTCAATGCGGTTTATGGAAGTTGGAACCAAATCTTTGACCAAAGGGGATAAAAAAGATGCCGAGGATTTTTTCCAAAAGTCATACCAACTTTACAGTTTATTCTGGGGATTAAACTTGGGATTGGTACAAACAAAAGATGTGAAACAGTCCGAAACAAAAGAAGTGGCTTTTGTTAATGACGAACCCAAACCAAAACAAACTGGCTCAGTCAGTATCTTTACTAAATTGGGGCAAGTTGTCCAAAAGGCAATTGATTGCTGCAAGGAATGATAAATAATATATGAACAAGCCATCTTTTAAAGAATTTATAAAGACAATTTTATATATTGGTTTTACCGGTTATGGCGGTCCGGCGGTGCTTGGGCAGATGAAAAAGAAACTAGTTCATGAAAAAGAATGGATTAAGGAAGAAAATTTTTTAAATGGTTTGAGTCTTGCCGATATTCTTCCTGGATCCACTGGTGTTACTCTTCTTGGATATTTAGGTTATCAAATAAAAGGCGTTGGAGGATGGTTACTGGGGGCAGGATTATATGTATTGCCGGCTTTTTTATTTACTACTATCATGGCGCAATTCTATTTTACCTATCATAGTCTTGGTTTTGTCCAAAAAATATTTACAGGTCTCGGTGCTCTCGTTGTTGCCTTATTAGTCAGCGCTCTTATTAATTTAAGTAAACCAATCTTCGGTAAGTCGGGTAAACATGGAATATATAAAGTAATGACAATTGCTGTTCCTGCTTTTATTTTAGAATTTTTCATAGGTATTAATGCCACTTTTATTTATCTATTATCCGGTACGCTCGGCTTTATCCTATACTATTTTTCTCACGATGTTGTGATTGCAAAAGAAACGAAGGAAGAGCTAAATGAAGAAAAGAAAGAAAAATTTATTTTGAAAAATATATTTATATCTCACTTTACTTATATACTCTTGCTAATATTTTTAATTGGTTTATGCCTTTGGTTTTCTATCCCACAAGTCCGCTTGTTAATAAGTTCGTTTATCCATATGGGTACATTCGCTTTAGGATCGAGCATGGCCATAATTCCTCTTATGAAATCGATCGCAGTCGATCAAAATCATTGGGTAACCCTGAAACAATTTCAAGACGGATTGGCTATTGGTCAGATCACCCCGGGACCAGTGTTAATTACAGCTGCTTTTATTGGATATAAAGTTTTAGGTTGGTTTGGCGCTTTAGTTGCTACTATTTCGATATTTCTCCCATCTTTAACTCTCATTGTAATTTTAGGAGGATTTCATGAAAAAATTAAACATTTAAAAGCAGTCAAGGTGGTTATCAAAGGATTTTTAGCCGGATTTATAGGCGTTATCACTGCTATTGCAGTACAATTTGGTGAAAAATCTATTACAAATTGGCAAACGTGGACAATTTTTTTAGTCTCCCTACTACTTATTTTTAAATTTAAAAAGGATGTTGTTTGGGTTATTTTAGGAACGATTATTGTTTCATTAATTTTATTTTAATATGAAAGAAAAAAATCTAATCATCTCAATAGGTATTAATATTGTTATTACCATAGTTGAAATAATTGTAGGGCTTTTTATAGGAAGTTTAGCGATTATTTCGGACGCAGTTCACAACTTTTTTGATGTTGGAGCGATGATGATGAGTCTCTTTGGAGAGAGGGCCAGTTCCAAGAAAATTGATGAAAAACATTCTTATGGATATAAACGGACAGAAGTTTTAGTAGCCCTTCTTAATAGTGTTTTCTTACTTGTCTCCATTGTTTTTATTGGATATGAAGCAATAAAGCGATTACTACACCCACAACCAATTGAAGGAAGATGGATGTTAATTATGGCAACAGTTGCATTTATTGGTAATATGATTGCAACTAAGCTTCTCCACGATCATGCTGAGGAAAGTATGAATATCCGCTCTGCTTTCCTTCATTCTTTGCAGGATGCATTATTTTCGGCAGGTGTGATAGTGGCGGCAATTCTCGTATTAGTCTTTAATTGGCAATGGGCAGATGCAGGGATTTCATTAATACTGTCAATATTACTAGCCAAAGAGGCAATGACCTTAATACTTGAAACTGTTCATGTCCTTATGGAAGGTATTCCAACAAATATTGACATTGAAAAATTAAAGAAAGATTTATTATCAATTGAAAGCATTGAATCAGTAGAAGATTTACACGTTTGGAAAACAGGATCAAAAGATACGTTGCTCACTGCGCATATTGTTGCCGATGGGCTTACGACTGATTCGGCTTATGCAGAAAAACTTACACAGATTAAACAAAAACTTTTATCAAAATACAATATTAATCACTCAACAATTCAACTTGTGCCGTTAGGAGCAAGCGAAAAACTAAAGATTTTGTGCAAGCATTGTAGTTAATAAATTATGAATATCATGTGAAAAATAAATTTGCAATTTGGTTAAAACAACAAAAAGTAAAGTATTCTAACCGAGAATTTCAAAAACAACTACTTCAAAAATTTACTAAGGGCTTTATTGAAGGAATCAAAAGCTTAAAACCGTGTTGCCTAAAGTAAAATCTTCAATGAGAACTTAGAACCAATGACAAATACCTTGATAGGTTTTTAGGCGGGTTTACACTCTCCAGGACTGTTTTAGAGATACTGACTTTTCTTCTGATTTTTCAGCAGGTCACAACAAGCTAAGCTGAGAAGGTAAACGGGTCTTGTAATACTTTTCTGCGTAATGCGGAGGGTACAGGATTCGAACCTGTAAGAGCTTTCGCTCGCTGGTTTTCGAAACCAGTGCCATACCATTCATGCCAACCCTCCATTAGAATCTGTTAATAATCCCGATTTAATCGGGAGAGTTTACAGATTCTTATGTCCGCCGAAGTTCGCTCTTCAAGCCGTGTACGAATAGTACTGAAAAGGTTTGAAGTAAGAACGGGCGGACTTTTCTTCTCTAATTTTACCAAAACTCGTTGTTAAAAACTGACGATTAAGGTAAAATATATAAATTCAAAGGTGCGATGGCGAAGAGGAAACGCAGCTGTCTGCAAAACAGCTATGCGGGGGTTCGATTCCCCCTCGCACCTCAATTTTTAGGAGATGTGCCGGAGCGGTTGATCGGGCTGGTCCTGAAAACCAGTATAGTCGCAAGGCTATCAGAGGTTCGAATCCTCTCATCTCCGCAATGTTTTCTTTCAGAAAAAAAATCTTTGGAAAAAATAATAAAAAAATTATTTTTCTTCTTTTAAAATTTAATCATTATTTGAAGTTTTTAGAATGTTGGGCCAACCTAAATCCGACCGAAGCGGTCAAATTGAGATTGGCAGGAGGCTTTAGAAATGGTATAATTTTGCTAATTTTATGTACCATAGTCCGACTTACGGAAAGATTGATTTGGAAAGATTGAAAAAAATCGTCTCTTCTTTCATGGGTGCTGATAAAAAAGCCAAGTACGAGATCATCGTCGGCACTGATTCGCAAAAAATTGAAAAAAATAAATACGACTTTGTTTCTGCTCTCATTATTCATCGGATCAGCTGGGGAGGAATTTATTTTTGGAAAAGATTAATCCAGGATAAAAAAATCTCCCTTAAAGAACGAATTTATCAGGAAGCCACTATGTCTTTACAGACTTCAGAGAACTTTGTCAATTTTTTTAAAACCAATGGCATTTCCAAGTATGATATTCAAATTCATGTTGACATCGGTCGAAACGGTGAAACGCGGGATCTAATCACCGAGGTTGTTGGTATGATTCGCGGCAGTGGCTATGAAGTAAAGATTAAACCAGATTCTTATGGAGCTTCAAAGGTGGCAGATCGCCACACTTAAGAGATGAATTCCTTTAAATTACTCTCATTAATAATAAAGTTCATTCCTTGACCAGAGACGATCTTATAGGCAGTTTTACGGACAATCTCTTCAATCATTCGCTCTAAACTTCTTATCCCGGGTTCAAATCCTAGCGGTCTGACCATTTTCGGCCAGACTGAATCCTCGATTTTTAAATTACTCTCTGTTAATCCAGTTTCTTTAAGATATTTTGGCAAGATAAAACGTTTACCAATCTCAATTTTCTCTATATCAGAGTAAGAAGGCATAGTGATGGTTTCCAAGCGATCCATCACCGCCGCTGAGATATTATTGGTATTATTGGCTGTCGCGACAAATAAAACCTGAGAAAGATCAAAAGGATAGTCGATAAAATAATCATTAAAAGTAGCATTTTGTTCTGGATCTAAAATCTCAATCAGTACACCCATAATCTCTTCCCGCGAGGTTGGAATAACTCGATCAAGCTCATCAAGAAGAATAACCGGATTTTTGCTGTCTGCCCGACGAAGAGCTCTGATTATCATTCCCGGCTCGGCATGAGTAGTGGTTTTTGACTGGCCGCGAAGATCTAAGGCCGAGGATAAACCTCCAAAAGGAATCCGGACAAATTTCCTTCCCATGGTTTCAGCGATCGATTTAGATAGAGTAGTTTTACCAGTTCCTGCCAAGCCAACAAAAAAAAGAATTGGCGCGTGAGAGGTAACAGATGATACATCTTTTTTCTGGATCAAAAGAACGGAAAGATATTCCAAAATCCGGTTCTTTACTTTTTCCAGACCAAAGTGATTTTTATCGAGAACGGTTTTAGCGTGATTAATGTCCAAAAGATCGTCAGTTTTTTTATTCCAGGGTAGATTGACAATCCAGTCAATATATTTAGCGGTCAGGTCAATTTGACTTAAGTGAGCACCGTATTTAACCGAGAGATTAATCCGTTCAATCTGCTCGAGAGCTTTATCGTGGAGATTAGTAGGTAGATCAGCTGTTTGCAAAAGAGTCTTTAATTTTTCTACTTCTGGCAATCCTTTTTGGTTATCCATATTATTAGCAGACTAAACTTCCACTTGACAAAAGGAAAAATTTTTTATAAATTATTAACACTAAATTTATATTACAAATTATTAGAAAAAAAAGCTATGGCAAAAAAATCTAATATCAAACCTCTTTTTGACTATGTATTAGTTAGACCATTAGAAGGCGAAACAAAGACTCCCTCGGGAATTGTTCTTCCAGATACCGCCAAAGAAAAACCGCAGGTCGGCGAAGTAATGGCAGTTGGTCCAGGCAATAGTTGTGATTATTACAAAGATAAAAAATGTGAAGGAATGGTCGTTAAAGTCGGACAGAAAGTGCTTTATAAAAAGTGGGGAGGAAATGAGGTTAAGGTAGGGACAGAGGAATGGTTGTTGATTGAGCAGAAAGATGTAATGGCAATAGTTAGTTAAAAATTTAAATAAAACAATATGGCAAAACAGATTAAATACGGAGCAGAAGCTCGGCAAAAACTTCTTGCAGGTGTTAAACAATTAGCAGACGCAGTAGCAGTTACACTTGGTCCTAAAGGACGAAATGTGGCTATTGATCGAAAATGGGGAGCGCCTAATGTGGTTCACGACGGAGTAACAGTTGCTAAGGAGATAGAACTACGTGATGCCTTAGAAAATATGGGAGCACAATTAATTAAAGAAGCCGCTAGTAAAACTAACGATGATACTGGAGACGGAACAACTACTGCTACAGTTCTAGCTCAAGCAATAGTTGAGGAGGGGATTAAAAATATAATAGCAGGTGCTAACCCGATGATTTTAAAAAAAGGAATAGAAGAGGGAGCTAAAACGGTTATTGAGTTCATTGCTAAAAAAGCAAAAAAGATAAATAGTAGAAACAAGCAAGAATTATTACAAGTAGCTACGATATCTGCAGCTGATGCTTCGATTGGTTCTTTAATTACAGAAGCGCTTGATAAAGTTGGTAAAGATGGCGTAGTGACAGTTGAAGAAGGTAAAGGTCTTCAGATGGAAATTAAATATAAAGAAGGCATGGAATTTGATCGCGGATTTGCTTCTGCTTATTTTGCCACCGACCCAGATAAAATGGTGGCTGAAGTTGAAGATGCCTATATTTTAATTACCGATAAAAAAATATCCGCCGTCTCTGATCTATTACCCTTCTTGGAAAAGTTTGTCAAAGTTTCCAAGAATTTAGTGATTATTGCTGATGAGGTTGATGGTGAAGCACTGGCGACTTTAGTGGTTAATAAGCTTCGTGGCACCTTTAATGCACTAGTCGTCAAAGCACCTGGTTTTGGCGATAGAAGAAAAGAAATGCTCGAAGATATTGCTATTTTAACCGGCGGAACCGTTATCTCTGAAGATCTTGGCAAAAAACTAGATAATATTGAGGTGGATGACTGTGGTCGAGCGGAAAAAATCTGGGCCGATAAAGAAAACTGTCGAATAATTGGTGGTAAAGGTAAAAATAGACTAATTGAGGCAAGAATTATCCAAGTAAAACGGGAAATAAAAGAGACTACTTCAGAATTTGATAAAGAGAAATTAGAAGAAAGACTTGCTAAACTCTCCAGTGGAGTGGCTGTAATTAATGTAGGAGCAGCAACTGAGATAGAAATGAGAGAAAAGAAAGAAAGAGTGACAGATGCTGTTGCAGCTACAAAAGCAGCTCTAGAGGAGGGAATTGTTTCAGGTGGTGGAGTAATTCTTTGGGAAGCTGCAAAAACTTTAGACCCAAAATTACTAAAGAATATTAAAGGTGAGGGAGATGAGGCAACTGGAGTAAATATTCTTAAAAAAGCATTAGAGTTTCCTATTAGAAAGATTACCCAAAACGCTGGCCTTAATGGAGACGTAGTTATAGATAATATAAGTAGACAAGAAGCAGGAGTAGGGTATGATGTGTTAACTAATCAATATGTAAACATGATCGAAAAGGGGATTATAGATCCAGTTAAAGTAACAAGGATAGCATTACAAAATGCCGTATCTGTTGCCGTAATGATTTTAACCACTGAGGCATTAGTAACTGATTTACCTGAAGAAAAGAAACCAGTTCCTGCTGCTCCTGATACGGGAGGAATGGGATATTAAAATTAAGAAAAGGTTTTTTTGTACCAGCCTAAGATTTTATACTGAGTTTTTTTGGCGTGATAGATTAGATGTTTAATTTGGTTATACTTTTTTCCATAACCAAAGTTCTTAATTGGTCGTGTCAGATCGATCTGTCCAGCATTATGGACGATAGCAATTTTTTTTCCATCTGGTTCATAGAAAACTCCATTTTTAATAATGAAACCTTTTGGCATCGTACTCATCATATAGTTATATTTATTGTCTAGAAATTTATATTTTGATTGATAGATATAGTAATTAACGACTATTTGGTCCGGTCCCCAAGCGTCTTTATCTTTGATTAATTTTTTCATCTTTAAACAAAGATTAATGAATTTTTTATAAGGAGCGAAGATTACTCCAGCATTAATTACCGGCTTATTTTTTACCACCTGCCAGATTTTTTCTTTTATTCCTTTTTCAAAATTATTAGAGATGAACCACTCAAAAAATAACACTTCCATTCCTAATGGAACAACGCGGAAAATAGTTTTATTCTCTCTAAATAGACAAGAGATATCTTTTTGGAAGATGGTATCACCGCCGTCAATAAATAAAACCTGATCATAAAGATTTTGTTTAAGAAATCTCCCAGCATCAAAGAATCTTTTGTTAACAATATGGTATTTTTTCATTCCGCGAAAAACCATTACCTGATTTTTTTTAAGACTTTTTTTTTGTTTGCTGGTTAATCCATAATCTATCACCACCACGTCAATATTTTTCAAGTTGACATTATCTTTTAAGGAGGCGAGCCAATGGTTAACTACGAAATCTCCATATTTTTCATCGCTGCAGGTAATGATGACATTTTTTAACATAGGTTTATGTTAAGATATTATACAAAATCAAAAATTTATGCTACTCTTAATATAGAGAGGCGGTGAGGAAATATGGCTGATAAAAAAGTTGGTATTGTTTCCCATTATTTTGACAAAATTAGCGTTGCCATTATTGAATTGTCGGCTCCTTTAAAGGTTGGTGATAAACTGAAGTTTGTCAGAAAAGGCGAAGAATTATTTCAACAAGAAGTAGTGTCAATGCAGATTGAACACCAGCAAATTCAGGTTGCGAAAAAAGGCGACGGAATAGGGGTTAAGGTTGATCAGAAGGTTCACGAAGGCGTTGAAGTTTATAAAGTTGAATAGAACTATTTTATCTGATAAATAGTTAATAGAGGAAAACGCTGCTCTTCTGCTATTTTAACCAGCTGTTTATTAGTTAAAAAATTTCTTAATAAGGCTTTATTTTTATCTCCCTGAGAAATAATATGAATCATCTGGCCGTCGTATTGAAGGTAAGGGAAAGTGATTGCCTGTTGGGAAATAAAAACCCGCCTGTTTTTCATTAACACTTGATCAATTTTTTGGACAATCTTTTTATAATCCTCGCCGTTACTATTAATATATAAATCATTAGAATAAGTTAACTGCGGTCGCTGGTAGTCAGAGAGAATCAAAAGGTCTTGATTAGAGATTTTCACTTTTTCAATTAACTGCTTTTCTAGAAGAGGAATTGGCTTAATAAGTTGATAAGAGGAAAAAGTCGGAATAAAAGTTATCATAACAGAAATAACGGCTAACCAATAAATTTTTTTAGGTAAAAGAGCGATTATCAAAGGCAATCCGTAGGCAATAAAAGCGCTGTAGCGGCCATATAGTCCGCCATACCAAAATCTAGCAGTTAAAAAAAAGGGAAAGAGAAATGAGAAAATCAAAAATAAAATTTTCCAGGATTTTTTTCTTAATAAAATAATCAAAGCTATCAAAATAATTAAAGGCATAAAAAAAGAGTAGCCGTTGACAATGATTAGAAAAATATTTCTTAAAATTCTTAATAGATTTATTAAAGAAAAACTGGAAGCGATGTTTGTTCCTCCGTAGCCGAAGAATAAAATTTTAAGACGATCAAACGGCGAGATAATAATTCTAGCTAATAAATAATAAAGAGCGATTAAAGTCAGAATAATCGTCAATAATATTCCTCCAATCCCGTAAAAAATATTAAGGGCAGCAAGCTTAAAACGGCGATGTTTTTATTAAACAGTCTTTTCATTAAAAAGTAAAAAACAATAACGCCAATCAATCCGAAAATCGCAGAAATCAAACTAAGATTTTTTTCTGGAGTTAAAAAGTGAAACAACTGAAATATTTGAGAGAAAAATAGATAAACAGGATGGATTGATTCATGAGAATGAGAAAGTGATAAGAAATAATTTTTTTCTAAAGACAGTCTTAAATATTCCGATCCATCGTAAAAATGAGGAAATCCGGCTAAAAAAAAGAAGCGGGTAATAAAAAATAAAACAATCAAAAGCCAAAGATTCATAATTGAATTATAATTAATTATAATAACCTATGTCTTTTTTTATTGTTTTATTTTCAACGGTTTTATTATTTTTTCACCAAGCATTTAAGATTAAATTTTTTCAGGACGACTACTTTTTTATTAGTATCAGCCAGCCGAAAAATATCACAGACTTTCTTCATTTTTTTTCTCCAATCAGAACTTATTCTTTCAAACCTCTATCAAGCGAACTGTTTTATTTTTTTCTTAAGCTGTTTAACTACAATTTTTTTATTGGTCATTTAACGGTTTTTATAACTTATTTTTTCGGTCTTTATTTTCTCTATCAGTGCGTGAGAATCGTTTCCAAAAACAATCTCTTCGCTAAGTTATCAGTATTCTTATATGCGATTAATCTTACTCATGTTTTTCAGCTCTATTGGTTTGCCACTTTTCAAGAAATTCTTTTGTTTACTGCTTTAACCGCATCTTTTTATTTTTATCTAAAAAAGAAGATACCAGTAAGTTTAGTTTTTTTCCTCATCGCTTTACTTTCAAAAGAAACCGCTATTTTATTTATTCCTTTCTTACTACTTTACGACTTTGTTTTTAACAAAAAAGAAATCACTAAAAAAAGCTATTTTCTAATTTATTTTTTAACCGCTTTTTATTTTTATTTTATCTATCGACTGAGTCTCACCTATGTGACGGAAAACGCTAACTACTCGATTAATTTAACTAACTTAAGAATGATTATCAATAATGCCATGTGGTATTTGTTATGGGCAGTTGGTATGCCGAATTTTGTGCCCAATTTCATGCAAAGCATCTTTAAGCCGCCACTACCGATCTTTCAAGAATACTGGAAGCAGACAGACTTTCAAATCTATAGTTTTTTGCTATTAATTAGTTGGCTTATTTTATTAGTCAGTTTTCTTATTCTTTTAGTCAAGAAAAAGAATGTTATCAAATCAGTTTTTAACTGGGGTTTATTTTGTTTGATTTCTTTTTATCTATATCTTGGACCGATTTTATTTTTTCCTCATAAGTGGATAGTCAGGCTGATGTTGCCGCAAATTTTTATCTCCGTTTTTTTTGCTTATATTCTTTGGCAATTAATAAACGCCAAGGGGATTACTAAAAATTTAGCAATCGTCTATCTAGTAATCTATGTGTTAGTAAGTTATTTTGGAGTGAGACTTCACCAGTCATCAAGTCTATATTTTTTGGAAAATCAGATTGCTGAAAAAGCGACACAATATTTTCAAGAACATAAAAAAGAAATTTTAAAGTATGACGCGATTTTTTTTCGCGATTTACCATTAATAAGAGAAGAAATTTGGGGTCAGTCGATAAAGTTAAAAGATTCTTTGATGGATGAACATTTTTTAAGCTATTTTTTTCCGGAAAAAAAGCTAAAAGCCTTTTATAGCTTTGAAACAAAATCTCCGCCAAAAAATTCCTACCTGATTAATTCTTTTTTACTTTTAAAATAAGAATCCCACTATAATTAGAGTACTAATGACTGAACAAGAAAAACAAGAAGCCTATAAGCATAAACTTGAATTATTTCAAGCAATGGTTCAAGTTGATTCAAAAGAAAAAGAAATAAAATCATCTCATGGATACGGCAAAGCGTATTTATGGAGCATTCTCATTCCCCCTATCGGCATTTACTACTTCTTGAAGCATGTTTTTTTTAGCGGCGGGGAAGAAAAAAGTATCAAAACGGGAATTATTTCTCTCGTGCTTACCCTGGTATCATTTTTTCTTTCGTTTTGGCTGGTGAACAACCTTTTTAAACAGACAACCTCCGGAATACCTCGACAGAATCTTCAGATACTAAAAGATCTCGCGGTTCCTGATAATCAAAAAACACTCCTTCAATTATTTAAATAATTAAGTAGTCACTTTTTTAAATACTTGTCAAAAAACTCTACTGATCGTTGCAATGCTAAATCAAGGTTGTTTGATAGATTATGATCGTCTCCTTGATAAACATATAGCCTTACAGGTTTACTGACGCTTTTCAACGCTTCATTTAATTTCTCACTAAAAAGTAATGGTACTTTTCCGTCTGCCGTTCCGTGTTGAAGCTGTATGGGGCCGGAAATATCTTTGACAAACGATATGGGTGAGATTGACTGCCAAAACTGGGGATTTGTTTTAAAATCACCGTATTTATCAATGAGCTCCTGTCTTCCCGGCCGTCTTGCTGCTTGTTCTCTTTGAGAAGGAATAAAAGAGGGTCTGGGGTTGAGGTCCGGATGGTGCCAATTATTCGTTAAATCTTCATATGAAGCGACGACTCCTGCCCAAATTTCACCTGTTTTAATATCCTTTGTTACTACCATCGATCGCAAAGTTATCATTCCTCCCATTGAATGTCCCCACATACCAATTCTATTTGGGTCAGCGTCTTTATATTTTTTCATCGAAGAAACAGCATTGAATATGTCGATTGTATATACGGGAGAATAATAGGCGCCTTCTGGTTTTCCCTCGGAATTTCCATGACCACGGTAGTCGGATTTAAATACAATATATCCGTTTCTGGAAAACACATCCGTATAAGTAATATATTTCTCGGTTGTCCTGTACTGCTCTGGCTGAATATAACCGTGATTGAAAATAATTACTGGCCATCCGGTTTTTGGTTTCTCTCCCTGGGGAACTGTTAATAAAGCATAAATTTTTAATCCATCTGATTTGTAAGAAACAATGTATCTAGAATAATCAGAACCATCTGGAAGGGTTTGTTCTATAATAATATCGCTTCCAGGATATTCCTGTTTTCGCATATATTCGATTGACAAAGGATTTGATTCGTTTATTAAACCACCGTAATTGGTTTTGTCTGAAGCAGAATTATTTTGAATTTTTGAGTTTTTAAATATCAAGCTATAAGTAAAAACTCCAATAACTATCTCTAAAATAATAATTGAAATAACAACTATACGCTTATTCATAAAAAAATATTTTAACAGTTATTTACTGAATATTAGCTGAAGTTTTTAAAGTTATACAGTTTTATTTCGCTTGCAAATTTGAAAATTCATGGTATACATGTAATAGATATGACTTCACCCTATTCAAACCAACAAGGAGGGAGTAAAAATAAAAAAACAGTAATTATTGTTTTTATCATTATTATTGCTGCAATTCTTGGAGGTATGTTTTTGCTTCGACAGCCCAAAAAAACAGAACAGCCTAAGACGGATCTTATTGAAAAGAAAGAACCGTCGCCAACAGAAAAACCAGAGATTGATAAGAAATCCGTGAAGATTCAGGTATTAAATGGTACCGGTACCCCCGGTCAGGCAGGAACTGCTGTAGAGGATTTAAAAAAGGCCGGATATGATTCTGACAATATCAAAACCGCTAACGCGGAAGACTTCAATAACACAATTACAACTATAACTGCAAGAGAGGGTTTTGATGATGTTGCCAGTGATGTTAAAGATGCTTTAAAAACGACCTTTAATGAGATTAAAATCGATTCCACGCATCTTTATGAGGATAGTGAGTTTGATATTGTTGTCACCACAGGTGGGAAAAAATTTGAAGAAGCAATTCCTACGCCTAGTCAAAGTCCTACCCCCGAACCAACAACCGAAGCGACAACTACCCCAACTCCGACTATAACTCCAACCTCAAGTCCAACTCCTACACCTTAAAAAATGAGTCGAGGGATTAGAACTTTTTACGCACGAATTTAGTATAGTAAACTCATTTTTTCTCTATTCTAATTGCTTTTCCTTGAACTATTGCACCTGCAACTTTTTTCTGAGCACTATCTAAAATCCTCGCAAACGTTGGTTGGGAAATATTCATTTTCTCCGCTGCTTTTGTTTGATCCAAGCAGTCTATTTCATATAGTTTTAATGCTTCTAGTTCATCTGGTAATAGAACAATCTCCTCAAGGCGATGTAACGGAATCCCTTGGGGTTTGAAATATAATACGTTTGGCTGAAATCGTAAACGGCGACATAGTTATGGCTTGAGTATCAGATAAGAAATGATCGCTCCAAGTGGCTCTGCCATTCCTGATATAAACGCATATTTAATTGCTTTGCTTTTGTTTAGGGTAGCATGATAAATAGGAGCGGCAACTGCTATACCTTCTGGAATATTGTGAATTGCAATAGCAATAGCTAATAATATTCCAAGTCGCACATTGGTAAATGAGCTAAGAAAAACAGCCATCCCCTCAGGAAAGTTATGAATAATAAGTCCAAGCGTTACGACAAATCCTGTTGAAAGTAGTTTACGATCAATAATATTTTGTTTACGACATATTTTTTCTTCAAGATAATGATGAGGTAGCAAAAAATCAATAATAGCCATAACGATAACTCCTATAAAAAAGTATACATTTGCACTTAAAAAACCCATATTTTTTAAGGAATAATAATTTCATTAAAATTCATATCATATTATAACAAAAAGGTTCGAACGTCCTCTCTCTATTCAAAATATCGGTTTGTCAGAAGGCTTTAAAAGATGAGTCCAGATTGGTGGAGGATGTAACAATCTATTGTGAACAATTAAGTTTGGAGCGTAGAAGCAGTCCTTTTTTTGTGTTAAAATGAGAGTTATGAATTGGTTAATATTTGCTCTTATAAGTGTTATTGCCTTATCCATTTCCAATGTACTCCAACGGGTACTCATGAAAGATGATAAAAGCGACGCTTTTTTTTGCGCTGCTATCATCAGCCTCTTCGCACTATGGAGGGGTTTTATCATGCCTCCAATCACTCGGCTGCCTCTTAATTTTTTCCTGCTGACGGTACTTTACGGATCGGGGACAGTATTTATCTATAAGGCACTCCAGTATATTGAAGCGTCGGAAGCTACCATTCTGACAGCGAGCCGTTCGATAATCACCATTCTTTCTGCATTAATATTTCTTCATGTTTTCTTATTTCTAAAGCCAAAGTAGATAGCCTTAAATTTAATAAAGGGGTAGCCTATGCTTTTGGGTTTGCAATCTGTTATGGTTTAGCTGTCACCAACGATGCTTTTATCCTTAAGCATAGGATCGATGTCTATTCTTATACAGCAATAAGTTTTCTTCTGCCAGGAATTTTTTTACTGTTAATCAATCCACGCGTTGTCACAAAGTTCGGTTTTCTTTTTAAAGGAAAGAGACCATCTGTGGAAAAAGATATTAAGTGCATTCTTAATTGTTATAGGGGTGATACTTCTTAAATAATTTAATCTGTATTAAAAAAACTTCGTCAACTCTCTTACTAACATGTAGAGTTTTATAAAGAGCTAAAAACTGGTCCAGACTCGTGGAGGACGTTATAATTTTTTATGCATAAATTTAGTGAGTTAAATTGATAAAATATTATTATGATGACTTGTATATTTGAAAATAATAATAAATCATCATTACGTCACGTAACTGTTAACGCAATAGTTATTAAAGATAATAAAATTCTTTTAGGTAAAAGAGGGACTTTAAATGGTAAACCTATTCTTGAGTCGGGAAAATGGGGTTTACTTGGTGGTTTTTTTGGTAGAGATGAGAATTTAATACAAGCGGTTAAACGAGAAGTTATGGAAGAGAGCGGGTGGGAAATTGGCTACCTTCAATTACTACGAATTAATGATAATCCCAAGAGGCCCAAAGAAGATCGGCAAAATGTTGACATCATCTTCATTACAGAAGCAATAAAACAAATCAAAACCTCAGATGAGGAAGTTAAGGAGCTAAAGTGGTTTGATTTAGATAAACTACCTCCTAAAGATTTATTTGCTTTTGATCATGGAGATGCCGTAGATCTGTATATTAAATATCTTCAAGGAAATATAAAACTGCCAATCATAGGATAATTAGATTGTCTTTATGCTCTAAAATATGTCAGTCTAGACTCGTGGAGGAAGTTAGAACTTTTTACTCTGTTTTGTTATAATTTATCTACTAACCAGAGGTGCCGGAGTGGACAATCGGAAGAGTCTGTAAAACTCTCGCCGCAAGGCTGCGGAGGTTCGAATCCTCCCCTCTGGACTCAATGAGTTAGATCTTGAAAAGCTCCATCAGTGAGTGATGAGGAAATTGATAAAGAAAATCCCGGAACATGTTAAAATATGGGATATGGATACTAGCCAAGAAGAAAAAGAATTATTGAAAAAGATAATTCAAAGAGACGAAAAAGCACTCTTTTATGTTTATAAAAAATATCAACCTTCGATCTTTAACTTTGTAAAATCTCAAATCAACAACTATCAATTAGCCGAAGAATTGACCCAGGATATTTTTATGGATTTTATTGAGGCACTTCGTGACTTTCGCTTTCAATCTTCCTTAAAAACATTTTTATTTTCTATTGCCAGACATAAAATAGTTGATCAAATAAGAAAAAAAAAGATAAAAAATATTCTTTTTTCCAAACTTCCTTCATATATAGTTGAAAGTTTAAAAGTAGTTTTTATCGATGAAGAGATTGATAAAAAGGAATTGAGAAAAAAAATATTTAAAATACTTGAATCTCTCCCGAATGATTATCAAGTGATTCTCCGACTAAAATATATAGAAGGAATAAATGTCAGTGAGATCGCCGAGAAACTAAAGATGAAGTTTAAGGCGACAGAAAGTTTATTATTTAGGGCAAGGAAAAGCTTTACCAAAGTTTTTAACAAGGAACTATGACGGAAATAAATCTTCGTTTGAAAAAAAAATTAAATGAGGTTTTTTCTATTGAACCAAACGACTTAGGAATTGATTTTATAACTTTTTATTTCAAAAAAATAACTGCTTATTTCAAAACAATTCCTTTTGTTTACGTCATTCCTTTTACTTTTTTAATTTCATTAGTTTTATATCTACTATTAGGAAAGCTGCTTATAAGATTAGTAACAATTTTACAATATGGATTTTAAAACGTTCCTGATTGATTTTTTTACTGCCCTTATTATTGTTATCAAAAGATTTTTTCTTCTTATCATTTATCCCTACAAAACAATGCGTAAAATCAGTCTAGAGAAAGATTATTATCAACTATTAATTATTTCTGTTTCAGTTTTTCTATATTTTAAATTTATCTATTTTTTACGGGATAAACCCTATCCAGCCACTTTAATATTTATTATTTTTTTTGCTAATTTTTTATTAACCACCTCTTTTTTTTATTTATTAACAAAAAAACAAGCATCTTTTTCCAGTTTTATTTTTACTTTTTCTTATTCACTTTTTCCCACCCTAATTTGGTTTTTATCAACCTCTCTGTTGTATATATTTCTTCCGCCGCCAAGAACCCTTTCTCTTTTAGGCAAGACCTTTAGCATTTTTTTTATCGCTTTTTCTTTGAGTCTTTTAATCTGGAAATTGATTTTAGGGTATTTAGCCGTCAGGTTTTCCTCAAAACAAAATTTTTTAAGAATTTTTTATATGATAATCCTTTATTTAACCTGGTTTTTACCGTATTCTGTTCTTCTTTATTATTTTCGTTTCTTTCGTATACCGTTTATCTAGTCAAAAACAAATGATTAATAATTATCCTTCGACTACAAAGATATGAAAAAGCTAAAAAAAATCTACTTAGTTTCACCGAGAGGTTTTTGTGCCGGAGTAAAAAGGGCCGTTGATATTTTGGATCTAGTCTTGAAGAAACACAAACCGCCTATTTATGTCAGGCATCAAATAGTCCATAATCGTCATATCATATCAGACTTTGAAAAAAGAGGGGTAATCTTTGTCGAAGACATCAATAATATTCCAGACGGGTCAACAGTTATTTTCAGCGCTCATGGTAGTTCTCCAAACTTATATCAAGTAGCCAAAAGAAAAAAACTTAAAGTTTTTGATGCCACTTGTCCTTTAGTAAATAAAGTTCATTTAGAGGCAAAAAAATTTAACGGACAAGGATATTTTATTTTTTATATCGGCCACAAGAATCATCCTGAGGCAGAAGGAGTCTTAGGAGAAATTCCTGCCAATTCCGTAGTCTTGGTTCAGACAATCAAAGAGGCAAAAAAAATCACTCCTCCTCAAACAGATAAAATAATAGTTTTGACTCAAACGACATTAAGTTTCGATGACACTAAAGAAATAATTAATTATTTGAAAAAAAGATTTCCGAAATTAGTGCAACCGCCAGCTTTTGATATCTGTTATGCTACTCAAAACCGCCAAAATGCTGTAAAAGAGTTAGCAAAAAAAGTCGACTTGGTCTTGGTAATCGGATCTAAAGAAAGCTCTAACTCTAATAGATTAAAAGAAGTTGCTGAAAAATCGGGTAAACATGCATACTTAATCAACGATAAATCCGAGATAAAACTTTCTTGGTTAGAAAATGTAGAAAAATTAGGAATCACTGCCGGCACATCAGCGCCAAAATATTTAATTGAAGAGGTTATTAATTATTTTAAAAAGCAAGGAGTAACCGTTGAAGAACTGTCTGTGATTAAAGAAAATATTAATTTTTCTTTACCAACAATTTAAGAATATGAAAAAGGTTTTAATTTTAGGTTCAACCGGATCAATTGGCAGGCAAACCTTGGAAGTTATTCGTCAAAATAAAAAACATTTTCAAGTAGTGGGATTAGTTTGCCGAAGTAATATAGATTTATTAAAAGAGCAGATAAAAGAATTTTGCCCGTCATATGTTGGAGTCTATGATAAAAAAAATAATTTAAGAGAAAAAAATATAAAAAGTTTTTACGGAGAGAAGGAAATATTAAAACTGATTAAATTAATTAATTGCGATATTGTTGTCATTGCTATCTCCGGCGCAGCTGGACTTAAACCAGCCCTAACTGCAATTAAAAGCAATAAAAATATTGCTTTAGCTACTAAAGAAGTAATGGTTTTGGCAGGAAAACTGATAAAAAAGGAATTAAAAAAAAGACCAAAAGTGAAATTATTTCCAATTGACAGCGAACACAGCGCTATCTGGCAGAGTTTAAGAGCAGGAAATAAAAAAGAGGTAGAAAAAATAATCTTGACCTGTAGTGGTGGTCCATTCCTGAGAAAAAAACCTAAAGACCTTGAAACTGTTAATTTTAAACAAGCTCTTAATCATCCCAACTGGAAGATGGGAAATAAAATTACTATTGATAGTGCCACCTTAATGAATAAAGGATTGGAATTAATTGAAGCCAAATGGTTGTTTGATATTCCGGTCGAAAAAATTGAGATTGTAGTACATCCTCAAAGCATTCTCCATTCAGCCGTGCTTTTCCAAGACGGTTCAATCATTGGTCAATTCGGCTTGCCTGATATGAAAGTTCCAATTCAATATGCTTTAAGTTACCCAAAAAGATTAAAAAATAATTTACCAAGAGTTTCTTTTACAGAGCTTAAAAGTTTATCCTTTGAAAAGCCAGATTTAAAAACATTTACATGTTTAAGATTGGCTTATGATGCAATAAAAATCGGCGGAACAATGCCGACGGTTTTAAACGCCGCTGATGAAGTAGCCGTGGAACTTTTTTTAAAAGAAAAAATAAAATTTTTAGATATTCCAAAAATTATTTTTCAGGCAATGAATAAACATAAAACTATTAAAAATCCTGGTTTATCGGAAATATTATTAGTTGATAAGTTAACTAGGAAAATGATCTATGAAAATTATCAGTAAAACAATAAAACTAAAATCAAAAAAATCTTTGGAGTTTATTGATTTGACTGATTTGGTTAAAAAATTTGTTTTTAAGTCAAAAATAAAAAACGGATCGGTTTCGATTTATTCAAAACATACGACAATGGCGGTGAGAATAAACGAAAAAGAAAAAGGGATAGTTGAGGACTTTGTCAGTTTTATTAAAAAATTATTGCCTAAAAATGCCTATTATCGCCATAATGACTTAACAATTAGAACGGAAAACTTGGTTTGTGAACCCGGTGTTTCTGATTGCTTGAATGGACACTCACACTGTCTTCATTTATTATTAGGATCTTCAGAAGCGATCCCAATAATTTCAGGTAAATTAATGCTGGGTATTTGGCAAAGAATTTTTGCCATAGAGCTTGATTGTGGTCGGAATAGAGAAATTATTATTCAAATTATCGGCAACTAATTTATGAATTATCTGATTATTACAGCTGGAGGTAAAGGTAAAAGGTCAAGGTTAAATTGTAATAAAATATTTACTGATTTAAACAATCGGCCTTTAATTTATTGGACTTTAAAAATTTTTGAAGATAATCAAATTGTTAATAAGATTATTATTTCAGTAAAAAAAGACGACATAAAGAAAATAAATACAATAATAAAAAAACATCAATTTAAAAAAATATTAACAATTATTGAAGCTGATCAATCGAGGCAAGAATCAATTTTTACAGTATTAAAATGGTTAAAATCAAAAGCAGATAAAAAAGATTTAATTGGGATACATAACGCAGTAAATCCTTTTGTATCAGAAAAAGAAATAAGACAAGTTTATAAAGCGGCCAAAGAATATAAAGCAGCCCTTCTTGCTAATCTGGCAAAAGATACGGTAAAAATCAGCAATGAAGAAAACATAGTTGAATTTACACCTTTAAGAAAATTCAGTTGGTGTGCTCAAACACCTCAAGTTGCTAATTTTGGTGACTTATGGGAAGCTTTTATAAAAGCAGATGAGGATAAATTTACTGGCACTGATGATACTCAGCTTTTGGAAAGAATTGGCATAAAAGCAAGAATCGTTCCCTGTTCTTATTTAAATTTTAAAATTACATATCCTGAAGATTTAATTTTAGCTAGTGAAGTATTAAAAAGTTTTTTTAAATAAAAATGTCTAGAGTCGGCATCGGTCAAGATTCTCATCCTTTTGAAAAAGCCAAAAATAAACCTTTGATTTTAGGCGGAGTAAAAATATCTGATAATGGAGGATTGAAAGGAAATTCTGACGGTGATGTAATCATTCACAGTCTTTGCAATGCTTTAAGTTCGGCAGTTGGCGGAGATTCCTTAGGTACTTGGTCTGATGATATATGTTTGAAACAGGGAATCAAAGATAGCACAAAATATCTGGAATATATATTAAATATTATTAAAAATAAAAATTATTTAATAGAAAATATTTCAATTTCTGTTGAGGCAAAAAAACCTTATTTAAGTATTGATGTAGTTGTAAAAATAAAAGAAAAATTAGCAAGATTATTAAATATTAACTTTGATCAAATTGGAATTACTTTTACTTCCGGAGAAGGATTAACTGCTTTTGGGAAAGGCAAAGGAATTCAAGTCTTGACCATAGTTAGTTTAAAGAAAAAAAGTGATTAAATTGAAGGCGTACGCTAAATTAAATTTAAATCTTCATATAATTCCTCGACCATTAAAAAATGGCTTATATCCGGTAAAATTTATTAACTGTCAGTTAGACCTCCACGATAATTTATTTTTTGAAAGAATCAAGAATAAAATTCAGGTCATCTCAGATAGTTCTCAACTAGCGAAAACAGAAGATAACTTAATTTATAAAGCCGCGATTTTATTAAAAAAAAATGTTAATAATCCCAGTCTGGGAGCGAAAATCAGATTAGAAAAAAATATACCAGTAAAAGCTGGATTGGCTGGAGGAAGTAGTGATGCGGCGGCGGCGATTAAAGGATTAGCGAAACTTTGGCAAGTAAATTTAGATAGATCAAAATTGAATAAATTAGCAAAAGAATTAGGGAAAGACGTCCATTATTGTTTACAAGGAGGAATGTGTCAGATTGAGTGTGATGGAAGTAAAGTAATTCCTCTTTCTTTTAAACTGCCTAAGTTTTGGCTGGTGATCATTATTCCAAATAAAAAAAAACCTTCTACAGAATGGATGTATAATAATTTGGACGTTAATAAAATTGGGAAAAATCTATCTAAATTAGAAAAAATTAAACAAGCAATTAGGTTTAAAGATAAAAAAAATATTTTAGAAAATTTATATAATGACTTTGAATCGCTAGCAACTAATTGTTGTTTAGAGATTATTAGTATTAAAAATGATTTAAAAGATAATGGAGCGTTGAAAACAGTTCTGGCTGGATCAGGTTTAGCAATGGTTGGGTTTTTTAATGAAGAAAAAAAAGCGAAAGCTACTTTTAACAACTTAAAAGTTAGATATAAAAATATTTTATGGACAGAGACTATATAACCAGAAATAAAACCCGACCAGTTAAAGTCGGCAAGTTAACTATCGGTGGTGGCAACCCAGTTTGGGTGCAGTCAATGACGCAGACGAGAACAAAAGATATTGATGCGACCGTAAAACAGATTGATGAATTAGAGAAAGTCGGCTGTGAAATTATCAGAGTAACAGCAATGGATATTGAATCGGCAAAAACCTTGGGAGAGATAAAAAAACAGATAAATATTCCTTTGGTTGTTGATATTCATTTTCAATATCTAATCGCTTTGGAAGCAATTAAACAAGGAGTTGATAAGGTAAGAATTAATCCGGGAAATATTGGTAGTAAGGATAAAGTTCAGGCTGTAGTCAAAGCTTGTAAAGAAAAAAATATTCCGATTAGAATTGGGATAAACATGGGATCTTTAGAGAAAGATTTATTTTTTCAGTATGGAAAATTTGGAATAGCAAGAGTAATGATCGAATCAGCTATAAGATATATTAAGATTCTCGAAGATTTAAAATTTTTTGATATAGTTGTTTCGCTAAAAGGTTCAGACACTATGATTACTCGAGAAACTCATTTAATGTTTGCCAAACGTTATCACTATCCTTTACATGTTGGGATTACTGAAGCCGGGCCGTCTTTAGCAGGTATAGTGAAAAGCGCTGTCGGTATTGGTTCAATCTTAGCTGAAGGAATTGGGGATACAATTAGAGTTTCTACGACCAGCGATCCATTAGAACAGGTAAAAATTGCTTGGGAGATATTAAAATCTCTTAAACTGCGTCAAAAAGGAGTGGAGATAATTTCCTGCCCGACTTGCGGTCGGACTGAAATCGATTTAATTGGTTTGGCAAAAAAAGTGGAGAAAATATTAGCAAATGTCGATGCTCCGATAAAAGTTGCTGTGATGGGTTGCGTTGTCAATGGTCCGGGAGAGGCGAGCTTTGCTGATATTGGTATTTGCGGCGGGAAAAATCAGGCGGTTATTTTTAAAAAGGGAAAAGTAGTTAAAGTTATTCAAGAAAAAGACGCTTTACCTATATTTATTGAAGAGATAAGAAAGGTTTTGATAGAAAAAGGCTATTCTGATAAGATTAAAAATATAAAAATTAAGATATTATGAACAATAAAAATCATCTTCCCAAGCATGTGGTGATTATTCCAGACGGAAATCGGCGCTGGGCAAAAGAAAAAGGACTACCGACGATTGAAGGACATCGATATGCCGCTCAAACCACTCTTCCAAATTTAATTAGCGAACTAGCGAAGCTCAACATTAAGTACTTTACTTTTTGGGCTTTATCAACAGAAAATTTAATTGGTAGAAGCAAAGAAGAACTGGACTATTTATTTGATCTAACAAGATTTTTTTTAAAAAATAAATTAAAAGAATTTAAAGAAAAAGGAATAAAACTTAAGATAATTGGTGATTTAACCAACTTGCCTAAGGATCTTCAAAAAGAAATACTCAAAATTACAGCAGATACTAAGGAGAATAAAAAAATGACTCTAGTTTTAGGATTAAATTACGGAGGAAGAGATGAAATAATAAGAGCGATAAAGAAAATTCGAAATTCGAAATTCGAAATTCGAAATTTAACTAAGGAAAACTTTGGCAATTATTTAGACACGACAGGAATTCCGGATCCAGATTTGATTATTAGAACCGGTGGTGAAAAAAGACTGTCTGGTTTTATGCTTTGGCAGAGTGAGTATAGCGAGCTTTATTTTTCCGATCTCTATTTTCCCGACTTTACCGCAAAAGAGTTAGAAAAATCTATTAATAATTATTTACAACGTCAGAGACGATTTGGCAAATGAACTTACTTTTAGATTTTAAAAAACAATTTAATAAAGAAATAAATGTCTATTTAGATAAAAAAATAAAATCAGCTGAGCAAATTGATAAAAAAGCAAGCTTTTTATTTAAAGTAATAAGAGAGTTTATTAATAATGGCGGCAAGCGGTTTCGGCCGGCAATTTTTTACTATGCTTTTTCAAGCTACTCTTCTCAAAATTTAGCGGCAGTTTTAAAACTTTCTTTTATTTTTGAACTGTTTCATAGTTTTGCTTTGATTCATGATGATATTATTGATAAGAGTGATTTAAGAAGAGGACACCCGACAGTTCATAAAAAATATGACCTGTCAACAGCAATTCTGGCCGGAGATTTGGCATTAATGTTGGTTGACGAGATATTTTCTCAGGAAATAAATAAATCAAAAACAATTAATTTATATAACGAGTTTAAACAGGAGCTTTTGATCGGAGAGTATCTGGATACTGTTAAAATTGCTGATGTAAATAAAATTATGGAACTTAAAACCGCTAGATACTCATTTATTAAACCAGCCATTATTGCTTTTAGCTTGGCTCAAGTTGGGGAAAAAGAAGTAGAAAAATGGGAGGAAATTTTAAGAGAAGTGGGTATTTTATTTCAGATAAAAGATGATTTTGAAGGAACATTTGCTAATGGAAAAACTCTGGGAAAACCGACTGATTCTGATATAAAAGAGGGAAAAAACACCTTACTTATTAAAAAATTTCTGGAAAAGTCAAATAATAAAGAAAAGAAACGCTTTTATTCTTTTTTTGGCAAAGAAAACTTTAAGAAAGAAGATTTTATCTGGTATAAAAAAACCTTAGTTAAATCTAAGATATATGATGAAATAAAAGAAGAAATCATTAGTAAATTGACTAAGATAGAAAATAAACTTAACCTTTATTTTCCCAATAAAATATTAACTCAGTTGATGAAAGAAATTTTTATTAAGATAGGAGACTTTTATTGAATAACAACTGTTAGTTCTCCCTTATAGTTTCGTTTTAATAACTCTTCAGCCTTTCCTCTGATTATCTCTTCAAACTTTTTCGTCATCTCCCGGCAGATAACGATTTCAGATCTCCATTCCAATGATTTAAAACATTGTAATGTTCTATAAATTCTCTGAGGAGATTCGTAGAAAACAAAAACCATTTCAGGAAAAGTTTTTTTAATGGTGTACAGTTGATTAATCAACTGTACAATTTGATTTTCTTTTTTTGGCAAAAAGCCGAGGAACATAAACTGGTTTGGATTAATTCCTGATAATTGAAGACCACTTATAATAGCAGATGGACCGGGAACAATCGTTAGGGGAAGTTTTTCTTTAATGACTGTTTTCACCAAGAGATATCCAGGATCAGAGATAAGGGGTGAACCGGATTCAGAGATAAGAGAAACTTTTTTTTCCTGTTTCAACCAGCTAATGATTTCTGGTAGTTTTTCGAATTCAACTTCTTTATAATAAGAAACTATTACTGGAGACTTGAAACTAGAAACTTGAAATTGGAAACGTTGTTTAATTGCGTCAAGTAAAATTTTTGCCGAGCGCGTGTCTTCGGCGAGAATAATATCGGAATTTACTAGAGTTTTTGCCTGACGGAGAGACAGATCGTCAAGATTGCCGATGGGAGTTGAAACGATATATAACATATTAATATCAAATCACAAATGACAAATAACAAATCAATTTCAAATATCAAATGAATAAATGTTTTAAACATTTGATGTTTATCATTTGTTATTGATTTGAAATTTGAGCTTTATCATTTGAAATTATGATAGAGAATGTAATCTCTTTTTTAACCAACCTAATTATATCATTCATCTCTAAAACTGGTTACATAGGTGTGTTTCTATTGATGACAGCTGAATCTGCTCTCATTCCTATTCCTTCTGAAGTCACCATGCCATTTGCCGGATATCTGGCATCGGTTGGTCGGTTTAATATTTTGTCGATTATTTTTATCGGTGCCTTGGCTAATTTATTTGGTTCGGTTTTAGCCTATTGGTTAGGTTATTGGGGAGAGGATCATGTGGTGCGAATTTTAATAAAAAAATACGGAAAGTATTTATTGATGACCGAACACGAATATAATCGGAGCGAGAACTGGTTTAGGAAGTACGGAGAAAAAATCACTTTTTTTTCCAGAATTTTGCCGATTGTCCGGACTTTTATTTCTTTGCCAGCTGGAGTAGCAAAGATGAACTTTTGGAAGTTTTCTTTTTTTACTTTTTTTGGTTCTTTAATTTGGTCGGGACTGTTAGCCTATGTTGGTTTTGCTTTGGGAAAGAACTGGCATTCAATAAGCGGCTATTATCGGAAGTTTGAGTATTTGATTATTTTTGTTATTTTGGCGGCCGCTATTTACTACATTATTCATAAGGTTCAAAAACTTCGGAGAAAATGATAAAATAATTGGTTACATTTTAAAAAGCTCGATACCGAAATTTTTTGACGCAATTGGGGCCCCTACCCCAAAAGCGCAAAAAATTTAGTATCTTCGCTTTTATAGTTTTTATGTTTAGGTTAATTTCTTCTTTTCAACCGACCGGTGATCAACCGCAGGCGATTGAAAAATTAATTGCCGGGATTAAAATGGAATTAAAAAATCAGGTACTTCTTGGTGTAACTGGTAGCGGTAAAACATTTACGATGGCCAACGTCATCCAAAAGTTACAATTGCCGACCTTGATTATTTCCCACAACAAAACATTAGCTGGCCAACTTTACCAGGAGTTTCGCGATTTTTTTCCTAAAAATGCCGTTTCCTACTTTGTCTCCTATTATGACTACTACCAGCCAGAAGCTTACCTTCCTGCTTCTGACACCTATATTGAAAAAGAAGCAGAGATCAATGAACTAATTGATAAATTAAGACTTCAGGCAACAACCAATATTTTGACGAGGAAAGATGTCATTGTTGTTGCCTCAGTTTCCTGCATATATAACATTGGTTCGCCAGTTGAGTATGGAAAGTTTATTCTTGAGTTAACAGTTGGTCAGACAGTTGACCTGAAAACTATTACCAGGCGGCTGGTTGAGTTGCAGTACGAAAGAAGTGAGTTTGAGTTTAAAAGAGGAACATTTAGAATAAGGGGAGAAAGGATTGATATCTATCCGGCCTATGAGGACTATGGTTACAGCGTAACATTAGACAGTAACAAAATTAAAAAGATACAGAAGTTTGAACCCTTAACAGGTAAACTTATCACTAATCACTCATCACTAATAACTAAATTAATTATCTATCCCGCTAAACATTACATGACTGACCCGAATATTTTTGAAGATGTTGAACAACAAATTCGACAGGATCTGAAAAAAGAATCAGAAGCATTAAAGAAACAAAAAAAATTTTTAGAGGCAGAAAGATTGATTAGAAAGGTAAACTATGATTTAGAGATGATAAAAGAAATAGGTTATGTTAATGGTATTGAGAACTATTCGCGCTATTTTGACGGCAGACGTTCTGGCGATCCTCCTTATACGCTTTTAAACTATTTTCAAGAAGCTTATGGAAAAGATTGGTTGTTATTTATTGACGAGTCCCATATGACTGTTCCTCAACTTCGCGGAATGTATAACGGCGATTATTCAAGAAAAAAAACCTTGATTGAATTTGGTTTTCGACTAAGAGCGGCTTTTGATAATCGGCCTTTGAAGTTTGAAGAATTTTATCCTCAAGCGACAAAAATTATTTATATATCGGCGACACCGGATGAATGGGAGTTAAAAAGATCGAAAGTCACCGAACAATTAGTAAGACCAACAGGAATCATTGATCCGGAGGTGATGATTAGACCAGCTAAGGATGAAATTTTTGATTTAATAAAAGAGATTGAGAAAAGAGCTTCTAATAAAGAAAAGATTTTAGTGACGACCTTAACCAAAAAAACCGCTGAAGATTTATCAAATTATTTAAAAGAAAAAAAGATAAAAGCCTCTTATCTTCATAGTGATATTCAAACCTTAGAGCGAAGTGATATTTTAGATAACTTAAGAAAAGGTGAGTTTGATGTTTTAATTGGCGTTAATTTACTCCGCGAAGGACTAGACCTGCCGGAGGTTTCCTTAGTGGCTATTCTTGACGCTGACCGGGAAGGATTTTTAAGATCACGGACCTCGCTTATTCAAACCATGGGAAGAGCGGCAAGAAATATCAAGAGCAAAGTGATTATCTATGCTGATATGATTACGACTTCAATCAAACTGGCGGTTGACGAGATCGAAAGAAGAAGGAAGTATCAACTGGAGTACAATAAAAAACATAAAATTATTCCCAAAACTATCTATAAACCAATCAGGGAAAAAATCATTGAGAAGGAAGGAGAGTTCTTAGTTTTTGATAAAACTGTCAATCCTCAAGGTCTCACTCCTTATGATAAAAAGAGGTTAGTGAAAAAGTTAGAGCTTGAAATGAGAAAACAGGCGGAGGAATTAAATTTTGAAATGGCAATTAAAATCAGGGAGAAAATAAGAGAACTGAAAATTGAAAATTAACCTATGGATTACATTCGCATCAAGGGTGCTCGACAGCATAACCTAAAAAATATCAATCTTGATATTCCCAAAAATAAACTGGTACTAATTACCGGAATCTCTGGTAGCGGTAAATCATCTTTAGCGTTTGACACTATTTATGCCGAAGGTCAGCGACGCTATGTTGAGTCGCTCTCGGCCTATGCTCGGCAGTTTTTAGGCGTGATGGACAAGCCTGATGTTGATTTGATTGAAGGACTGTCACCATCAATTTCTATTGACCAAAAAACTGTTTCCCATAATCCCCGCTCAACCGTCGGTACGATTACCGAGATCTATGACTACTTCCGACTGCTTTTTTCGCGGATCGGTCATCCTCACTGCCCCAACTGCCAGAGAGAAATTTCCAAGATGTCAGTCGATGAAATCGTGGGAAAAATTATCAGCGTCATCCTTCGTCAACTTCAAGACGACAAGATCAAGCCTCATAGTTTTGTCGTTTATTCACCGGTGGTCAGAGAGAAAAAAGGCGAGTTTAAAGAGTTGTTTGCTAATCTTCGCAGCAAAGGATTTACTAAAGTTAGCCTTGATGGTCGAGAAAAAAGCTTAAATGAAGAGATTGATTTAATCAAAACCAATAAGCATACGATTGAAGTTGAGGTTGACCGTTTTTCAGTTCGTCATAAAGAATTAAAAAATGAAGTATTTTTGGCTAATTTGAAATCAAGATTAGGAAGTAGCGTTGAGCAATCATTAAATTTATCAGACGGATTAGTGATTGTTAACAAGCTCCTTTTTTCCGAGAAGTTTTCCTGCTCTGACTGTAATATTTCCCTGACTGAGCTTGAGCCACGGATGTTTTCTTTTAACTCTCCCTTAGGCGCCTGTCCAAACTGTAAAGGAATCGGTACCATCTTTGCCGTTGATCCAGAGTTAGTTTTTAATAAAAATCTCAGTATTTTAGAAGGGGGAATTTTATCTTTTAACAGAATGTTTTTTCATGAGACCTGGTATATACGACTGTTAAAAAAAGCCAGCGAGGAAGAAGGTATCGACCTTAATAAACCAATAAACCAACTCACCAATAACCAAATAAAAATTCTTCTTTACGGAACGGACAAAGTTTATCGGGTTCCTGGAGTTAATCGCTATGGCCGGCCGACCGTCATCTATGAAAAGTTTGACGGCATTGTTTCAGAACTGGAGAGACGATATTTTGAGAATCAGGGCGATTACCGGATGATGGAAATTCAGAAATATATGCGGGAGAAGGTTTGTCCAGAGTGTCAGGGAGCAAAGTTAAAATCAGAAGTTCTTTCAGTAACCGTTGATAACCTGAATATCACGCAACTTTCAGACAGGTCAATAGAGTTCCTTCTCGATTACTTTTCTGAAAAGTTGTCGAAACTTTTAACTATCTATGAGCAGCAGATAGCTAGACCAATCATTAAAGAGATTGTTGAGAGATTGACTTTTTTAACCAACGTTGGTCTTTCTTATCTGACGATTTCCCGTCAGGCAAAGACTTTAGCTGGCGGTGAGTTGCAAAGGATTAGACTGGCGTCACAGATAGGGACAGGACTAACAGGTGTTTTATATGTTTTAGACGAGCCGTCAATCGGACTTCATCCCAGAGATGTTTCTGCCTTAATAAAAAGTCTTCAAAATCTAAAAAAATTAGGCAATAGTGTTTTGGTGGTTGAGCATGATCGGGAAACAATAGAATCAGCTGACTATCTGATTGAGCTAGGACCGAAGGCCGGCAAACATGGAGGAGAGATAGTTTTTACCGGCAGTTTATCAGAAATGAAAAAGTCAACAAAATCCCTGACAGGTTTATTTATTACTAAGAAAAAAACCATTGAGTTGAGAAAGAGACCTTTATGCCAAAATCAAGGGATGATTAGTCTTAAAGGAGTCAAACAGTATAATCTAAAAAGTATTAATCTAGATCTTCCTTTAGGAAATTTAATCGCGGTGACCGGTGTTTCCGGCAGCGGCAAGTCATCATTAGTAGTTGAGACTTTATATCCGGCTTTAAAGTATTATCTTGAGGGATATTACCAGGAAGCCATTGGCCAGTTTGAAAAGTTATTAGGCTATCAGTATCTTGACCGCGTTTACTTAGTCGACCAGTCACCAATCGGCAGGACACCGCGTTCCAACCCGGCGACATACGTTGGGTTTTTCGATGAGATTAGAGAGATTTTTGCCAATAGCTTAGATGCCAAAGAACGAGGTTTTGAAAAAGGAAGATTTTCCTTTAATGTCAAAGGTGGCCGTTGCGAAAAATGCCAGGGAGCTGGAGTGTTAAAAATAGAGATGCAATTTTTAGCTGATGTCTATGTTACCTGTGACGTCTGTCAAGGCCGTCGCTATAATCAAGAGACATTGGAAGTTAAATATAAAGGAAAGAATATCTATGATATTTTAAAGATGACCATTGATGAAGCAGCAGTTTTTTTTAGTAATCATTGGCGAATTTTTTCCAAGCTTGATTTTATGCAGAGGACCGGTTTAGGCTACTTGGAATTGGGTCAGCCAGCGCCGACTTTATCAGGAGGCGAAGCGCAAAGAATTAAACTGGTCAACGAGCTCTCTCGACGAGAAACCGGCAGAACTCTTTACATCTTGGACGAACCAACTACCGGCCTTCATTTCTTTGATATTGAAAAACTATTAATCACCCTTCATCAGTTGGTAGATCGGGGGAATACGGTAATTATTATCGAACATAATCTTGATGTGATTAAAAACTGTCAATATATTATTGATTTAGGGCCAGAAGGAGGAGAAAGTGGAGGAAGAGTTATTTATCAAGGTGAAATTAATGGTATTGTTAAGGTAAAATCTTCTTATACGGGTCAATATTTAAACAAAATAACAAATTACAAATAACAAATAACAAATCAAATTCAAATATCAAATTTTAAATATTAAAACATTTATCATTGATTTGAAATTTGAAATTTGTCATTTGAAATTAAAATGCTTAAAGTCTTAAAGATATTATTTTTTTTTCTTGTTTTAACGTTATTTGTTCGTTTTTCGACAATAGTTTATGCTGCTGATGTTCAGATTGATTATCAAGTTGAATATAATCTCTCTCAATACCAAAATAATCTTAACTCACAGGTGAACTTTCAAATAAAAATTACCAATCTTCGTAGCGACGTTTATGTCAACAAATTTTCTATTAGTTTTCCCCAGTCTTTTACGGTTAGCAATCTTGAGGTGAAAGACGATAATGGTAAGGTTGACCCTCAAGTAACTAATCAAAATCTTAATACCAAAGTAGAGATGGAGTTTTCCCATCCCAATATTGGCCGTGATTCAGTTAATAATTTTCATTTAACTTTTAATCAGGCTAATCTTTTTAAAATCAACGGTAATGTTTGGGAAGTGATGTTGCCGGTAATGGAGAGTAAAGAAAACGGCAGCTATAAAGTAATTGTTAATCTTCCAGAAGAGACTGATAAAAAGATATCAATTGCTAAACCGCGGCCTGATTCAATTTCCGGACGGCAAATTATCTGGAGCAATCCTTCCACTAAAACCATCTATGCGGTTTTTGGCGACAGTCAACTTTATCAAGCTAATCTTACTTATAATTTAAAAAATCCTAGTTTAGTGCCAGTTGTTGTTGAGGTGGCTTTTCCTCCTGATACCAGCTATCAAAAAATATACTTCCAGTCAATTAGTGAGAAGCCCTTGTTTTTTTATCAAGACGAAGATGGTAATTTACTGGCCAATTATTTTTTAAAACCAAAAGAAACAAAAACCGTCAACGTTAGCGAGGTGATTGAAGTTTTTTCTCACCCCCGAGGAGAAGTGGTTCCGGTTTTTAGGCAGCTATTTAACCAACAAAAAAAATATCTTTTAAATTCAGAAGAATATTGGACCGTCAAAGATCCGGAAAAACTCAACTATGGCAACACGGCCGCTGATGTATATTCCTATGTGGTTAGCCATTTACAGTATGCTTATCAGCGAGTGACTAAAAACAGTTTTCGTCTTGGTGCTGATAGAGTTTTATCAAATCCTAATCAAGCAGTCTGCATGGAGTTTACCGATCTTTTTATCGCCTTGGCTCGGGAAAAAAGCATCTATTCAAGAGAGATTGAGGGCTATGGTTTTTCTTCTGACTCGCGTCTACGGCCGCTTTCTTTAGCCTCTGATGTTCTTCACGCTTGGCCAGAGTACTATGATTCAAAAAGTGAGCTTTGGAAACCAATCGACCCAACCTGGGAAAATACTTCCGGCATCGACTATCTATCTTCTTTTGACCTAAATCATATTGTTTTTGTCATTCATGGAAAAAAACCCGACTATCCCTTACCAGCCGGTATGTATAAAATCGATAACTCTCAAGATATTTCGATTAAACCAGCCGCTTCCTATCCTGAAGAAAAAAAAGAGGTAATCATTGACAAGATTAATCTACCAACAGAAATCTCTGATAAAGGTCAGGTCTCCGGCAGTTTTGTTGTTAAAAATACTGGCAATATCTATCTTTGGGATATTCCGGTTGAGATTAAAGGAGAGAAGGTTGTTTCTGATAAGACTAAAATAAACATCACTTCTTTAGCTCCATATGAAGAAAAAAAGATTGAGATAAAGATAAATCCCCTTGTCAAAAATAAAAAAACAAGTGCTCGTTTAGAAGTTAACGTTTTTCAAAAAAAATTATTAGAAGAAAAAATTATTATCTTTCCCTATCTTTATGGACTAGCAATAAAGATTGTCTTAATTTTCGCGGGAAGTTTTATCGTCTTATTCCTTGTCAAAAAATATGTTAGCAAAAAAACAGATTGATAGCCTTCCTTCCACTTACGGCGTCTATCTTTTTAAAAAGGGGAATCAAGTCTTATATATTGGTAAGTCAATTAATATTAAAACCAGAGTCCGTTCTCATTGGGAAAACGCCCGGCTTGATAAAAAAGAAAACCTAATTATTAGTCAAGCGACCACGGTTGAATCAATTCCCAGCCAATCGGAGTTTAAAGCCTTGATTCTTGAATCACAGTTAATTAAAAAATATTTGCCCAAATACAACGTTATCTGGAAAGATAATAAAAATTTTCTCTACATCAAGATTACAGTCAAAGAAAAGTTTCCAAAAGTCTTACTTTGCCGTAAGGAGGATGACGGAAACTCTTTATACTTCGGTCCTTTTTCTTCAACTAGAATAGCCGGAACCTTAATCAGAGATATTAGACAGATTATTCCTTTTTGCACTCAAAAAAAAGTGACCAAAAACCCTTGTTTCTATTCGAAAATCGGGCTTTGTCAACCTTGTCCTAATTACGTCAACCAACTAAAAAATAGAAACTTATTTATTAAAGAAAAAAGAAATTATCGAAGCAATATTAAAAAAGTAATAAAAATATTAACCGGTAATATTTCCAGTTTGACAAAGAATCTCAATCACCAGCTAAAAACCTTAACAAAAAGAGAACTTTTTGAAGAAGCCATCAAAGTGAGAAACAAAATCTTTCGCTTGGAAAAATTGATTCATCCCCGTTTCTTTAATGAAGATTTAAGTTTGTTTAATCAAAATAAAACTATTAAAGCTTTATTGGAGCTTATTAGTGACTATTTTCCTCAACCCAAAAAAATTAGTCGGATAGAAGGATATGATATTAGTAATCTGGGAGAAAAAGAAGCGGTCGGATCGCTGGTGGTTTTTCAAAACGGGATTTTTGACAAAAATGAGTATCGGAGATTCAAAATTAAAAATATTAAATCCAGCTCTGATTTTTCTAGATTAGAAGAAATATTAAAAAGGAGATTTAAACAACCCTGGCCTGATCCAGACTTGATCGTAGTCGATGGTGGCCGGCCACAGTTGAGAAAGATAGGAAAAACCATGAAAAAAATCAATAAAAAAATTCCTTTGATAGGAATCGCCAAGAATCCTGATCGGTTAGTGATAGGAGTTAATGGTTGGCCAACTATAAGAGCGTTAAAAAACAATCTCGGTCTTAATCTTATTCAGTTGATTCGCGACGAGTCTCATCGATTTGCTCGTAAATATCATCTATTTTTAAGAGAGAGGGATTTTTTGGTATAATGAAACTATGAAAAAGCTTTTCCGTATGATTATTTTCTCGGCAATCGCCCTTTTCTTAACCTCTCTTTGGAATAAAGGATTTATCATTAAACCAGACTTTTCTATTTATCTTAAAGCCACTCTTCTTATTGCCTTTATTTATTATTTAATCGTTCCTTTAAGCAAAGTGATTCTTTTGCCCTTGAATCTTTTAACCTTAGGTTTTGTCTCAGTTGTTTTTTATTGTTTTCTCTTCTATTTTTTAGCTAATTATTTTTCTCTAATTATCATTAAAGGTTGGACTTTTTCTGGAGTGGGATCAATCAAGTTAAACTCGATGACTAATATTTTTGTTTCCGCTATTTCCGTCTCAACGATTATTAATTTATTAGGAAAAATTTTATGAAGAATGTTCTTCTTGTTCTAAATATTATCTTAAGCATTTTGATTGTCGTTTTTATCCTAATTCAAGGTCGAGGAGCCGGACTAGGAAGTGCCTGGGGAGGTGGGGGCGAACTGTTTCAAACGCGGCGGGGAGTGGAAAAACTGACTCTTTGGTTGACGACGATTTTAATAGTGATTTTTTTTATCGTCTCACTTTTTAATCTTTTTGCTAAGTAATTATGATATTAGCAAAACGTAATCTTCGCTATTATTATTGGCTTTTATTGGAGTTTGTTAAAAAACATGGGCGGTTGATTACCTTTAGTTTTTTTCTCAGTCTTATTTCCATTATTGGTTTTTTATCAGTATCTCCTTATCTAAAAGTGATTTCTGCCAAACAGGAAATTATCGGCATTGTTGGTAGCTATGATTTTAACACTGTTCCCGACGAGATTTTGCAAAAAATCACCAATGGCTTAGTGACGATTACCAAAAAAGGAGAGATTATTCCGGTTGTAGCTAACTCATGGGAAGCGAGATCGGAAGGGCGTGAATATCGACTGCATTTAAAGGAGGAATTAGTTTGGAATGACGGGAAGAAATTTAAAGCTGGCGACATTGATTACCGATTTAAAGACATTGGCTTAAAAGTGATTGATGATAAAACAATTGATTTTTATTTGGATAAACCCTTGGCGATTTTTCCTACCTATTTGAATAAGCCTTTGATTAGATATCCTTTAAATGGAGTGGCTGGTCTTTATAAAGTAGGGAAAATCAAATTGAATAGAGGCTATCTTAAGGAATTAACCTTAATCCCTAATGTTAAAAATCTTTCTCCAATCAAATATAAATTTTACAATAACGAATCACAATTGGTTGACGCTTATAAGAAAGGAGAAATTAGTGAAATGACGATTAATAAAAAAGCGGTAGCTGACACTTTTCTTAACTGGAAAAACTCTCAGGTGCAAAAAGAGGTCGATTATTCTAAGGAAATGGTGATATTTCTCAACAGCAAAAACAATCTTTTAACTGATAAAAATACCAAAGACGCTTTGATGATGGCGGTCGATTATGAAATATTAGCTAATTTTGGTGAGGTTGCCAAAGGGTCGATTCCTCCGAATTCTTGGGCCTACAACCCTAATTTAAAAAGCAATGTTTATGATCTGGAGACAGCAGAAAAAATCATTAAAAACGAAATCACCGCCAGCGATTCCGCCAAGATTAATTTAATTACCTATTATGATTATTACGATATCGCCGATGAACTGATTAATAAATTTAAAGCGATTGGTTTATCAATTGACTTAAGAATTATTTCTTATAACGTTCCTGAAGATTTTGACATGTTTTTGGCTTATTGGAAGGTTCCTCCTGATCCTGATCAATATTATTTTTGGCACTCAACCCAGGCCAAAGAAAGTCAAGGAGGGAATATCGGTAGTTATAAAAATGTCAAGGTAGATCAATTGTTGGAAGAGGGAAGATCGACGATTAACCTAGAAGAAAGGGAAAAATATTACTTTGACCTACAAAAAATCATGGCCGACGACCCGCCGGCCATCTTCTTGTACTATCCTTACGTTTATACTATTAGAAGGAAATAAGTGCCGGGGAGAGGACTTGAACCTCCACGGATTACTCCACAGCCTCCTCAAGACTGCGCGTATGCCAGTTTCGCCACCCCGGCAAGATAGAAGAAATTATATCATTAATTAAGATAATTATCTTTTACGAGGTTGGCGATCTATTTTAGCAAAAAAAATTAACATTAAAAAGAAAGCGGTTAACGCTAAACCAAAACCTACGTCAAATTTTTTAAAGAATTCAGTTAAGTCTGGCATATTGATTAATAAACTCTTCGCATACATAAGCGAAGGATAAACTAATAATAACAAAAAGCAAAGTTTTAAACAACACCCAAGGATCTCTAATAGTAAAAAGAGATAGAAAAAGAGCTGCACCAATATTATTGAAAAATGAAGAAACAATTTTCAAAAAAGAAATGTTTATCGTAATAATAGCCATTTTTTAATGATAAATAAATATGTAATTTTTGTCTATAGACTATAACCTACAAAACAATCTATTTGGATTATTTTAGCAATCTAAAAATCTCAATATACCATTAAATTGAGATTTTCAAGCCTGGAAACCCTTAGGGTGGTATGAGAATGATTTGAAATAAATATTACTCCCAATTATTTTATAATTAATAACTAATAATATGAAACCAATAATTTTATTATTAACCTGTGCTAATAAAAAAGAAGCTAATAAAATTTCTGATAGTCTTTTAGAGAAACGATTAGTTGTTTGTATCAAAAAAACTCAAGTATCCTCAAAATATTTATGGAAAAGAAAAATCGAAAAAAATAAGGAAATTCTATTAATAATGGAGTCGTTAGAAGAAAATTTTGGAGAGATAGAAAAGGAAATAAAAAAACTTCACAGTTACGAGACCTTTGTCTTATTAGCTCTTCCTGTAATTAAGTCTTCTTATGGAGCAAAGGATTGGTTAAAAGACGAGTTGGTTCTTCAGCCACCCTAAGGGTGGCTAGCCTTACTAAGGGTGGCTAGCCTTAATTTTTTTACTAATAAGGTTTGGGAAGCTTATATCTAATCATAATCAGATAAATTATCCAAGTACCCAGAGATAAAAAAAACCTATACAACCATCCATAATTTATAAAGCCCCCAAATTGATCCTCTTGCTTTTTGTATTTGATAAGAAAATAAGCAATAGAATAACCAGAGAAGAATAAAATAAACATCAAAGTTGGCAAATTAAGCTTTTTAATAAATAAAAAATAAACATCTATAGAATAAACGCTCACAATTATAAAAAACTGTACTAAAAAATCATGAACATGTTTTTTATATTTCTCGTAAAAACTAAAGATTGGTGAATAATAAAGCATATTTTCCTTAGCTACTTCTTAGCCACCCTAAGGGTGGCTACGCACGAGCTTTTTTAATTTAGCTTCAACCACCCTAAGGGTGTCTAAAGTGTCTAAAGTCTAAAACTATTCCATTAACAAATCTTTTATTTCCTTTAACCTTCTTTGATAGTCAACTTGATTTTTGTGAAATTTAATAATATTGTTTTTAGTCTTGAAGCGATTCATTATTAAGTCCGTATTGACAAATCTATTTAAATTATTATTTAAATACCATGAATAAGAAGTGAAAGGATAAGTTTTTAGTTGTTCAAATTCGCTGGAATGAGACATAACTGGATTCAAATGAATATATCTACAAACATGGATAAAAGCTTCTTCGTTATAAATTATTTTTGACTTAAAACTATGGAGAAATAATGATCCCTCTCTTTCATTTATTAAATTAAAAGACTTTGAATAACTGTTTTGTATATTACTAATAAATTGCCTAACTGCATTTTTTTCTAACTGTTTTAGCAAAAAATGATAATGGTTAGGCATAAACGAAAAAGCATAAATATCAATTAGTAGTTTAGTTTTTCTAATTTCTTTTAAATAGCTTTGCTGAATTAAAGAAGGTAAGGTGTAGAATTTAGACAATTTAATTCTTTGATTAAAACGATAATAATCTACCAGAATTAATATCCTCTTTAAATTTTCAAGACTGTTAAAAATTGATTGGTTAGCTATTGATTTATTGAAAATGTGATATATTTCTCCTACAGATAGAATAGGTCGTTGAGTAGTCATAGATACACCCTAAAGGTGTCTAAGAGAAATGTCAAGTGACTATAACCTACAAAACCGCCATTTTGGCTTATTTTAGCAATCTAAAAATCTCAATATACCATCAATAATTAAGGTTTTCGAGCCTGGACACCCTGAGGGTGACTAAGAGATAACTAAGAAAAGAATTTTATTGTTTTAAGAAAAATTTCAATTCCTTTATCCAAAACATTTATTTCTATTGTTAAAGGTGGCATGATTTGGAAATTGTAATCGTCGGCATAAGCAAGGTGAAGACCAAGCTTTCTAGCTTTTTCTATCATCTGTTTCATTTTTGTTTTTTTGTTTTCTTTCTTTTTTAAGTGAACGCCAATCTCCATACCAATTCCGTTAATATCTTCAATTAGATGATTATTCTTTAGCTCGGATTGAAGAACTTTTAACAAATATTTTCCGTCTTTTTTTGCTTTTTCCCAGACTCTATCTCTTTTGTGAATTTCTAATGTTTTAAGGGCTGCAGCGCAGGCATCGGGCATCCAACCGAAAGTAGCTTGAGGATTGGATTTATTAATTGTTTCTTTAGCAATCTCCTTAGTCGTCACCATAGCACCGATCGCCGAAGCACCATTAACCATTGCTTTAGCAAAAGTTATAATATCAGGAATCACATTTTCGATATCTAAACCAAATAATTTTCCACAGCGGGAAAAACCTGTTCCGACTTCATCGAGAATTAATACCACGCCATATTTTTTTGTTAACCTTCTAATTACAGTTAAAAATCCTTTAGGAGCGATAAAAGTTGATCCCCAGCCGGTAATAATTCCTGCCTCACAAACAATAGTGGCGATATCGTTATTTTCTTTTAAAACTTTTTCTAGGCTTTGTTCAAAAGAGACTAAAATTTGTTTTTCATTTTTATCAATAGACTTAACTCTTGGATAGTTTAAATGAATATTATCTTGAAAATTTAAAGAAACAGCTTTTGCTACAGTATATTCAGGAGAATAGCCCAGTTCCAACAAGCTATATAACGATCCATGAAAAGCATCTTTAAAGCTGATTACTTTTCTCTTGCCGGTATAGGCTCTAGCGGTTTTCAAAGCCATGATATTTGCACTAGCGCCGCCAGTTTCTCTCGTAAAACAATTGAGTCTTTTTGGTAGTGCTTTTGACAACTCTTCAGCATATCTTTCTTGGATTGGATCTGCGGTCCATTGAGGAATATAAGTATTAGTTTTTATCTGTTTAATCATTTCTTGAGTTATCTCCGGATGATTCCAACCAAGATTTGTAACGTTCCAACCAGAAGTAAAATCGATTAACTTTTTTCCTTGATCATCCCAAAGAAAACTACCCTTAGCTTTAGCAACTTTAAACTGATAGTCAGAAAAATTATTATAGATAATCTTGTTCTTAATCATGTCTTCAATTAAAATAATAACTGTTAAATTTTATCATATTATTCTATGTTTAAACCAGTCTATGCCAGCTGTCCGGTTTGTGTGATTACGGTTGGAGGAGGACTTCTAATTGCCAAAAAATTAGGGATTGACGACCTGTTGGTTTCTATCTGGCTGTCCGGGCTGAATTCGGCAATGGCTTTCTTGATATTTAAAAAACATCCGTATTTATGGTCTTTAATCTTTTATGGATTAACGATAGTCTATCTTACATATACTAGACAACTGAATTATCCAAAGGTATTTTTGGGAATGACTATTGGACTATTAACCTTTTTCTTAGCGATTTTTATTGATAAACTAATAAAAAAAATAAGAAAAGGAAAAGTGTTATTTCCATATCAAAAGGTGACAATTCCTTTACTACTATTAATATTAGTAACACTGATTTTTAAAAAATTATTATAATTAAGGAATGACAGGAGAGACCTATGGAAATCGATCAAAAAGTTAAAGATTTAATGGACAAGTTGAAAAAACTGGAAAAAGGCGAGCCGCTCGATCTCTCTTCTGATGAAGACCTATCTATCGCCATAATGAATTTGATTTCCATTGAGGAACATTTGTTTTTTTCCGCTGAAAAAACTGGTAAAGTCAAGTTTTATCAACTGCTTCAAGAAGTTCGTGAGATGAGAAAAGAGCTTTTAAAGATGATTATCAAAGATTACGAAGGTGAGGCTTGGTGTCTCAGTAAACATCTGTTAGCCGCCTCAATGAGATTGATGGAGGTTGGGACAAAAGCGTTGACTAGAGGCGAAGAAAAACAAGCTTATGATTTCTTCAAAAAAGCCTACGATCTTTATAATCTTTTCTGGGGGATTAATCTTAAAGTAGTTAAACCGGAAGAGATTAATCAGAATGAAATTAAAAAAAACAAGGAGACTCCAATTAATTATGTCAAAAATGATTTTTTAAGCAACTTAAGTCGGATAATAGGAAAAATGTTTGACTGCTGTCGTGAATAACATGCTATCATTATTCTATGACCTTAACCGAGCTTTCCTACTATAGTCGTCGCGCCTTGCCGTTTATCATCCTTTTTGGTTTGATATTTTTAATATTTTTTTATTCCATCAAACTTTATTTAGTAGTTTTAGAATCAAATAAGCCAAAGATTATCTATACTAATCCAATTTTCGGAAAGATCAGTGTTCCGCAAATAAAAACCTCGACTTCAAGTGCTGATTTCAACTTTACTCTTGACACGATCGAAGGAGTGCCTGTAACCGCCACTGACACAGCTAAAGTATACTATCTTTCCCAGATCGCCCCTAAGTTCGGCTATCGAGAAAAAACCTTTTTAATGGCAAAGACTTTTGGGTTTGACACTAATCAAACAAAATATCGTCTTGATAACAGAGAGGCGACCTTTACTGACGATCATCAAAAACTAACCGTTGATATTGGTAGTTTTAACTTTAGTTATGAAAATAGTTTAGTTTTAAATAATCAGGTTAGCTTTCCTTCCAAACAGGAGATCGAAAATAAAGCCATTAATTTTTTAAAATCAATCAGTCGCTATCCAGATGAACTAACAAGAGGAACAACTAATATCCTTTATCTAAAATATGATCCGCGAGTTTCCGATTTCGTCAACGTGGAAAATGTTGACGATGCTCAAGCGGTAGAAGTAGATTTTTACCGACCCAATATCGACAGTTTTTCTGTTGTCACTCCGCGATTTTTTAACTCGCAAAACTATGTGATAATGACTTTTGAAAACAGTCAGGAAAAGATTATTAAAGCTCAGGTTTCTTTTTTTGAAAAAGCAGAAGATCAGTTTGGCGTTTATCCTTTAATTACCGGCGATCAAGCTTGGGAAAAATTAAAAAGCGGTCAAGCAATGGTAGTGGCAGCGATCAAAGGAGTAAAAGATATTACCATTAAAAAAATGGAGTTAGATTATCTTGACCCGGATCAGTATCAATCATATCTTCAACCGGTCTATGTTTTTATAGGCGATGATTACTTTGTTGCTTATGTACCAGCTGTGAGAGAAGAATATATAACTAAATAAAATTCTAAATACTAAATCCTAAATCACAAATAAATTATAAATTCTAATTTTCTAAATTCTAAACCATTTAGTATTTGTAATTTATTATTTAATATTTATTTGGAATTTGGTGCTTATGATTTAGGATTTAAGTATTCTACGTTGTTATTAATCCACTCAATGACATTCCTTGTATCCTGAAATCTATCTTGACTTTTTAAAAGAACAATTAAGAATTGATGACCGTTTTTTTTATAAAAAGAAACTAAGTTCTCTCCCGCCGCTTCAGTGTAACCGGTCTTTAGTCCGCCGATTCCCTGAATCTCTCCTAAAAGCTGGTTGACATTGGAAAGTTTATGAAAATGCTTGAAATCAACGTCGGAAATAATAATCTCTTTGGTAGAAACGATTTTTGCTAGATATGGATTTTTAAGAAGTTCTCTTGCCGCTAAGGCAAGATCAAATGGAGTCGTATATTGATTAGTTTCTTTCAACCCAGAAGGATCGATAAAATGACTGTTAATCATTTTCAGTTGAGAGGCTTTTTTATTCATCAGGTCTATAAATTTGTCGTAGCCATAATTATCTGCCAAAACATAAGCGGCGTCGTTGCCTGAATGAACCAGTGTTCCATAAAGAAGGTTTTCGACGGTGATTTTCTCTCCGAGATTTAAATCCATTAATTGACCTTCGCTAATAGTTTTTTTAACAGTGATGATTTGATTGAGTTTATAAACATCATAAGCGACCAAGGCGGTAATGATTTTTACGGTTGAAGCGGGAAGGAATCTTTGTTTTTTATTCGTCTCTAAAATTGGAGTAAAAGAAGGCAGGTCGACGACATAGATAGCCTCGGCGGAAACTTCCGGATAATAAGCGGATTTAAGATAAGGGACAGGAAGAATTTTTAAATTAGAGACAGCCCCTTTTTTATTAAAAAGGTCACGGTTATAAGCGAAGATGTGGAAGTAATATGAATCACCTGGATAAAACAAAAAAAGTAGCGTAAAGAACGTAAAGAGAAAGTAGAATTTGAGGCGCATATTTAGAATTTGGATTTTGTCATTTGGATTTTTATACCAAGTTCTTTTAACTGCTCCTCTGTTGCCTCAGACGGAGCTTCCATAACGGAAATTTTTCCTCCAGATGAGGCTGGAAAAGCCATCACTTCACGGATTGATGGTTCACCTAAGATAACGTAAAGCATTCTATCAATTCCAGGAGCAATGCCGCCGTGAGGGGGTACACCATAGCTGAAGGCTTCAAGCATATGGTTAAACTGTTTTTTCTGCTCTTCGCTAAAACCAATTAGTTCAAAGACTTTTTTCTGCACCTCTGGTTGATGGATTCTAATTGAACCGCCGCCGACTTCAAATCCGTTTAGAACCAGATCGTGTTGAAGTCCCCGCACTTTCAAAGGATCCTTATCTAAAAGTGGAATATCATCTGGATGAGGAGCGGTAAACATATGGTGAGAAGGAGCGAATTTTGCCTGGCCTGATCCATAGAAAAAGTCTTCCTGAGTTTGCTCTTTAAAAAGAGGGAAGTCAATGGTCC
>Ga0210051_1000186_pt1 | contig 50815 bp, 73 predicted proteins | sample CryGey092014_all_FD_185464 | JGI IMG/M metagenome (GOLD analysis project Ga0210051, IMG submission 185464) | Groundwater microbial communities from aquifer - Crystal Geyser CG23_combo_of_CG06-09_8/20/14_all (SPAdes) (version 2) | ecosystem: Environmental > Aquatic > Deep subsurface > Groundwater...
AATATGAACAACCTAAATTTTGACACACAACTTCCACTTTGCTCCTCGGCCTACCTTTGGGCACATAACCACCAAACACATCCAGTGTACACCAAACATAAAAAGTATTCTATACTGGGACACTACCCAAATTTCCCAAAAACGAATTCGAGAAAATCCCGAGAAAATTTTCGAAAGATTTGTCATTAAAATACAAAAACAATAATGAATACTTCTATATTGGCGTAGTGTCAGACCTTACCATGCAAAATGGCGAAAAGATATGCGCTGTGCTGGAGGTCAGGAAAGATGAAACACCTCTGTGGTATTTGGAGGACATAATTAAAACTGCAAGAAGCAAAGAGATTTTTTTCGTGAAGAAAAATAAGATGGTTGCAAGAAAAGGCGTTATGACCTCCGTAGATATGCCAAAGGCAGTACCCCAGGCTCAAATTGTGTATCCCTTTTTTGCTGTGCTTCACATTTGAACCATTCTGAAGACAAGTTTTGAAAGCTGAACTTCAAGCTTCATTAGGAGTTTACTGGTAAATTGGGGTTCGAATCCCTTCCCCGGCGCCAAACTACACGAACTGAGTTTAGATTCTTATTGGCGCGTACAAAGAGACATAGTCCAACGGAATAAGAAACAGTTATGAAACGTGAACATGAAATGGTAAAATGGGTTAGATTGCGGAAAAGAAGTCTTGAAAGATTACAACTCGTATTGAGGCATGCATAGAGCTTCTCTTCTGTGAAGAACGCGAAATCGCCGGATTATTCCACGTGCCCCAACTTCTAGAAATCAGTAATGGAACTAGAAGAATCGATGCCGGAAACGGGCGGGTCATCTAGCGTGGTGGAACATCTGCTTGACATGTAGCGGGTCGCCGGTTCAAGTCCGGTCCAACCCACTTGTTAAGGATTGATTTCTCAAAAATGCCTTTCATGTTGATGCCCCTTGAATACCCTTTGTGAGTTATTCATTAATTTGGTGTTTTTCATCCTATCAGTTCCAAGATTCTATTCCACTGCTCTTTTGTCAGCGGGAAGTTTGTGCCTTGAGATTGTTTTAGAATTTCCATAGCTGATAGTATAGGGTCGCTGCTACACTTATCTTCAAGAAGAGGTCTATCGATGATTACTTTCAGGTATTTTATTATAACACTATTTTTCTCTCGGAATTTATAGACATCTACTTTTTTTGTCCAGTATTTCTCTTGTTCTGGGTTGAGCGGTGTTTTCCTTAGATTTGCCACGATTTCGCCTATGGCATAGACTCCCGCCTTATGTCCAGAAGCCCAGATAGCTACCTTATCTCCCTCGCGAATGTATCTGGCATGCTGGCTTGTTAACCATTGTTCGGTTTCTCTGTTTTCTTTTATCCAATCAAACCATTCATATATTGCAGGATTGAATTGAAAAACCCAATACTTCGGTTGGCGGCGCAGGCGTAAGAGTGTACCACAGTGTGGACAAAATCGATCTAATCTATATTGCCCATACGAAACCACCTTTCCGCATTTCCGGCATTCAAACTCTGCATCTAACATTTATCCCATAATGGCTCCTTCTAATGAATACTAAAAGTTTTTGCCTCTGCTACAGTAGTTAGAAAGCTTCGCTAGGATTTTGGCGTATGAACCGATGAATACGTACTGGTTAAATCTACTACGAGCGAAAGCACTATCAGCTAACGTGGGCTTAAACGAATATCTCACAAGCATCCTCATAGGGCCGTCCTTATCAACATGGCCTGCCCTCAACCATCAACAGGAACGTCCCAACAATATATCAAGGGTTATCTTTGAGCCGTTCCAAGCCCGCTGACACAGCAACTTCTAAACATTATTCAAGCTCTGACCCAGCAAATAAACCTAAATCAAATTGCTTCAACTGCAGACGATATCAAACCATCGTCAGATTTTAAAACGCAGTAGTCTGAGGAGAGATTTGAACTCCAACTTATTCAGTTGCAACGTCAAACATGCCAGAAGTTTCTGATGGAAAGAAGTCTCTCTCCACATTGTTTATAAAATTCACCGAGAATTTAAACCGAGATGTAAACCCAGTCTCAGCACCTTTCAAGTCAATTTCGGTCAGTATTCGGATTCAACCTCAATAGGCTGATAGACAAATAATAATATTTCTGAGTGGTTGAGAAGAATTTACTTCTTAAGTGTTCTGGCTTTGAAGTCTGTTATTGTTATGCCTACTATTTCGTTGTCCGCTATCCGATATATTATTCCGTCTTCAACTTCAACGCTGTCTTTAGCTTCTTTAGGCTTTCCAAAGCTTATGTACAGCACATCAGCTTCTTCATCATAGTCTAAATCGATCTTTTCTAGGCTTACCGCGACTTTTTCCATGTTACTTCGCCCTTAACCTTAGCCACATTAGAAGTGAAGTAAGCAGTTATAATAACCTTTTCTCCACGAAGCTCACGGTAAACAACTACCAAATATTTCGGTCCTATATGGAGCTTAGTATAGAACTTTAAGGCTTTAAGCTCGCCCCTTAATCCCTTGATGATCATGTCAGGGTCTTGAACGGTCTTAACTATTTCATGAGTGTACGCCGCGACTTCTGGATGTCTAGTAACGATGTGATCAAGAATCTTCCTAGAGAACTTTGTTTCCAATATTTAACCATCCAACGTTTCTTCGACCTTTAGTACTGTCACATATGATTTTTAAAATTTAAGGATAATACTCCCCTGCATTCAGCGTCATTTCGAACATCAAATTCGCCGAGAATTTAAGCCGAGATGTAAACCTATTTCCCGGCGCCATTTTACTTGTTAGAGCTAGCTTGTAGGCTATTTTGAACAAAGAACCTTGATTTACGCGTGAAATGTTGGGACTCTAACGGAACGGAATCGGGGAATATAGAATCAACTATTAGTCTAGAATGAATGGGCTTCTTGTGAAGCTCATGCCGTCGTCGCTCTTTCGTCACTAGTTCTGTGCGTGGTCAGCCTTTGAGGAGAAACCTTTAAGTGTTCTGTAAACAGTATTGTTTACGGTGATTTGTTGACTCAAGTTCAGCTCAGATTGCCCGAAAAGATGCTTGAGGAGATAGACAAGTGGGTAGCAGAGGGTAGGTTCAAAAGCCGAAGCGATGCCATAAAAACAATACTAAGCTTCTATGAGGAACGCGAAAAGACACGTGAATTCTTCAAGATGCTGACAAAACGCAGCGAGGAAGCAAAGAGACATCCGAAATCCCTCATTCCGCTTGAGGAGTTTTAGTGGTTTTTACTGTACTTTTGCATCCGAAAGCGGCCAAAGAACTGGAAAAAATCGAGAACGCGACAAAAACTAGAATAGTAACAAGATTGAGGGATTTGAAGGATAATCCAGAAAGAGTTGGGAAAGTTCTGAGGCATTCAAACTTCTGGAGCCTTAGAGTAGGGGATTACCGTGCAATCTACGAAATTGACAGAACCAGAAGACAAGTCATAGTACTTTTTATTGGGCATAGGAAGAAGGTCTATGACGATTTTTCGAAACTATTCTAGATTGTGATCTGGCAGAAGAAAAAAGAATAGACGCAGAGACGTCTACATTTGACCATTCGTGCAAACCTAATCTCCAATACCATTATTGATCCGAGAGTTTGATTGTTCTACAGAATTATTCTGCCTGCCCGCCATTCAACGGCGTTTCCTACTGATTTTATGGTGAAGAGACAATTGATTTGCGAGTATTTCGAGGACTTGAGTTTTGTTGGTAGCACGGGGGAGATTCGAACTTTCATCACACATAAATAGAGCATCCTTTTACTGGTAAATTGGTGCTGAAATCCCCTCCCCGGCGCTATTTTACCTTTATGCTTTAGGGAGCAAACTTTTAGATGACACTTGATTAAGGGGAATAGAGGAAACAGACTATGCCTGTCCAGGCCAGATTGTTCAGAGTTACTGCAAACGAGCAGAGAAGAAGCTTGTGCTCTATCTGTCAAGGACATAGAAGGCTCTGTGGAAAATCCATCTGTCCAATTCTGGCCAAGGCTGAAGCCTTGATGAGGCTTGAGAAGAACCTTTCTAAAGAGAAGGTTTTCGGCTCTTCGCCCCCAGCAGTATTTGTTGGTTCATGGAATTACCCAAAAGTTTTAGCGGGTCCTTTGGTTCCGCCAGTGTTAGTGGAGGACTCTTCGGTTATGGATTTGCCTGAGCTCTGGGTGGATAAGTCGTTTAGTGAGATTTTGCGTTACAGGTTTTCTTTGGTTAGGGGGAAACGGTTTACGGATGTTAGGTCTGCGGGAAACCCGAATAGGATTTTGTCAACTTTTCAAGAGATTGTTATGGCGTCCGAGCCCACGGACACTGAGATGTGGTTTAGTAAGAAACCTAAGTTTTCTGTGGTCTTTTCTCCTAGGGAACCTCCGTCAGGTCCTTCTGCCTCTATTAAACGCGCTGTTTTAGCTGAAAATCCTAATGTTCCAAAATCTGTGGATTATGTTGTTTCAGACACAGATTTGAAGGCTGGAAAAGGCATTTTGAGGCTTTATGGCTCTAAGGTTAATCAAAGGCAGATAACAAGAATGTTCTCCATAGGCCTTTTAGGAGCTAAGAGACAGAGAAGGCTTGTCCCTACAGAGTGGAGCATAACCGCCATAGACGACATTCTTGGAAGAGCAATCCACAAGGAAATCTTAAACTATCCATGGATAAACGAGTTCATGATCTTTGGACATAAAGCCTTAGCGAACAACATTCAGATTCTTCTTTTTCCTTCTTCATGGATGTTCGAAGCTCAAGAAGCTTGGCTTACCTCACCTAACCCGGTTCCAGCAGTCAATTATGAAAATGTTCACGGACGACGATCATATGCGGCTGATCTGGCTGGAGCATACTATGCGGCACGTTTACCAATCCTTGAATATCTAAAGCGGATGAGGCATCAGGCAGGAGCCTTAGTTCTCATGGAGGTGTATCCAGAATGGATACCTTTAGGGGTCTGGCGTTTCAGAGAGATTTGCCGAGAAGCACTGAGGAGACAACCTGTTATGTTTAATACGCTTGAAGAAGCATTAGATGAGATTGGAAGGAGGCTAAGGCTTCCACTTGCAAGATGGCTAGAGAGAAGCGAAATCCTTCGTTGGTGCAAAAGTCAAACAAGATTGACAAAATTTCTGTCCGTTTGATTTCGAATTCTCACCAAGCATATATATGGGATATTTTCACTAGTAATTCTGCGTTGAAACCCGTTCCACAACGCCAAACATGTTCAGACCATTGATTAAAGACTGAGAGTTAAAAGTATGAAGGCAACTGCAATTGCCCATCCGATTCAAGGTTTAATTAAGTATCATGGATTAAAAAATGTAAGACTTAGAATTCCATTTCACGACAGCATATCTGTTTGCGTTGACGCCCTACAAACCACCACAACAGTTGAAGCAACCAACTCGTTAAAAGAAGACTTGGTAATGATCAACGGAAAAAAAGCTACGGGCACAGACCTAGAAAGAGTTGAAGTTGTTCTCAACACGCTAAAAAACATGACAGACTATTCAGGGCACTTCAAAGTTGTGTCCAAAAACAGCATAACAACTGGAAAGGGCCTCGGCTTCTCCGCTTCTGGATTTGCAGCCCTCGCCACAGCAGCATGTGCTGCTTTAAACTTTGACATTAATTACATATCTCTTTCTGAACTGGTTCGGCTGGGAGCTGGATCTGCCACACGAAGTCTTGCAGGAAGCTTCGCAATATGGTATGCCGACAAGAATGGAAAGTCCTATGCAGAACAGATAGTCAAACCTGAAAATGTGGATTTAGGCATGGTTATCGCGCCTGTTTCCTCGTCAGTAAGAACGGATGAAGCCCACAGTGAAGTTCTCAGTTCACCATTTTTTAAGGCTAGGTTGAAATACGTGACAAAAATCATCAAGACGATGGAGAACGCCATAAAAACCGGAGATGTTGCCACTATGGGAAGACTTGCAGAAGAAGACAGCCTGAATCTGCACGCAATCACAATGACAGGCAAAGCCCACATGGTTCTCTGGGAGCCAGAAACAGTTCGTATAATAAAAGAAGTTCAGAAAATGAGACGTGAAGGAATACCCGCATGGTACTCCATGGATACAGGTCCGTCTGTTTTTGTCAACACTTTGACAGAATATGTTGGAAAGGTGGCTGATAGGCTACGCGAATTAGGCTGCTCAATCATTATAACCAGCAAGGCCGGCGGCAGCCCCTTCTTAAGCAGTAAACATCTATTCTAAAATGGTGAATATACGTGACTTATAGGCTGGCTGCAAAATTTTACGATCTATTTGGCTCGAAAAACGATCTGGAATTCTATAAGGAACTGGCTCTTCAAAGTGGAGATGAAGCCTTAGAATTGGGTGTGGGAACAGCCAGAGTTGCCATATCACTCGCTAAGGATGGAGTCACGGTTGTGGGTATTGATAACTCTGTTCACATGCTTAGAGTAGCCAAGGAGAAATTGGCCAAAGAAACAGAGGATATTAGAAAGCGCGTAATTTTGAAGAGGGGTGACATGAGAAACTTTGAGTTGAGGCAATCGTTTCCGTTTATTTACATTCCAGCTTCCACTTTTGACCACAACATTACGATCGAGGGCAGAAAACAAACGTTAAATTGCGTCTGCAGACATTTGAAAAAGAACGGAACATTTGCGTTCGACCTTGAACAAGCAATGTCAGACAAGCCTGAAAAATCGTGGTGGATTGACAGAAAGAAAACTGAAGACGGAAAAACGGTTGTAAGAAGCATATTCACAAGAAAGAATGCACCAAAACGCACGCTGAGTCTTAACCTTTTCTACGATGTTTGCAAAAACGGCAAAATGTTGGAAAGATACCATGAATACGGGGAAGTTGCAATAATATCCAGAGATGAAATCATCAGGTTACTGAAAGAGACAGGCTTTAAAGTGGTCAGTGTTTACGGTGATTTTGATAAATCAGAATATCGAAAAGACAGCCCTAAACTAGTGTTGGTAACGAAGAGAAAATAGCATTTCGGGCAGATAAATTTGAGGTGGGATGGGTAAACCGAGAATTAATGTGTAGCTGCCAATGTTTTTACTAGTGTTTTCTTTTCGGGCATTTCCACGACTCTTATTTCTACACGATCTAAGGTATCCCTTGCTGCCTTTTTTGCTTCTCTTTTGGTTCTGTACTTCCCTTTCAGTTCGATCCATGGGAGCGTTTCATCGATTTTTATCCATACAGCATACAATTTTTTCACCGTTGTCAAGGCGTGAGAAGAGGGTTAGAGTGTGGATAATTAAAACAGTTATGAATTCTGAATATGGATTCTTGTTAAGTTTCTTGTGTTTGGAAACTTATTTAAAGGGTTTCGTATCATCTTGTAGGGTTTAGGAGCGAATATGAAGGTGGAGCTTGAAGGCTCAGTAAAAAAGGCTCTGTTGAAGGGGTGTCTATGGATGGGCGAAAACGAAGGAAGCCCAGAGGGTGGACAAGATGAGGCTAGCCAACAGCCTAAACTACGCTCTACCGCTAAGTTTTCTAAAAGAAGCCCTTGTTGCATTTTCCTTCAACATTGGCGGAATACTCGCTGGCTTTATAGTTGCTTCTCAACTTAACGTCTTTCAGGTTTCTCCATGGGCTATTGCAGTATACCCTGCCATCTTAACTGCGAGAGGTGTGATAAGCGGTTTGTTTAGTGGACGCTTAAGCACCGCACTGCATATTGGTACAATTCATCCGAGACTTCGTGACAACACAAAAAACTTTCACATGCTTTTCAAATCCATAATAGTCATAACTTTAGAAACAAGTATTGCGATGAGCTTGGTATCCATGATTTTTGGAAGTTTGTTCTGGGGGATAACCTTCGTAGATTTTTCTGGCATTTTGATAGTCATATCGGCAACCATGGTCTTAGGGTTAGCAAACTCCCTGATTACAATTGAAATTGCATTTATTTCTTTCAAGAAGGGGTTAGACCCTGATGTGATCGTATATCCAGTAATGTCTACAGTGGCGGACATAGTCATAACATTGTGTTATGTTTTCACGCTTAACTTGTTCTTTTTGTCTGGTTCCATCGGTAGATACATTGTTATTTTTTTGGGAGTGTTGCTCATTACCCTTGCTTTGGATGTTTTGCCAAGATGCATCCACGACCAAGGATTCGTTAAAACAATTAAAGAATCTCTCTTAACATTAGTGTTCGTAGCCTTTATTGTTAACGTCACTGGAACAGTTTTAAAGAATATTAGTGAAATCGTGGGTAGGAAAAAGGAAATTTATACCGTTTATCCCGCTTTGATTGACACGGTGGGGGATGTTGGTTCAGTTGTTGGTTCTACAGCTACGACAAAGCTGGCGTTGGGTTTGCTTAAGCCTTCTTTTCATGCAATACGGAATCATGTAGCACGAATTTCTGCCACATGGGTTGCGTCAATGATTATGTTCATTGTATACTCCGTTTTGTCGCTGCTTACGCAAGGCATGTTCACGCTGCATGCATTTCTAGGATTCACTGCTCTTTTACTTACAGTAAACGTAATTGCGGTTTCTGCGATAGTTTTAATATCTTATGCTGTTGCAATCTTAACTTTTAAAAGAGGTTTAGACCCCGATAATTTTGTTATTCCGATTGAAAGTTCTCTTGCAGACAGCATAACATCTATCGCTTTGCTTGTTGCCCTGTTTTTGGCGAACTATATGGTTTATGGGGGACCGTGAAAACCGAATGCGCGCGGTTGCTTTACCGCAACATCTGTCAGATTTCTGCGCTAGTGTTTATATATCTTTTCAAAACGTAATCTATTGCTTCACGTACTGCTCCTTCTCCCCCCTTTCTCGTTGTAACGACCTTGGCGACTTTCTTAACTTCTTCCACTGCATCGACAGGAGCAAAGGATAACACAGCGTTCTTCATAACCTCTATGTCGCTGACATCGTCGCCGATGTACGCAACATTAACATCCAACCACACCTTGTAATTAAAAGCTATGTCGGAAACTTTCTTCAACTTGTCTTTAACATTTACATGAACTTCTTTCACTTTTAGTTTTTTGGCTCGAGAAAGAACTATTCTGCTGTTTTCACCTGTCAAAATAACTGGAATAATGTCGTTATGTCTAAGAAGACTAATGCCAAACCCATCTTTCACGCTGAATCTCTTCAGCTCTTCGCCTCTTTCAGAATAGTAAGTGAAACCGTCGGTTAAAGTGCCGTCTACGTCCATCACAAACATTTTGATTTTCTTTGCACGGGCACTGAGCCAACCTTGTTCGCCTTTAGCCCGCCTCAAAAGCCCTTCACCACCATCAAGACATGGAGACGTTTTTAGACGTTCTTTTCTTTCCATACTTTGAATACTGTGATCAGTTCGCTGGTTGTCACGTTTGGTATTTCTCGAACCTTAAGCACTAGGTCCCTCATTTCATCGAGGGTACTTACCGCGACCTTCACGATGAGGTCGTTCGGTCCATGAATCTCATAGATCCCGCTGACCCTTTCATTCTTGACCAGTTGGTTTGCTGCCTCCTCTAACGAGCCGGGATTCACGTTTATCAACACAAAACCGTGAACTTTTCTGCCCAGAGCCTCCTCGTCAACCACAATAGTATACCTCTTTATGATGCCCGCATCCATCATTTTATTCACGCGGACGTGGACTGTGGCGTCGGATATTCCTAAATCCCTGCCGACCTCTGTGAAAGGTGTCCGAGCATCCCTCCTGAGGGTATCTAAAATTTTGTAATCGATCTCGTCTAGTTCCACACCGAACACCAGCGATATAATAAGATATTCCTATCCTTATATATGTTCGCTTAAGAACTTCTATAAAAAGAGAAAGGTTTATTAAGAAAATCTTATATCAATTCCTATTGCGTGTAAAGTGCCGAACTGAAAAGGAGGAGAAAGCCATGTCCAAGAAGAAACCAATAAAGAAGAAGGAAGAGGAAGAAGAGGAAGAAGAGGAACCTGAGGAAGAAGAGGAACCTGAGGAAGAAGAGGAACCTGAGGAAGAAGAGTGGTAGAGCTCTGTCAACGAGTGCGCTACAAGTGACGATGCCTGTGGACAAGAGAAGAGAGCGAAGGCGAAAGCATTAATGAAGTATGAGAGGGAGGTGACTAACATGCCTGGAAAGAAGAAGAAGCCAGAAAAGAAGAAGCCAGAAGAAAAGAAAGAGTATTAGCAGCGCCTAGAGCCACGCATTACAAAACTAGAGGCGGAAACCGCCTTGTTTTTGATCCCAATTTTTTGAGCTAAAACTTGAAATCTGCCCTTAAAAGGGATGACTACAAAATGGCTAAATGTCCTACATGTGGAAAAGAGATTGAAACACCGAATAATGAGTGGAATTAGGCAAGATACATGTTAGGCAGTACGAGTGCTGTAGAAAAAAGTTCTGGGAACACGTAAAGATGATTTAGGAGCTGAGGAGGTGGCACTTCATGGGTCTGTTTGACTGGTTTAGAAGGAGAAGAAAAAAGAAGATAGATAAAGAGAAGAAAGTGCTCGAGCGTACGGGCAAGTTGCAAACCGAAATCGAAAAGCGTGTGGAAAAAGAACCGAAGAAGAGGAAAAAGAAGAAGGTGAGCGTTTAGATGGCTACGCCCGAGCTTGCGGGAGTACCTGTTCTCATACTAAAAGAGGGAGCGAGTAGATCAAGGGGAAGAGAGGCCCAGCACACCAACATTATGGCGGCCCAAATCGTAGCGGAGGCCGTGAAAAGTGCTCTGGGTCCAAAGGGCATGGACAAGATGCTCGTCGACAGCTTCGGCAACGTCATCATTACCAGTGACGGTCGCACCATCCTAGATGAGATGGAGATCGAGCATCCCGCCGCGAAGATGATGGTGGAGGTGGCTAAGACCCAAGACGAAGAGGTTGGAGATGGAACCACAACAGCTGTCATCATCGCCGGAGAGCTGCTGGCGAAAGCCGAGGATCTGATAGACAAGGGTGTTCACCCAACAATCATAATAGACGGGTATCGAAAGGCGGCTGATGAAGCTCTTGAGACCCTCGAAAGGATCACCATCCCCGTCAAATCCAAGGACAAAGCCTTCCTAAAGAAAGTGGCCATGACCGCCATGGCCAGCAAGCTGGTGGCGGAAAACCGAGAACGCCTGGCCGAAATAGCTTCTTCGGCTATCCTCACCATTGCACAGGAAGTCGAAAGCCAGTACAGGGTAGACTTAGACGACATCATGATGGAAAAGAAGCCCGGCTTCTCTCTCACCGACACAAGAATCATCAAAGGCATAGTCCTCAACAAGGAGCTTGTCCACTCTGGGATGCCAAAGCGCGTAGAAAACGCCAAAATCGCCCTCCTCAGCTCCGCTCTGGAGGTTAAGAAGACAGAATTCGACGCCAAGATCAACATCGAAAACCCAGAGCAGATGGAGGCCTTCCTCCATCAAGAAGAGAACATGCTGAAGACCATGGTGAACAAAATAGCCGAGAAAGGCGCCAACGTCCTTGTGTGTCAGAAGGGCATCGACGACGTGGCCCAGCATTTCTTGGCTCGGAAAGGTATCCTAGCTGTGAAACAAGCCAAAGAATCCGATATGGAGAAGCTGGCTAAAGCCACCGGAGCAAAAGTGGTCGACACCCTAGAAGATATGACAAAAAGAGATTTGGGCCACGCCGGACTGGTGGAGGAACGTAAGATTGGCGACGACAAAATGACGTTCATCGAGGAATGCAAGGACCCCCGTTCCGTTGCCGTCCTCATAAGGGGCGGAACGGAGCGCATCGTCGACGAAGCGGAACGATCCATACACGACGCTCTGTGCGTAGCCCGAGACGTCGTACAGGAACCCAAGATCGTGGCTGGAGGAGGGGCACCGGAAATGGAGGTGGCCAGAGCTCTAAAGCAATATGCGGAGACGCTGCCGGGCAGAGAACAGCTGGCAGTGCGGTGCTTCGCAGAGTCCATGGAGGCGATTCCTCTCATCCTAGGCGAAAACGCGGGGCTAGACCCCATAGATATCCTCTCTGAGATCCGAGCACGCCATGAAAAGGGCGAAACCTGGGCCGGAGTCGGAGTCCAAGAGTGCAAAGTCCAAAACATGACGGAGCTTGAGGTATACGAACCCTTGGCCGTCAAAAAACAAATTATCAAATCAGCCACCGAGGCTGCGTGCATGATCCTTAAGGTCGACGACCTCATCGCCGCTGGTAAAATGAGGGCTCCCCCAGCACCTTCGAAAGGTCTCCCTGAAACAGAATACGAGGGCGAAGAGTAGTTTCAAGGTGAACAGGTGTTTTCATGTTTGCAGGAGAACCAGGAACTTACGATCAGGTTATCACCATATTCTCCCCGGATGGGCGCCTCCTACAGGTCGAGTACGCCGTTGAAGCGGTGAACCGTGGAGCAACCGTGCTGGGGGTCTCTTGCCCTGAGGGAATCGTGTTGGGGGCGAAAGAGCACGTTCGAGCAGAACTGCAGGATCCCGACTTCGGCTGGAAAATCTTTAAGGTGGATGAACACATCGGAGCCACGGTTGTCGGATTAGGATCCGACGCCCGCATTCTTATTGACCAGGCGAGGATCTACGCCCAGATCAACAGGCTGACGTACGACGAGCCCATAGACGTGGAGGTCCTCACGAAGCGCATCGGAGACATAGAACAGGTGTACACCCAGCACGCGTGGGTTAGACCCTTCGGCGTCTCCATCATTTTCGGCGGAGTTGACAAGACTGGAAACAGGCTGTTCGCTAATGACCCGAGCGGCTCCTACCGAGCTTACAGAGCCGTCGCAGAGGGCTCCGAACGCGAAGTGGCGGAGGCCATTTTAACGGAAGAGTACCGCGAGGACCTGAAGCTTGATGAGGCTGTTAAGCTCGCCGTGAAGTGCCTCGTCAAGACCATTGAGGTCCCGGGGGAGAAGTCGACGGTTAGGATAGCGGTGATTCCGTCTGAAACTAATAGGTTTAGGATGTTAACCGCAGAAGAGGTTGAGCCTCATATGCGCCGGGTGACTCGGATAGGCAAGAGGAACAGGAGGCGGAAGTGAGCACCTATGGGTTGGACGGTTCCATACTTGCCCACCGCACCTGAGATCGTGAGGAGGATGCTGAAAATCGCTTGGGTTGGGTCAGGTGACGTTGTCTACGACCTTGGTTGTGGCGACGGTCATATTCTCATCACGGCCGTAAAGGAGTTCGGGGCCGATAGGGCAGTGGGATACGAGATAAGGGAGGACCTGTGCACAGCTGCTTTGGCGGAGATCGAGCACCAAGGGCTTCAAAGCAGAGTTAAGCTAGTGAACGGAGACCTTTTCGACGCCGACCTCCACGAGGCCACGGTCATAACCCTCTACCTAGACGAATCAACCAACCAGCGCTTAAAGTCCAAGCTGGAGAGAACGGTCAAGGTCAGCACCCGAATCGTCAGTTACGCCTACAAAATAAAGGGCTGGAAGCCCACCAAGAAGATAAGGCGTCACGGTGACACAATCTACCTCTACACCGTCCCCGAGTCCATCAACCAAAACGCATACAACCATTTTGACAAAGAAAAGCATTAGGAGGTGAAAAAATGCGAAGAGAAGGACGTTCTGGTCGATCACTTCCCCCGAAGCCAGTAGAGCTAGGAAAAGAGTACGACGTAACCATTCAGGAGATAAGCCGTCTAGGCCAAGGCATAGCACGAATCAAGGGTTTCGTAATCTTCGTTCCGGACACCAAGCCCAGCGACCGTGTGCGAGTTAAGATAACGAGGATAAGTGAGAGGTTTGCTGAGGCAGAGGTTTTAGAAAAACTGCAGAAGAGTCCAACACCGAGTGGCGTACCGCGAATAGAACGCGCACAACTTAAATCCCGATAATTTAAACCGACATTTAGATCTAAACCATGCAAGCATGCCGCAAAACGTGGGATATAAACCTATATGTGAACTTACCCCTCGCACCAAATTTGCACAATTGCACGCGCACCAGATTGTTATTTGAAGTCTTAATTGCTAGGGTCGAGGTTGTTGAAGTGAAGAATAAACTTGAAAAATTGTCGAAGGAGTAAAAGCCACTTTAAAGCGTAGTTAATCTTAAATTCTTGGCTTGGCAATGAGAAATTATGGTCTTATATGTGGTGTATAGAGCTTCAAGAGAGTCCAAGGATAGAAGCGTTCTTCCTCATCGTTTGAAAGCATTAGGTTGCAGACAGATGCGCAGGTCTTTTTGGGAGGTTGATGAAGAGAAAGTTAATAGGGTTTTGAAGGTGCTTGAGAAGAATCAGCCAATACTCCTGAAAAGGGTAAGGGAGATTAGAAAGCCTCGATTTGTGAGAAATAAGGGAGTCTCTGAGCTTGGAAGCTTGGTTATCGTTATGTACGCAACTCCAAAGGAGGAGAAAAGGGAAAAGATAAGGAATGTTCTTAGGAAGGCGCCCTACATTCGTCTCTGTCGTTCCGTTTATGCTTTTTCTCAGAAGCATTCACTTTTTGATAAGAACAACGAGCTGGTTGATGCTATGAAGTTCACAGACTTTATTGAAGAAATCCGAGAATATGTCAAGGTTATTCCGCGAGTAGTTATTGTAAATAAAGGTTCCATTGAAAGACTTTTAGAAGAAACAAGACAGCGAGTTGAAAATGAGATTTCTGACATAAATAGATGTTGTAGAGAACTCTACAATAAAGCCCTTGAGGGAGAACACGAGGTACGGCGGATACGCGATTCGCTTTCAAAGAACAGAGGAAGATTCGTAACAGTGAAAAAGGTAGCTGCTTTTTATAAAAAATGGTTGGGAATGGACTTTTCAAGAAGCTTAATGAAGGCATATAGAGCCGTTGCAAAGGTTAATTCCATTCTTAACAGAAAATAGAAGATAAAATATGGCTATGATGGCATCTCGCATATTTCACAAGTAATTCTTTTAATCACCAAACTTTAGTTCTATTTTGACAGATAGAGAAAGAAACGCGGTCTCTCTTAACCTAAGGCATCAAATTGTGACCTTTCGGTCAAAAGATGCTCACTATGCCTTATTCTCTCGGAAAAATGCATCTTTTGGTTCTGTTTTTCCGCTACGCAATTGTTATTTGGATATTGTGGAGTTACGTCCTCTCGGAGGATGAGAATCATGTTACGTAGAGCCAAAGCAGAAGAAGAGGAAGAACCGGAAGAAGAGGAAGAGGAAGAAGAAGACTGGCGTGATTGGAAAGAAGAGGAATGGTAGCGAGGACTCCACACCGCATAAAACCCTATGGGGAGGTGACAAGAATGTCCAAGAAGAAGCGAGCTCCAAAGAAGAAGAAAGAAGAAGAAAAGAAAGAGGAATGGTAGGCTAACTCAAGGCTTTTGCTACGTAATACTCTTTTTTTATGTTAAAACTTGAAACGTCCTTAAAGGAGGTAACTGCAAATGGCTAGGTGTCCTACATGTGGAAAAGAAGTCGAAAAACCGAGCAAGGAATGGGATTTAGGTAAAATTCATGTTAAGCAATATGAGTGTTGCGGAAAAAAATTCCGTGAATACGAAAAGAAGGTTTAGGAGCCGAGTAGTCGTCATGTGTCTACTTGGCTGGTTAAGAATAGAAAAAGAGGAAGTCGAGGGAGGAGCTCGGTTAAGAAAGAGTGGTGAGTGACCCTCGCATAAAACTCTATGGGGAGGTGATAAGGATGGCTGGGAAAGGAAAGAAGAAGCAATCTAGGAAGAAGAAGAGAGAAGGAGAGTAGTGACCCTCAGAGTGGAGCGAACACGTATAGATGAAAAACTCTTACCCCTTTTTTTAACGTAAGATTACAGTTGTTGAAAGGTGAAGGAGAGATGTTGGAGGAAGAGGTTGTGAATGCCGGATGGGTTTCGCTGAGTAGGTCAGGTAAAAGCTTGAACATAATGGTTATGGATCAGATGTTCTTCGTGCCCCTCCGTGACTTGTGGAAAGTCCTCGATGAGGAGAGGGGACGGGTCGACGTCAAACAATGGGTTAAGAGAGGCACCGAGGAGCATTAGACAAGATTGTTGAGAGAACAGATTCTAGGAGAAGAAAGGTGGGTAGAGGTTTGGAAAAGCTTAGTGAATCAGAGTTAATTGAGCGAGCTAAACGACACATTTTCTCGTTAGGTCTTAATGATGTAGCCTCCTATCTATGTAGATTAAATATGAAGTTTGGACTCGCAAAAATGCACTACACTCAGTACAAGCTTGGGATGGAACCAAACGCGACTTTTATATCGGCACCAGATGAAACCGTGACAAGAAACAAGGTTAGGTGGGAAAGCGGGATAGGCTACGGCGGAAAGATCTCTTGGGGTAGCGGGGAAGACAAGGTTATAATTCTAGACGTGATGCCGAACGCATGTGGCATGCTTGTAGGGGGCATAAAAGACCCGCCAGAACCACGTGAAATCATAAACAACGTGTATAAGCTAAACCAAAATGAAGCATTCATAGATGACATAAAAGTGTCGTGGGACTTTCATGTAGGAAACCACTTTATAGACATATTTAGAGTTGCAAAGGTTACCGAAATAGACCTACCTGACTACATTTTTATCATACACAGCGCGGCTCCCGAGTTGCGAGGAGAGAATCAGAAAGGGGTAGGCTTATACTACCATAAAAGTAAGGTTCTTAAGGAAGTGATGAAGGAAGTAAAAACACCCTTCGGTCCATGCAGGGTAGTTTTGGATGGAGATGCGAAGGAGTACTACGAGTTTTTTAGATACGCGGAAGAATTCGCGAAGAAGAGAAGGAGATTAGCTGCTATGGAGATTTTTGGAGATTTCATAGAGATAATAAACGAAACACACCAAGGCTTACTAAACTACAATGAAATAGCGCTTGGGTGTCATTACATAAATCAACAGGGTCAGATGTTTCCAATAGCCATGAGAGCAGACTTACCCGCCTATATAGTTCGTGGAAACCTAAACCTCTCCGAAGAAACTATAGAGGCGCTCGGATTCTATAAAAGAGCCGAAAAACTTGGGGTCATGGATAAGTTGAAAAATCTGAATATACTGCCCCACGGCGGGGGCTACACCTTCCCAGACATGTTAGAGGCGTCGGGAGAGGTGGAAATAGGTAATAAACGATACTTCACAACTGGGATGAAGAGCGGGATAGGGCAAAAAATAATCTCTAGCACGGATGGTATACCCTTCTCGTACCGTGGTAGGGAAGTGATTGTGAGAGCCATGGAGTTAAGGATGTGTGATATAGTAGCCCGACTTATGCCCATCTATGTCCTAAAGGTATGAGGGGAAAAAGGTGACTTTTAATGGGTGGGGGAAAGAAGAGGCAAGAGAAAGCGGAGATGGCGAAGAAACATGCAGGGTATCTGAGAGAGAAGAAGCGGAAAATGAAGGAAAGGAAGGCCAAGTCCCAAGCGCCTGTAAAAAGAAAGAAGAAGAGGTAGGTGTCGTTTAAATGCCAACGGCTTTTGTGTTGATAAACACGGAGATAGGTTCTTCGATTGCAGATGTATTGAAAGATTTGAAGAAGGTTGAGGGAGTTGATGAAGCCTTCGCTGTTTATGGTGTCTATGACATAATTGCAAGAGTTAGAGCGGAATCTATGGATAAGCTTAAGGAAACTTTAACCTGGCGTATTAGAAGGGTTGACAATGTTAGGACGACATTAACCATGATAGCTGTGGAGAGGCAAAATAAATACTCGGCTATTCTATAAGAGCGGGTGCCTTATCTCATGTCAGGTGTTAAAAATGAAATGTCCCAACTACGGTGGTCATCGAGCAAAATTCAAAGCAAGCAGAACCGAGTCTCTGAATCAAAAGAAGTCGTTGGTTAGAAAACGAAAGAAGCTTCCAAGGAAAAAAGGTAAGCATGCACGCCAATCATTCAAAAAAGAATAGTAAGCCACGAGAGGATTTCACCGCGAAGTGCCCGGATTGTGGATTCGAATTTGATGCAAGGGATTACGTATGAAGCACAAGTATCAAGAAAGTTTAGATGAGAAAACTCTAGAGGATTCGAAGCGGTAGCGTGGAACATAAGAGCATAGGAGGAGAAGTCATGGAATTTTGTCCAAAATGCAAATCCCGGCTTATGCCAAAAAAGGAAAAATCCGGTGAAAAAGCATTCATAGTTTTTGTTTGTCCTAAGTGCGGCTACAAAAGACGAGTAGAAAGTGGCGAAGTCGCGCCAAAAGTTGCAAAAGTTATACACACTAACCCACAGAAACTCGTGGCAGTAATAGGTAGAGAAGAGCAGAAGCTACGAACACTACCCACTACTAAAATTGAATGCCCTAGGTGCGGACACAATTTAGCATATGTTTGGCAAGTACAGACAAGAGGGGCTGATGAATCTTCAACACAGTTTTTCCGTTGCACAAAATGCGGGTACACATTCAGAGAATACAGCTGAACATTGTGGTTGTGGAAGCCTTTGAAAGTTGAGAAGAGGGAAATTCGCATTCAGAACGTGGTAGCCTCAGCATCCCTCAAACACCGCATTGACTTGGACGCCATAGTCAAGGCTTTTCCACACGTCGAGTACAGACCCAAAGTTTTCCCTGGACTCGCCTTTAGGCTGAAGAGGCCCAAGACGTGCACGCTCATCTTCAGTAGCGGCGGGATGGTTTGCACTGGCGCCAAGTCTGAGAGGGAGGCTGGAAAGGCAATCATGAAGGTTGTCAAGGAGTTGAAAGCGGCTGGCATAATCATCACCGGAAAGCCTGAGGTACACATTGTGAATATTGTTGCCTCTGGAAGCCTTGGCGGCCCAGTTGATCTCGAAGAGTTGGCGAGCGAACTCGCGGGTGGAGGCCTCATGTATGAGCCGGAGCAGTTTCCAGCCGCGATCTACCGAATGGAAAGCCCTAAGGTGGTTTTTCTGATATTCGCCACCGGCAAGATCGTGTGCGTGGGTGCGAAGAAGGAGGAAGATGTCTATGAAGCTGTAGAAAATCTTCGTCTGAGGCTGGAGGAGATGAAGGTCCTAGTTTAACATATAGAGACAGTAAGGTTGGCTTTGTTGGTAATAACCACAAACATCGCGCGCGATTTAGAGGGATAGAGTTAAAATATTCCTTGCACTATCTCTTAGTCGGAGCGACCCTAATAATATGCCCCACTTAGAAAAGATAGAATACAAACCCATATCCGTCAGAGAACTATTTTTGGAAATGAAGAACCTCTCTGAATTGATGATTGACTTAGCGTATTCAGCCGCGTTATTTAACGACAAAGAACTCGCGGAAGATGTCTTGGAACTTGAAAACCGTGTTGACACATTAACCTATCTTTTGGACATGGAAATCATGATAGCTACGAGAGACCCTGACGATGCTGAGGCATTAGCAGGAGTTTCCAAGGTTGCCTCCGCCGCTGACAAAATTTCAGATGCAGCTGCAGACATAGCAGCAATAGTTACGCAAAACATCGGCGTACATCCAATAATAAGCGAAGTCTTCGAAAAAGTTGAAGAGCGCCTAACGAGAGCCAAAGTCAGCAAAGCCTCGATACTTGTCGACAAACAAATAGGCGAACTCGATCTGGCAGCGAGAATGGGCGTTGACATAATCGCCATCTGTCGAAACAAAGACTGGATAATTGACCCTAAGGACACAGAGCCCATCAAAATTGAGGACGTTCTTATCGCTCGTGGAGCCCCCTCTGGCGTCAAGGAGTTCAAAGCACTTGCGGAAGGAAAACTGCGGAAACTGGAGGATTAGAATGTCACCGAAACTTCAAAAAAAGTTTGAGGAGATTGTTGAACGTTTCGTTGAGTTGAAAGACACGTCCGAGTTAATGATGGATTTGGCATACTCTTCCTTACTATTGAACAGCAAAAAATTAGCTGAAGACGTGCAAGAGCTTGAGGAACATGTGGACAAATTACATACGGATTTTGAGTTACTTGTCTTGTCAAGCGGTTTCAAACCAGAAGAAGCCAAAAGTTTTCTCGGACTTATAAGACTGGGTGTAGTAACTGAAAAAATAGCGGATGCCGCTGCGGAAATAGCTGAAGTTGTTTTGAGGGGCATAAAGCCTCATCCAGTATTGAAACTCGCCATAGAAGAAGCTGAAGAAACCGTTACGTACGTGCAAGTGACTGAAAACTCTATGTTTGTGGATAAGACCTTACGCGAGGTTCATATTCCAGAGGAAACTGGCATGTGGGTTCTAGCCATAAGAAGAAGAGGTAAATACATAAGACCTAAACCCCACACAAAAATTGAATCAGGCGATGTCTTAATAGCCTCTGGCTACGCTGAGGGGGAAGAAGATCTTAAAAAACTTGCGTCCCCGTGACTACAGTTTGCAATTTAATTGATAGTTAGGATACTTATTCTGGCTTCATTAAGACTATAAACTCGGGTTTTGGTATTGTCTCAGACGAAGGTTCACTAAAATGAAAAAGGCAAAGACGAAAATCAAAAGCCAGATGTATAAATGTTCAAATCCAGAATGCGAAATGGTTTTTGCAAATCCAATAATTGTCCAAGATTTAAGCTCAAAAAATGGGTCTTCATACAATGCATGTCCTTACTGCTTAACTGAAATAGTGATAGAAGAAGATTCCGAGGTTGAAAAGGAAAAGCGAACATTGAAGAAAAAAAGAGCCATAATTAAAAAGGCTAAAGCACAACCTCCAAAATTAAAGCCAGCTGAACAGCTTTCTCCAAAGGAACATGGATGTCCATACCATTTTGGATATTTAAGCCAGCGTTCAAGAAAGGAAGAGATACCAGAAGAATGTATGACTTGCAAAAAAATAGTAGAATGCATGCTTAAGAAAGTAACTGGATAAGTTAATAATTCGTGATACACACATGCCCTTTTAAATCTGAAAGGTTTTCTCTAAAAATGGATAAGGGGCAACATGGCTATCAGCAACTTCAGAGAAGAACCCGTGGGGCATTATATCAGCTTCTCTTAAGACACAAAAATTGAACGCCGAAACAGTAACAACCATTGCAACAAGCTTTCTCAAAAGAATTGGACACAAGAGTGGCGTAAAACCTAAAAGAGCTACATTAGAAGAGGAAGCTTATGTTGTTGAAATTGATACGAAAAATCATGGCTATCGTCGAGTTGATGCTGGTACTCATGAAATTAAGGGGTATGAAATACAGCCAAAAGGCGAAAAAACATCCTTTATTTCTATTTCACCAAAAATAATCGCAGTGACATTTGGCATTTCCGCAGTCGTTTACGTCACTTCAAATTTTGCTTTTCAGATGTTTGGTGTTTGAAGTTTATCATGCTTCATTATTTCAAATTCATAAATGCTATATAAATTTTGGAGGCATAATTTCGTTTCGCGAATGGTGAAACTACTTGAAACTTGCCGTAGGAGCATTACTTCTTACTTTTGTTACAGCCGTAACTGCAGGTTTCTTCGTTTATCAGTTCATGTTCACTCTTACAGAAAAAATGAAAACGGCTTTTCCAACGCAGTCTCTGCAATTGGAACGCGTAAACGTCAATAACACTTGCATAACCGTTTCTGTTAGAAATTTTGCCTTAGTAGAGATCCAAATAACAGGAGTATATGTAAACGGCAAGGCGTATAGTTTGACAGAAAACATTTTTGTTCCACCAAACGGTGTAGGCACGATCCACTTACACGGCACTTATGTAGAAGGTGAATCCTATACCTTAAAAATTACTTCATCATTGGGTTTTCCGCTCGTTTCCGTCGTAAAATACGATTGAAAATATAGAATTGGGTTGAAATAAAGTTTGGGAACTAAAACTGTTATTTTTTCGTCTTCTTTTCTGGTTTTTTCGTTTCTTTAGCTTCCTCTTCCATTTCGCTTGTGATTTCTTCTATTGGTTTCGGCGGTGGTGTTGTAGCCATTGTCCAGCCTATCCACATACCTATACCCATTATGGCTATAAGTGCTATGAAAACCGGTACGGCGATGACCCAATAGCGAACTGCACTAGCATCGATGGCAAACCAGCCTATGTTTTCTTCCATCCAGCCAGCTCCGAAAAGCAAAACGATGTACAGAACGGCAATTAATGCGCATATTATGAATATTAATCCACCTATTCCTTGATCTTTACTTACCATTTATGCATCACCATTTGTAAACCATGTTTACTCCTTTACACCTTTTAAAGTTTGCCGTGGTTTTCGACTGGCGCTAGATTGTTCCCATTTCCCAAGTTGACAGATACTTTTTCTGTTCATCTGTTAATTCGTCTATTTTTATCTTCATTGCGTTGAGTTTCAATCTTGCTACTGTTTCATCTATTTCTTTTGGCACTGGGTAAACCTTGGGCGGCATCTTCTCGGTTTTAGCTATGTATTCTACGCTGAGGGCTTGATTTGCAAAGGACATATCCATAACCTCTGAAGGATGGCCCTCTGCTGCCGCTAAATTTACAAGTCTGCCCTCTGCTAGAATGTATATGTTTCTTCCATCTGCGAGCGTGTACTCGTCCAGATTTTGTCTTATGTTTCTCTTTGAAACGGCAAGTTCTTCCAAGTCTTTTATGCCGATTTCTACGTTGAAGTGTCCGCTGTTGGCGAGTATTGCTCCGTTTTTCATTTTCTGCATATGTTCTTTTCTGATGACGTTTATGTCACCCGTTGTTGTTACAAAGATGTCGCCTATTATTGATGCTTCGGCTATTGGCATTACGCGGAACCCGTTCATCGCTGCTTCAAGCGCCCTGAGCGGTTTTACCTCTGTAACTATAACGTTAGCTCCCATGCCTTTTGCCCTCATTGCCAAGCCTCTTCCACACCATCCGTAACCGCAGACCACGAAGTTTTTGCCCGCTAAAAGTATGTTTGTGGCTCTTAGGATTCCATCTATTGTGCTTTGTCCCGTTCCGTAGCGGTTGTCAAACAAGTGTTTTGTGTAAGCGTCGTTTACAGCTATTATGGGGTATTTGAGTGTTCCAGTTTTTTCCATAGCTCGTAAACGCAAGACACCGGTTGTTGTTTCTTCTGTTCCGCCTTTAACGTCTGATAGTGCTTCTGTCCTTTTGCTGTGGATTGTGCTGACAAGGTCTGCGCCGTCGTCTAGAGTTGTTTCAGGTTTGTGGGTTATGACCTTTTCAACACACCAGTAGTATTCCTCTGTTGCTTGTCCTCGCCAAGCATAGACGTGAACGCCTCTTTCTGCTAGGGCTGCTGCGGCATCGTCTTGTGTGGATAGTGGGTTGGAGCCGCATAATGCAACTTTTGCTCCTCCAGCTAATAGTGTTTCAACGAGCACTGCTGTTTCTTTTGTCACGTGTAAACATGCGCCTAAGGTCGTGCCTTCAAATGGTTTTTGTTCCGTGAATCTTTTTTTGATTTGATTTAGAACTGGCATGTGCCTTGATGCCCATTCTATTTGAAGAAAGCCTTTAGAAGCTAAACTTTCGTTTTTAACTTTGAAATCTTCCATTTTATTTCTTCCTTAATGGAATTTGCAATCTGGACTATTTAATGTTACGTGCCAGTCGTTCTAGAAGACTCTTCTTTGCTTTTTCAGTCATTTCCGGAACTTTTTCAACGTTTATTGTTGTTGGCTGTCTGTTTTCCATAACAATTTTGCCGTTTATTATTACTGTGTTGATATCTGCTGATTTTGCTGCGTAAACTAAATGGCTGATTTCGTTGTACAATGGACAGAGATGCGGTTTGTTGAAGTCAATGATTGCTAAGTCTGCCTTTTTGCCAACTTCTATGGAGCCTATTTCGTTTTCCCATGATAGTGCTTTTGCTCCTTCTATGGTTGCCATTGCCAGAACTTGTTTTGCAGGTGTTAGTGTTGGATTTTTGTTTATGCCTTTATGTAGAAGGGCTGTTGCTTTCATGGTTTCGAACATGTCTGCTGTGTTGTTTGAACATGGGCTGTCTGTGCCTAGTGAAACTGTTATGCCTTTTCTGAGCATTTTTGGGACAGGGCTTATGCCTGAGGCGAGTTTAAGGTTTGAGATTGGGTTGTGTGAAGCCTTTACCTTTCTTTTTTTCATTATTGTTACGTCTCTGTCCGTTAACGCTACGCAGTGTGCTGCAATCACGTGTTTGTCTAGAACCCCTAATGAATCTAGGTATGTCATTACTCCGTTTTTTAACTTGATCTTGAAAGCTTTTTGGATTTTTTGTTGTTCGTTGATGGTTTCTGCAACGTGTGTGTGCCAAATTATTGGTGTTTTTTCTGAGCCGTATTTCTGGTTTAGTTCTTCTTTGATTTCTTTTAGTTCCTTCATGTATTTTGGGTCAACGGTGTAGGGTGAGTGAGGGTCTACGCTGACGCGGATTAGTCCGTTTGCTTTGTCGTGCCAGTTTTTACCCAAGTTTGTTAACGCTTTTTTGTCTTCTTTTTTTCTCCATGAGAAGCATACGTGACCTATTACTCCTCTTAGGCCTGTTTCAGCGAATGCTTTTGCTTCATTTTCTTCTGGTGTGTAATGATACATTGTGTTGACTGTTGTTGTTCCGCTCATTATGGATTCTGTGGCTGTTAGCAAGGCTCCGACGTAAATGTCATGGGGCGTCATATGTTTTTCTATTGGCCATATCCATTTTTCCAGCCATTCTTGGAGTGGTAAATCGTCTGCGTATCCTCTTAGCAGGCTCATTGCTGCGTGTTGATGTGTGTTTACGAGGCCTGGTATGACAACTTTGTCTTTTGCATCAATTTTTTCGTATCCTGTTCCATATTTTCTTTTTAGATCGCGGTTTTTTCCTACGTCAATTATGTTTTTGTCTTCTATTGCGATGGCTCCTTGACGAATTATTTTTTGGTTATGCATTGTGATGATGGTTCCGTTTTGGATGAGGATGTTCATTTTATTCGCTTCTTTTTTTGTTGTAGTGGTTGCTTATGAACAGTGTTATGCCTGCTGTGAAGAATATGGCTTCGAAGAATTCATGGTGTAATATGTCTTCTATGTCGAAGAAGCGTTCCCATGTGCAGATGTGGTGGAGAATCATCAGGGTTCCTATAATGATTAGGAGAATTCCAAACGTTTTGGTCTTGTCCATGTTTTTCACGCCACAACATTATGAAATTAAAAGTGTTGATTCCTAGAACTTTTAAACTTTCTTTTCCTTCTTATTTGAAGTGTATGAAGTGGTGTATTTTGGACAGTGTTGACAAAACTATCTGGATTCTGTCTTTCTTAAGCATCTTAGACGTTATTTCCACTTTGTATGTGGAAAGTTTAGGGTATTCTTTGGTGTTGTATGAGGCTGGTTTTTTCGCTGGATATTTTGTTGGTGCTGGTTTAACCTATGTTTATATTGTTATGTATTTGTCGAGTGTTAGTATTGTTGCCTACGTGTTATGGTATATTAAGAATAAGAAGCTGAATTCTTCTGTGTTCTTTGACAAGGTGATTTTTCTTTTTTTGGTTGGGGTTGCGTGTTATATTTACGTTAGGTTAACTGTAGCGTTTGTCGGAAATTTCATGTTACCCTATTTTGTCAGTCGTAGGGTTTCTTAGTTTTCGATTAACTTGCTTGTATATTTAAGTACTGCTTTTACCCTATTTTTTTACTTGTGGCGTAATGTTATTAATTGGGTGAGAGGAAATGGTGGCGAAAAGGAGTAGTGGTTTATGAATCTTTCCTTGGGTGCTCTTCATGAATATCTCTCTTCCTTGTATGATGCTGACGTGGAAATCCGTGGCGTTTGGAGGCTTGGTGAGAAATCTGAAGTTTCTAAGGATTTAAAGGGTTTTGGTTACGGCGTTCCCTACGTCATCGAGTTTAGTGTTGACGGCGAAGCAAAACGTGTTGTTTTGGAAACCATGAGTTCTGGAGGTTTTGGGCATGACTATGTTTCTGATCGTGCTGGAAGTTTGCTTTGGCAACATAGTGTCTTCAACAAGTTGCCTAGGCATGTGCGTTCAGTGGATGTTGGTGCGTTTACAGTGGACGGTAAAGGTTTGAAGTCTTTGGGGGAGTGCGGAGAGTTTTTTATTGTCACCGAGTTTGCGAGTGGTAGGCTTTACCATTTTGATTTGGATCGTATTAAAGAGACTGGGCGGCTAAGCGAGTTAGATGAGAAGCGTTGTTTGATTTTGTCTGATTACCTCGCTGAAATTCACAACGTAAAGCGTGAGGCGCCGTCGCTCTATGTTAGACGGGCTCGGGAGCTTGTTGGACACGGCGAATGTATCATGGGTTTGTTAGATAGCTACCCGTCTGGACTTGACTTTGTCAACGAGTCAGATTTGATAAATGTTGAGCGCAACTGTGTTGTTTGGCGTTGGCTTCTTAAACGTAAGGCTCATAGGCTTAGTCAGGTTCATGGGGATTTTCATCCTTGGAATGTGCTGTTTCGGGAATGTGCTGATTTCACGGTTTTAGATCGCAGTCGTGGTGAGTGGGGTGAGCCTGCTGATGATGTTACCGCCATGACTATCAACTACATTTTTTATTCTTTGCAAAAGTATGGTGAGTTGGCTGGGGTTTTTGAGCGGTTGTTTAGGTTTTTCTGGGAGAATTATCTGCGGAAGACTGGTGATCGGGAGATTTTGGAGGTTGTTCAGCCTTTTTATGCTTGGCGTGGTTTGGTTGTGGCTTCGCCTGTTTGGTATCCTAATCTCAGCAGAGATGTCCGTGTTAAGCTGTTTAATTTTATAAGGAATGTTTTGCAATGTGAAAGGTTCGATTTGGAAGGTGTGAACTCTTACATTAGAACTGCTTAGGTTTTCCATGGATAGCGTATATCTGCGTACACTACACCGCGTTTGACTCTTTCCTCTTGTTCTTTAACCCATTTTTCTAGACCGATTTTTTGTAGGCGTTTTCCATCTTGGATTATGGTTGGGTAGTGTTCTGCTAGGTTTTGGATGAGTTTGCATGGGTATTTTTTGCATTGTGTGCAGATTTCTATGCTTTTTTGTTTGGCGCATTGGCGGATTTTGCAGTCTGGTGGTCCGCCGCCTGTTCTGCATGCGCAGTTTAAGTCAATTAGTTTCTGGAGGAGTTTCCAGAAAGTTGGGAACGTGTTTTTCATTTCTGGTACGTATTGGTACCAGTTGTCCATGCCTTCTTCGTGTAGGCTTTTTTGTAGTTGTTTTGCTTTTTGTGGTATGCGGTTGCGATGAGCACATAAATCGCAGTACAGGCCGCAGTAGGTTACGTAGATGAGTAGGTTTTGGTTTGACATATTTACTCATAGGGATTAAAGGATAAATAGGGTTTTTGACTTAAGTTATTGTTTGCTGGTGTTTGCGTTTGGATGCTGAATATGTTGAGGATTTGAAGAGAATGCTTAAGGAGATAGGTTATTCCGTTAAGGCTGTTGAGGAAATTCTAAAGTGGTATGTGTCAAACGGTTATGATGGATGAGCTGTTGTGAAGGGCGTCTATGTCCTAGTCATTTCGGTTGGCAAGGGTTTTAGAGTAAATGTTGGTGTTTTGGGAAGCATATTTTTTGAGAAGGGCTTGTATGCTTATGTTGGTTCTGCTCAAAATGGTTTAGAAAGGCGAGTACAGCGACACCTTAGAAAGACGAAGAAGAAGTTTTGGCATATTGACTATTTGCTTGATGATGATGCTGTAAGGATTGTGAAGGTTTTCTGCAAAGAGGCGGAGAAATCCGAGGAGTGTAAGATTGCGAGGAAGTTAAGTGAAAGGGGTATTGCGGTTAAACGTTTTGGGTGTTCTGATTGTGGTTGTGTGAGTCATTTGTTTCGGGTGAATGATTATGACTTTTTGAGAGATTTTATGTCTGACATGCACTTGGGATTTTTATTGTGTTAGTGATTTGTGTTGGGATATGTCTGAGGCTTGTAGGATTTCTCTGTGTTTTATTATTTCTTTGAAATCTACGTACCCTCCGCCCACTATTTTTAGCTTAGCATTGATTTTGTTGTTTTTGATTTGTATGACGTTGTAGGAGTTTAGGAAGAATCCGCGTAGTCTTTCGCATGATATGCTTCCGGCGTGGATTACTTGCGTTTTTTGTATTTGCCATTTCCATGGTCTGTGGCGGTGTCCGCATAGGACTAGGTTTGCTTTGGTTTTTGTTAGGCTTCTTAGGACGTCTCCTGCGTCTATTATTGTGACTGGGTCTGCTCCTGTGTCTGGTACTGGGATTATGTGGTGGTGTAACGCCACGATTTTTGTGTGGTTCTTGTATTTTTGTAGAGTATGTTCTAACCACAGGTTTTGTCTGTGTCCCACTTCGCCGTCGTCTCTGTCTGGTCTTGCACTGCTTAACACGATTATGACTGTATTGTCAATTTCTGTTATTTGGTTGAATGGAAAGTATTGTCTGAATAGCAGGTAGCCTGTTGCTCGGTAGTCGTGGTTTCCGCTTACATATATGATGTTTTTAGGTTCTAGTCGTTTGAGTTCTCTTGCTGCCTGTTTGAATTGGGATTGTATGCCATCTTCTGTCAGGTCGCCTGTTATGACTACTGCGTCTGGCGACATGGCGTTGATTTCTTTTATGGCTGTGCGGAACCTTTCGTTATTGAACATGGGTCCGCAGTGGATGTCTGAAATTTGAACAATTAACATGATTTTTCACGCTTTTTCAAACCAAAGCTAGACAACAACTAATAAACATTTTGGAATTGGGTTCTGTTAAGTTTTGTATATAAGGCGGAAAAGGAGAATGTTTGAAGCTTATTTTCTTTTGAAAAAGATTTTTTATCCCTATTTTTTGAATGAAATTTATATATACTCTTGTGGTGACTTAAGAAATTTTGGAGGTTCAACTATGCTGTTCGAAGAAGAGGAAGAAGAAGAGGAAGAGCCTGAAGAAGAAGAGTGGTGAAAGTAGTGTCAAAGGGTAAGAAAAAAGGAAAGAAGAAAGGGAAGAAGGACAAGTAACAAACTGCTTGAAGTTTGTCTTACTCCATTTTTTTCTCTTTTTATAATATGTTTGTATTTTTCTCGTGATTGGACTTCACCGTTTGTTTTTCTGCGGACGCCTTTTGTTCAGTGTCATGTACGGTCTTGTAGGTTTTAGTGTTTCAATCCTTGATGTGGTCTTATGTAGTTGTGAAAGATTTGGTAGCCCTTGAGCATTGGTTTATCCTTTGTCTTTAAACCTCTCATGACTTTCTCTCGGTCTCTGATTTCTCCGTTCAACCTTTCCATTTTGTTGTTGTTCGTATCGCCTTTCAGTTTGATGTGTCTTACATGCTTAGTTCTTGGTCCTTTAAGTGTCCAGAACTCTTTCTTATACGTATCATGGTAAGCTGGAAGCCCATCAGTAATCAAGGTCATAGGCTTCTTTCCTTAAATATAAGAACGTTCTAATAAGCTATTTAGGTGCCTAAAATGAGACTTCAAAAACAGCTCTCACGGAAAGTAGGAAACAAAGAATATTCAAAATGGGTCATCACGATCCCTCCCAAGCAAATAAAGACATTGGGATGGACGGAAGGGGAGTTTCTTGAGAGCGAGATTAATGATCAAGAACTAGTCATCCAAAAAGAGGACATGAGCAAAAGACAAAAAAGGAAAGAAGCAGCGAAGAAAGCTTGGGATACCCGAAAGAAGAAAGGAAGATGAGAACCACTATGAAATTGAAAATAATCTCGGTCAAAGAGATTCAACCAAATCCATTTCAGCCAAGGGAAAGTTTTGAAAAGGAATCCTTGAGAGAACTTGCAGATTCAATAAAGGATGCCAAGATTCTTCAACCAATAATAGTGAGACAGCATGGCTTTAATTATCAGATAATTGCAGGAGAAAGACGATGGAGAGCCGCACAGATAGTAGGACTACATAAGATTCCCTGCATAGTTAAGGAAATAGATGAAGAAAGAGTCCTAATAGAATCTCTTATTGAGAATTTGCACAGAAAAGATCTAACAGATCTTGAAAGAGAGAATGCTATTCACGAAATCTGGGAAAATAGAGAAGATTCAGGATTCCAATATAAATCAGAACTTGCGAAGGCAATAGGAGTCTCTCCCATTAGAGTAGAGGATGACATTGAAGCATGGGAGGCAAGACACGAGAAGGGCATGCCCTTTTCCGTCTCAACAAGAACAATTGCAAGAACCAGAGGACTCGAAGCAGAAGTCAGAAAGGGCATCGTCGAAAAGGTTGCAGAAGGAGATCTCAAGGCTTCTGAAGTTGATGTCGTTGCAAAAGTAATCAAGAAAGCGTCCGAACCTGTGAAGAAGGAGCTTTTGAAACCGAAGTCTCGCATAACTCCCAAGATGGCTGAAACTATAGTGACAAAACTACCCACTGAAAAAGAGCAGAAACTGATTGTTGATGAAATAAACCGATCAAGGCTTACGGAAGACGAGGTCGAAGATCGAGTTAGAGAGGTTCACCGTGCCAAAGAATTGGGCAAACCTTTTACGAAAGACATGGTGGCTAGAGAAGGCACTGTCTATGTGGTAGGTGAATATGATTGCCCACACTGCAAAAAACATTATCTGATAAAATGCAATGGGAAAAACGATTGGGTAGAACAAAACGACCGGTCTACAAGGACTACAAAGATCGTATAGGTAGCATTGATGGCGTTGTCGTTCCATTTAACAAAACTTCTCAAAACATAGTTTGTCCTCCCTTTCACGCGCGCTCAATGTTTGCCTCGATTCTTTCCCAAGATCCATTTTAATGTCTTAGGTTACATACCCTCTCTCGACTAACGCTGTCAATGCTCGGCTATTCGACAGATAACCGTTTCTTCTTCTGAAACCTTCTATTTTCAATTCTGTTGTTCACAGAACTTGTATAACTGAACATTTTGTTCTAGGCATCATCTTTTCCCGACACATACACTAGCCAAAACCTTCAAACCTTCTTCAACACTGGGCAATTCTTCAGAAAGATCATTTGTTGTTGTAGACCCCTCCCCCTATCAACAACAACACTTACGCCCAACCGCTTAGCGTTCATTTTTACCGCTTCAACGCTGCATGTGATTTCAGTAGCTATAACTTGCCAATATTGCTTTTCTTTAACAAGTTCCCACCTTTGGCTTCTCCACATGTCTCTGCTGGTGTTTTTCCGTTCAATGCCATGTGCATCTTGAAAGCTTGCTGGATTTACTGGCTTTGAAGGAAATGATTATTAAATCTGTTACTTAGAGAATCTTTCATGACATCGCAAAGTGGTTGGTGTGTTTGGGTTACTGGTTTGCCTGGCAGCGGCAAATCCGTCGTCTCCCAAGCCCTACACAAACTTCTCAAACAAAAAGGCATCCACGCCCAACTACTACCCTCAGACGCTCTACGCAAAGTACTAACTCCCAAACCCACTTATTCGCTTGAGGAACGTGACACAGTCTACCAGACACTGGTCTACATAGCCAAACTCCTAACACAAAAAAACGTAAACGTCATAATAGACGCCACAGGCAACCTAAGACGCTACAGACAAAACGCAAGAAAACAAATCCCAAACTACATAGAAGCTTATCTAGAATGCCCATTAGATGTCTGCGTAGAACGCGAAACAAAAAGAAAAAAAACCTACAAAGCACCAAAACAAATCTACACGCGAGCTAGAGAAGGCAAAGCCCCAACCGTCCCAGGCATAGGACAACCATACGAGCAGCCATTAAACCCAGAAATAACAATAAACACAACAAAAAACACACCAGAAGAATGCGCACAAAAAATCCTAGAATTGATCCTTAAACACTATCACTAAACACACTTAACAAGCATATTTGACTCCAAATAACAATGAATGTTGAAAACGATAGAGGGGTAGTCAATTCAGCGCTGTGAACTGAAGATAAACTGATGATTCATAATCACAAAAATCGTCGTCTTCTCCCGAACTCTCTGTCACAGAGATATTTCTCCTAAAATTTTCGACAAAGGGCACGGTTAAAAACCTTATATTCTATAAGCACAAAAAAGAAATCGATTATTTACTAAAAGGGAAGTGACCAATTGAGTAGAAACCTGAACATCGGGGCTGTTCTGCTATTCATCTACGGAATATGGGGAGTGTTCGAAGGCTTAATGTCTTCATTGATGGGAGAATGGTACCTAGAGAACTGGATGGCAATGATGAACGAAGAGTTTCTCCCTCCAACCATTTCAGCAATCCGTGACTTCAGCCCAAAACTACTAGACTTCATGTTATTCGTAACCCAAACCTACGGATTATTCGTACTGTTCGGCTCCTTGCTCTTCTGCATCGTAGCATTGATACCCTATAGGAAAGGAGAAAAATGGGCCTGGTACGCCATGCTGGTCACAGGCGCCATTGTCGCAGGCGCAATGATTATCATGATCACACACATGAGCGCTCATGCCACAGTCAGCATAATAATGATCATACTTTGGGTAGCTGGACTAGTTCTTCCCGCCAAAGAAATCCTCAGCAAACCTTCATAAAAGAAATCTTTCGCCGAGCTTTAAATCTAGGGCTCTCTTTCTTTGTTAATCATAATCTAGGGCACCTTATCGCCTACTCTTCTCTATCCAAGCCTCTCCTTAACCAAACAAATATCAACTCTATAAATAAGAGGGTAGTAGTCTACAGAATTACTATCTTCTCAAATCCACATTCGCATTTACCAGAAACACCACTAACCACTTTTTTTCAGTTTTCGCTTGCATTCGTTGCAGAAACCGTCTATTTCGATCGGTCGTCCATGCAATAATCCCTCGTACATGAGGTCGATCGGTTCTGCGTGATGAGTGAGTCCTTGGTTGTGACCTAAACCATGTGCAGCTACCTTTGCTGCAGCATACTCATCTGTCTCATACAAGGATACCATACCCACATCGTTTGACACGTAATCGTGAACAATGTTGATTGTCCTCTTAAATCTGTCTACCTCAAACCTGTGATACACGGCTATCACGGGATCATGAGTCATCGCCAACAAAAGATCCTCAGTCTTCAGTATATTCTTCATATCCTTTATTTTCCTCAATAGATGAGAAAAAATGAAAGCTCCACAAACATCCTGCTTCGATCTAATTTTCAAGTCACACTTTACATTCATGTTACCGACGAAATTGACCCCTTCCCAAATGCCCCTTGGAAAGTAGCTAAAAGCCTTCCACATCATCTCAACCAAATCCTCCCTATTCCTAAACTCTTCATTAATCGTCAACATATCCAACGACTGCATGGACTCTGACCCCCACAGAAAAGGTAACAATCACATTCCGTAAAAATGTTGAGAACTGAAGTTTCATGTTTAAACTATTAACAAAAAATCGTTATCGAAGCTAAGCTTGGACATTAAGCACACTCTGACCTGACAGTGCCAAAAAACGCCAATGAATGAAAGCTAGAATGAGACCTAGTCTTCTTTTACTTCACCAAACATTGTACATCTTCAGAATCCTCAATGCATTAATCGTTGTAGAAACACTGTATTTCTCTCCATCCCCCGACGTCCATGCCCCATCCTGCTTCTGTAAATCAATCACTCTATCAATACACCTTCTCACCATAGGGATGTCTTTAGAGATTCCAGCAGCATAGAAACACTCCAAGCACCAAATGAAATTCCCCGCCCCGTCTTCCAACCTGTCAAGATTTCGCTCTATCACCTCTAACGCCTTTTTCACAATTTCAGAACCAACTCCCTCCAATTGTCCAAAAACTCCCACTGATATCCACGTTGAGTGCAGGAAACCAAAAAACTTCCCTTGCTCATCCCGATTTTCAAGAAGAAACCGCGTTCCTTTTCTCACAGCCTCAGACTCGCTGTAACCAAGCTGAATCAAACAATCCAATATGCTTGTGGTCAACCACATCTTCGTCTTCAAATCTCCCGGCGTGTTCCAGAACGGTGGATTGTACTGATTTATGGCGTGATTTTCGTCCCAGCTTCCATCTTCACCCTGGGCACTCATAAGGTAATCCAGTGTTTTCCTGCAAATCTCTGACTCGGCTAATCCCAACTCAATCATGAGACTCAAATTCACAATAGTCTTATTCACGCTACTCAGCTTTCCCTTCTCGTTGTCATAGGGAAAGCCTCCGTCACTGTTTTGAAGCTCCCTCAGATACCTCAGCGGAACCTCATCGTCTCTCTCTTTACGAAGTAGATAATTCAATCTGTACTTTTCTAGTTCCGTCCCATTTTCTTCAACAAAACTTATTGCTTTTCGAACATCCAATCTCTCAAAACACCTTGCATTATTTCCTCAGTTGTCGCTGTTTAAGATTTACTCTGTTATGTGCTTGTGTAACTGTTGTCGTATTTCTTCAAGTGTCTTTTTCGCTTCCAAGGCTTGTTCAAAAAACCTAGCAAGCTTCTCACAGTTATAGTCAACGCAATAAGCACAGTTTTTAACACCCTTTTCAATTCCACATTTTCTTATCTCACAGACATCGCAGTAACCAATGTGACGTCCGTCCCTAGACAAACAACCATCACAGTTTATTTCTTCAGGCTTTATTTCTCTGCTAAAAAGTTTCGACCAAGCTTCTGCAACATCTCCCCGTTTCGCATCATCATTTTCCTGCGTCGCTATGAAAGCCTTGCAATCCGTACAAACCAATCCACAAAAAGCAACCATCTTCTCCATACAATAACCTCTTTTTAGCTAACATTTATTCATTCATTAACATATAAAGCTGATTAATGGCAACCATTTCTGAACTGAAAAAAGACTACCTTGTTTTTCACCCTTTAGATTTAGCTAGCCACTCATCTCTTAGAATATCCATTATAATATCGTCACGATACTCCCCATCTATGAAACGAGCCTTCCTTCTTCTTCCAACATCTTTAAAGCCGACGTTCAGATAGCACTTTTGTGCTCGCTTATTGAACTCAAAAGTATCAAGTTCAACTCTATTAAGATTCAAAGTTCGGAAAGCAAAGTCAAGAACCAAGCTTGTCGATTCTTGCCCATAACCTTTCCCCCATTTCTTCGGATCATATATGCTGATTCCAAACATGGCCGATCTGCTGGTCCAATCTATATCAAAAAGACCTGTCCCACCTACGAGCTTACCATCTGCAACAGTTTCGATTGCAAATGTGAATGCCTTCCTCTCTTGACGTTGTTTCCACGTGCTTCTAACCCATTCCTCTTCATCACTGCGACAAGCCGGACCTCTATCTGCACTTCCAAGGAGATTCCTCAGCTCCATGTTGTTCCAATGTCTCATAATCTCGTCTAGATCTGAAAGTTCAAAGCTACGCAAGCGAACTCTTTTGCCTTCAATCATCTTAGAGACCAGAAAACTGTAAACAAGCTTCTTCATATAAAGATTACACGCGAATAATCACTACAAAAACCCAAAATTCGGCATACGCTGTCATATTCAGATTTCCACATAGTGCTTATATTGCAAAAGATAATATCCCTGAAATGAATAGTCTTAAGACGCGTGCTAAAAGGGAGTGGTAAGAAATGACATTTACCTGGGATCCAATATACACCCTGAATTTAGTGCTCTGCATCGCAATAGTAGTCTTAGGCTATTGGGGCTACAAGAAAAAAGAAGACAAAGTGCCTCTCTACATCGGTACAGCCTTCGGCCTCTTCGGCATTTCACATCTTGCAACACTCCTAGGCCTCAAAGAAACCTTGACAGATGTTTTAATCATAATCAGAACGCTTGCCTATTTAACAGTCGTATTTGCCTTATACAAATGCACGAAAACTAGATAACCAGCCCAAAAGTTGCAACCAAACTTCTGACCATGAAACACCAAAACCCAATATTTTTAAATAATTAGCAAACAAATTCTCCACCTAGCTTGTGAAAACATGCCAGAACTACCAGAAATAACAGTAATCTCCAGACAAATGAACAAAGAAATCAGAGGAAAACGTATTTTAGACATAGAAGCCAAACAACCAAAAAACCTGAACATGCCAGTCGCCCAATTTTTGAAAACAGCCAAAAGCAAAGTCGTCACCAACGTTTCAAGCAAAGGAAAATGGATATTCATAAAACTAGACCACGCCTACTACATGCTAATAAACCGCGGAATGAACGCAGACCTACTCTACTTCACTCCAAACCAAAAACCTCCAGAAAAATACCAGTTCAAACTAACATTTTCAGACAAAACAGGCTTCACTATACAATTCCAATGGTTCGGCTACATACACCTCGTCCCAGAAAAAGAACTAACCAAACATAAACTAACAGGCAGACTCGGAATCTCACCAACAAACGCAAAATTCACATTAGCGCACTTTAAAAAACTGTTAGCCAACCGAAAAGCAAGAATAAAAAACTTTTTGATTAACCAGAAAAACATTGCAGGCATTGGAAACGTCTACGTACAAGACATCCTATTCAAAGCCAAACTGCACCCAAACCGAAAAATCTCAACCCTATCTGAAAAAGAAATAAACAACCTATACAACGCAATCCAAACCATACTAAACCGCAGCATCCGACTGGGCGGACTAACCTACGAAAAAGACTTCTACGGACAAAAAGGCAGACTCGCTATAAACGAGTTCCTCGTAGGCTACAAAACAGGAAAACCCTGCCCCACATGCAAAACACCAATAATAAAAATGAAAACAGGAAGCACGTCCTCATACATCTGCCCAAAATGCCAACCACTTAAACAACCCTAAACATCAAACAAGTTACCATAAAGAAAACCTATAGGGATAGGCTTTTCTCACCGTGCGTGGTGTTCTTGCAAAACTTATTTACATAAACCCTAAACTCCTATACGTGAACCACATGTACAAAATAATATTACAAGTCATCCAAGTCCCAGAACAATGCGCCGCAGGCTACAAAGTCGGCGACAAAATGGTCATAGACGACCCGAAAATAGTGCTAAATGAATCAACCAACATCTGTCTGTACGCATTAAGCGCTTTAACACCATACCTCATACCCCTGACAAGAGAACTGCCAAAAGACGACTGGATGAACCAAATAACCGAACTAAGCTGTTCAGACCCACACAACTCTGTCAAATTCAAAGTAACAAGAATAAAAACAACACACTAACAAAACCGCACCAGTCTGAGTTGCATTAACAAAATAGAATGGTAATGTTTATAACCTAATTTTCTCATTCCTACAAGACGCGAAGCGGAATAACAATGGGTCACAGAAAAAAACACGCACCAAAACGTGGTTCCCTTTCTTATTCACCTAGGAAACGCGCTAAAAACATACTGGCCAGAATCCGCTACTGGCCAAAAATAGAGATGGACACACCCACACTTCTAAGTTTTATAGGCTATAAAGCAGGCATGACCCACCTGTTTATAGTAGAAGACAGGAAACGCTCACCAAACTACGGCAAAGAAGTAATCCGCCCAGCAACAATAATAGAAACACCACCCATGCTCATATGCGCCATAAGAGCCTACACAAAAAACCCATACGGTCTCCAAACCCTAACAGAAGCATGGATGAAAAAACCGCCAAAAGAACTCGAACGCATATTCACATTACCAGAAAACTTCAACACCGAAGAAAACCTCAAAAAAATTGAAGAAAATCTGGAAAAAGTGACCAAAACACGCTTCATCGCAGTCACACAGCCGAAACAGGCTAGTGTGCCAAAGAAAAAGCCAGACGTGACAGAAATAGAAATCGGTGGAGGTACAATCCAGCAGCAATTCGAGTACGCAAAAACTCTGCTTGGAAAAACAATAACTACAGCAGACGTATTCAAAGAAGGCCAATATGTAGACGCAATAGCAGTAACAATTGGAAAAGGCTTCCAAGGACCAGTGAAACGCTGGGGAGTGAGAATACTCCAACGCAAGGCAAGAAAAACAAAAAGAGGCATAGCAACTCTAGGCCCATGGAAACCAACACACATAATGCACACCGTCCCAAGAGCAGGCCAAATGGGATTCCACCAAAGGACAGAACTGAACAAACGCATCCTAAAACTCGGAACGGACGGCAAAGAAGTAACGCCAAAAGGCGGCTTCATAAGATACGGCGTAATCCGTGGACCCTACATGATACTAGACGGAAGCATAGCCGGTCCGGAAAAACGACCAATAAAACTACGCTATCCAACACGGCCACCAAAACGAATACCAGAACAACCGCCACAAATCACATACGTATCGCTGGAATCGCCACAAGGAAAATAACGGTGAAAAACCATGGTCCAAACAAAAAAAATCTTTGACCTCACGGGAACCCCCATCGGAAAAATAAAACTACCAAAAATCTTTGACACACCCTTAAGACCAGACGTTATAAAAAGAGCAGTCCTAGCAATACAATCCCGCAGATTCCAACCCCAAGGCAGAAACCCCATGGCTGGAAAAAGAACAACAGCAGAATCCAGAGGCGTAGGCCTAGGCATATCGAGAATGCCGAGAACTAAGGGCCCAAGCCAGAGAGCAGCCCTTGCCCCCGGAACAGTGGGCGGAAGATCAGCTCATCCACCAGTGTCAGAAAAAAAGATTGAAAAAAAAATTCCGAAAAAAGAGAAACGACTAGCTCTATTTTCTGCAATAGCTGCTACATCCTCCAAAAAAATTGTGGTTGCCCGCGGTCACCACGTTGAAGATGTACAGCAAATTCCTCCAATAGTTACTAGCGAACTGGAAAAGTTGAAGAAAACAAAGGATGTCGAAGAAATCCTCATAAACTTAGGAGTATTGTCAGACATTTACCGAGTGAAACAAAGCAGAAAAATCCGAGCTGGAAAGGGTAAACTTAGAGGCAGAAAAATAAAACAGGCCGTAGGTCCCCTGATAGTTGTTGCCGAAAACAAAGGATTAGTCAAGGCTGCAAGGAACATATTAGGCGTAGATGTTGTGACCGTTAACAACTTGAACGCTGAGATTTTGGCCCCTGGCACACACCCTGGAAGGCTTACAATTTGGACAAGCAGCGCAGTTGAAAAATTGAATGAACTTTACGGTGAAGGTGAGAAGGCATAATGGATCCCTACGAAGTTATATTGTATCCTCTGATGACGGAATCCGCAAGCCTAATGGTTGAAAAAGAAAATAAACTAGTCTTCGTAGTCAACCTTAAAGCAGCTAAAAAAGATGTCGAAAGAGCAGTTGAAGAACTTTATGAAGTGGAAGTTGAAAAAGTCAACGTTCTCATCACACCAAAAGGTGAGAAGAAAGCCTTCGTCAAGCTTCACCCCGATTACAAAGCAGCGGATGTCGCAATCAAACTTGGAATATTGTAAAACTTATGAGGTGAAATGGGTAATGGGAAAGAGAATTCGTGTTCAGAGACGAGGACGGGGCGGATCAACATTTAGGGCATCAACTCATAAAAGAGTTGCCCCGTCACAATATCCATTGTTGGAAGCAGATGAGTACCTTGAAACAACAACAGAAGGAGTTATCGAAGGCTTAGTCCACGATCCAGGACGTGGAACACCCCTTGCACTTATAAAATTCAAGAATGGAAAAACGTGCTACACAGTTGTTCCTGAAGGGGTTCACACAAGGCAACAAATACAGATGGGCGGAAAAGCTCCAGTCGATGTAGGGAATATCATTCCAGTGGGCAAAATCCCAGAAGGCACCATAATGTGCAACCTAGAACTTCATCCGGGAGATGGTGGAAAAATCGCCAAGTCTTCTGGAGCATACGCAACAGTCGTAGGGCACACGCCTCAAGGAACAATGATAAAACTTCCATCAGGAAAGACCAAATATTTGAATGATTATTGCAGGGCAACGATTGGTGTAGTTTCTGGTGCAGGCAGAACAGAGAAGCCCTTCCTGAAAGCTGGTGCAAAATTTCACTTAAAGAAAGCGAAAGGACATAAATATCCAAGAACGAGTGGAAGAGCCATGATTGCAGCTGTGCATCCGTATGGTAGCAGCAAAAAAAGTGCACGAAAAGTCACCACTGTCTCCCGTCATGCTCCTCCAGGACAGAAAGTTGGATTGATAGCCGCTAGGGGTGCTGGACAGAAGAAGAGGAGAAGGAAGTAGGAATACTGTCCAGAAGGTTTATAGCATTTAAACGTTAAAAATAGGTTGAGAAAAAATGCCGAAGAAATTTGCATATCGTGGATTTGCGCTTGATCAACTGCAAGGTATGTCAATGGACGAGTTTATCAACTTGCTTCCGTCAAGGCAAAGGAGAAGTCTTCATCGGGGTTTAACACCAGAACAGAGGATGCTGCTTGAAAAAATAAGGAAGACAAAAGAGGCTATTAGAAAAGGAAGCAACATGACAATTAAAACCCATATACGCGACATGATTGTCCTACCCGAAATGGTTAGCCTCACAATTCTCGTTCACAACGGTAAAGAATTCGTTTCGGTGGAGATAAAACCAGAGATGATTGGACACTACCTAGGCGAATTCGCAATAACCAACAGACCTGTGAAGCACGGAACCCCCGGAATTGGTGCATCTCGTTCTTCAATGTATGTTCCGTTGAGGTAAGAGAGCGAGAAAACCCTTTCAAGCCGAATAATCCAGCTTTGAAGGCATCTTTTCTGACGGCTTTTCAGCTTGGATTTTGGGTAAAGGAATTGGCGGCGGAATATTCATTGTTCTGGATATCAACACAGATTCCACAAAGACAACGTTGGAAATCGACTGCACTATAACTGGTGGCGGAGGTTTCTTTTCCTTGTAGTCTTTGTGAATCTTGTCAATCTCATCTTTGTTCCCCGTCACGAACGCTCTTCCTTTCATACTTATCTGGGCTATGGAAGGGTTGTAATTAACTGTCAGCACAAAAGGTACCTCCAAAAAATCTTCTTTTTTCTTTTCCACCGCAACCAGATTAAGATTCGTGTTTATCTTAATTGGCGGTATAGGCTTTCGAGCATCCCAAAATCTTTCCGCAGAAACGTTTGTTATTGAAACGTTTACCCTAATCATTTTAACCATCAATTATCATTACAACAAGTGATTTAAAGGTGTTTACTTCGTGTCTTCGGAAATCTGCTTGTAACGTGTAAAGCCACAATGTCCACAAGTATATCTGTCACCATGGTCAGCCATGAAATATCCTGGTCCGCATCGTTCACATGTCGGTCTTAGCCTTGCAACTTGATTATTTTCTATTTTGTAGAGAGAAAAAATTCCTTTTTCCTCTTTCTTTCTTTTCTCAGTCTTCCCTTTTTCTTTCTTTTCTCTAGGTTTTTCCTCCACGTTTTCTGACATATTCTATTCCTTCCCTTCTTCTGCCTCTCCTGTTTTTTCAGGTGGTTCATTCCTTTTAATAATATACTCTGGCTCAACAAGTCTCGCTTGATCTACAGAGTCATAAACATTTGCTAATCCAACAGCTACGTGTTTGCCAGTTTTAGTCTTGAATTTTTTAACAAACACGAAATCCGCCTTCACTTTTAAGGCGTTGGCAACGGCATTTCTGACTTCCAGCTTTGGTGGTGTGCTGCCTATTTGCTCATGTTTTACTCTGAAGTGTATTTCTCTCCGTTTTAGCAATGGATTTTCTTTCTCTGATATTATTTCGATTTCCATGGTTTTTCCTCGGATGTGATGTTGACTTGATACGTTTCCTCTCTATTTAGCTTTTCGAAAAACTTCCATAGCTTTTAAAACTTCAGTCACTTCTTTCTTTTTCTGCTTCGTAACCTTGACCACAACTATTCCTTCAAGTGGCTGGCCATACACAACAAAAGAGTTCTCTGGCGCATACAGAACAGCAGCAAGTGTAAGCAAGTCCTCCTCCCCATCTACAACGATTTTGACACGACGGTTTTGCTCTAATGCTTCTTGAATTGTTGCGAGTGCTTCCTCCGTTAATGTTGCGGGAGGATTTTTAACGTAGAGAGTCTCGTCTGCTTTGAGTGCGATAGGCTGTATTCTTTTTCTCATAACTTTGTTATCTACAATGGATAACTTGAGGGGCATGTTGTTTTTTGTAAGGTTTTTTGAAACGCTGTCTCCTACAGAAATTATCATCGGCGGGTTTTCTTTCTCCACCAGATCCTTAAGTTTCTTCATTGTTTCGTTGAATGAACCTCGAATGAGTGTGCCGATTGGTTTCTTGAGTTTTTTACGGAGTTCTGGTGTAAGTCTGTACCTAGTAGCCATCTCACCTAACCTTTAACGCGTAACGTCCTTTCTTTTTGATGTTCATGACTTTTGCTATGGCTGAGTCTTCTGGGTTAAATATTATGAGCAATCCGCTGAAGTCGTCGCTTAGGGTCGGTGTTTTGCATCTGGGGCAGATGTTTCCGGTGGTTATAACGTGGCATGTTGAACAAGCTTTTTCATTCATTCGATGCACCTTTCTTCTGGGGTTCTCCCTTTGGCGGTTTTTTCTCCACAGCTTCCCTTATTTTTTGCACTTTATGCTCAATCCATTCCAGCTTGCCAAGGAAAGGCTGCCTAGCTGTTACGCCTATTTTTCCAGAGCTTCCAGCTTTACCGAGTGAAACGGCTGTTACTCGAGCACGGATTTGATCTCCACTGGTCAGTTTCCTTTTCGTTTCTTTCCCTATCAAAACGCCTTGCCTTTCATCGTATGAGATGAAATCATCCATAAGCTGCGAAACATGGAGTAAAGCATCAACAGGGCCTATGCGTACAAAGGCTCCGAAGTCAGCAATCTCCACAACCTCTCCTTCGACTACTTCCTGGATTTTAGGGTAGTACGTCAGTAAAGAAAAGTTCACTTTATGGTAGGCAGCTCCATCTCCAGGAATTATTTTGCCAACTGGGCTTACTTTCACGTCTGTCACGGCTATAACATAGCCCAATTCCTCGTCAACCATTCCCTCGTATTTTGCCTTAACCTGTTGATATCCCACATCGTCCAAAGGATTACCAAAAGTTTCAGGTGGAATGCGAATTACATCCTCAAGGGTTACAAGTTTAAACAAAAGGTTATGTCCTCCCGTCAATTCCTAAGCGTGATTTTTGTCTCACATAAATGACTGACACATTTATATTTCTTAGCCTTTTCCTAAGCTCTCTATCATTTGTGAACACAAGGCTCTTCCATTCACGTGCTACTTGAAAGATAGCATCGTCTGGAGAGGAACCAGCAATCTTTTCATCTAATTCAACTAACTTGCATTTTTCCGCCATTTTCAAGGCGTAGGAAGCGTTTTTCTGCATTTTCGGTGAACCATTTTCCGCCAGATTTTCAAGTTCACGTCGGATTGGCGAAAGCAAAATTAACTCAAATTTCATGTTTAAGAGCTTTTCCAATTCCTCGAAAATATCGATTTTAAACTGGAGCGGAACAAACAAAGCGTTCGAGTCCAAGATTACCTTCAGAGGTTTCTTCATGGGTTCAGATTCAGGTGACATGTCACTTTATCATTCCATACCCTATTAGTCTCCATCTACCCGCCATTTTTCTGCTTATTGCAACTCTGGAGCCTGTTTGTGCACAAACTGGTCTCGTAAGCTGAACTTTGACAGCGTTTTTCTCTGTGGAGGTGACTTTCCCAACGGTTATTGCTGAGCCTACATGTAGAAGCAATGTCTCGCCCATATTTATTTTCTCAATCTTCACAAGTTCTTTTGTTCCTACTGCTCGCTCAAGAATTTGTGTTTCTAAGGTTAATTCCGAGAGCGTTGGGGGAAGCTCGTTTTTTCTTCCTGCCACGTTGCCTGTTAGTCCATCTGCTTTTGAAACTGAGGGGTCTAAAAGTGTTCCTACTCCAACTAATCCGCCGCAATGAGCTTTCTTCACAGTTTTTCCTCCTACGTGTAAGCCAGTGATCTCGCTGGTTAGGGGGTTATAGATTTTTTTTCCTTCCCTTTCTGTACTGATTCCTGGCTGAATCTCTATTTCGTGTCCAACCGCGAATTTGCCCTGCAGTATTGTGCCTCCAATGACCCCTCCTTCCAGCTTCTCAACTGGAGTTCCCGGCTTATTGACGTCGAAGGAGCGAACCACATACATCAATGGAGGTTTTGTTTCATCCCTCTTCGGCGTAGGAATAAACTCTTCCATGGCTTGAATGAGAACATCCGTGTTCACTGCTCGTTGTGCCGAAACAGGAATTATGGGAGCGTTTTCGGCAATTGTTCCCTTAACAAAGTTCTTGATTTCTTCATAACTTTCGCGTGCTCTTGCCTCATCAACAATGTCAATCTTGTTTTGCACGATAACAATGTTTTTTATGCCAACTATTTCAGTTGCTGCTAAATGCTCTCTTGTCTGTGGCTGAGGACACGGCTCATCTGCTGCTATCACAAGTATTGCTCCGTCCATTATTGCTGCTCCTGAGAGCATTGTCGCCATTAACGCTTCATGACCTGGTGCATCCACAAAACTGACTGCACGAATAAAGGTTGCTTTTGAACCGCAGTGAGGACAAATTGGTTTTGTTGAATAGTTACTTGGCGGTTCGCATTTTGGGCATTTATAAATAGGCATGTCCGCATAGCCCAACCGTATTGTTATGCCTCTTTTCAGCTCCTCACTGTGCCTTGCCGCCCAAATACCTGTCAATGCTTGAACTAATGTTGTTTTACCATGGTCAACATGACCTATAGTACCAACGTTTACCTCAGGTTGCCTTGATAAAGCCTTGCTTTTTTTCTTGCTCATTTTGTTTTCCCATGAACGTTTACAAGTTGTTAAAAGGATTAAATTGCGTGAGTTAATAAATTTTAAGCCTTAATCTCAGCTTCTTTTTTAGGTGTTTTTTCTTTCGTCTTTTTCTCTTCTTTAGCTTTTTTTGGTTTCTCCATTATTTTCATGTTAATTTGCACTATTTCGTCTGTTATTACGTTACCACGAACCGTTTTTCTCCTCCTTTGTCCTTCATCTTTCGGGTTAAAGCCCACTCCTCCGCCTAGTATGATTTTTCTACGGACACCACCGTGAACGCTCGGTCTCATTGGAAAGCCATCTTTGTCAGACCCCCCAGTTATCTGCACCTTATGTCCTGATAAACCCACTATTGCCCCGTCTAGTACTTCACCTACTCTTCTTCCAATCAACGGAACGGTTCGAGTTTCCTCCAGTTCAACAGTTTTTGAAGTTCCCAAATCAGGATCTGAAATGATTATTTTGAACTTAGCCAATTGCAAACTCTCCAGTAATGTTATGAAAGTTGGGCATCTGTCTATTAAGGGTTTATGAAAGCTTCGTGGTGAACGGCTACTCCACGTGTACTCTGAACAAGTCTATGTCTTCCCGCATTTCAGGCGTTAATTTGAGGAGTTCCCTTACGGCACGTTCAACATCCTTGGATTGTGTCACATACCTTCCAACAACGAGTATGTCTGCACCCTTTTCTAAGGCTTCCTTCGCGGTTTCTGGCACTATTCCGCCTGCTACGGCGATAAGAAATCGTTTGTCTTCGAAGCTTCGCCTCAGTTCTTGAATAAGTTCTAAGCCAAGGGTTCTTCCAGTTTCTTGATCTATTCCTCTGTGTAAAACTACTATGTCGGGGAATTCCTTTAGCGTCCTGAGTTTTTTGATTGGATCTTGTACGTTTAACATGTCTACTGCGGCGTATATTCCAAGTCTTTTCGCTTCGTGGATGAAGGCGTTCAATGTTTCAACGGGTGCCAATCCAGCAGCAACTACCGCATCTGCTGTTTCCTCGTAAGCTAAGTCAGCTTCAACTTTGCCAACATCTAAAGTTTTTAGGTCTGCAACGAAGAATACGTCTCTGGCAATTTCTCTCAGTTCACTTATCACTTTTGTTCCATACCTTTTTATGAGAGGCGTGCCGAGTTCCAATATTATTCTGTCGCTTCTCGGAAGCGAGGCTATGATCTTCTTATTTCGTTCTAAATCTGGTATGTCCAGTGAGATTTGCAGGTATGGTGGTCTCCACAGGCGTGGCACTTTGAATCCCATTATTGGATGTCTAGCTCTGTCCTTGTCATAGAGAACTTTTTCTAGAGGTGGATAATTCGCTAGGGCTCTTTTTAACGCCAGTTTGGTTGCGCTATAATTGTAATGGTATATTTTGCGGTAATCCTTCGCTTTCGGATGCACAAAAACGCTGCAAACTATAACCCAATCATCTACTTTATCTTTTGGAAATATTCCTTCCTCAACTGCATCTGCAACAGCCTTCGCAACCGCTGACTGTGCCGGACCAAAAATCTTGTTTGCATCTTCCATATTCTTCACAGTAACCTTTGGCACAAGTAACGTATGCGGTTTAGGAGGCAAGTTAGGTCTAATAACAGCCAAAAGCGGTGTGTGCCCCATGGAAAGATTGGACAAACCAGCAGCAAAAGCCTCTCCAACAGGCCCTTCTTTATCACCTACCAAAAGGTCTACATGAGCAACCTCATTTTCCTCTCCTACCAAAGCCTCACCTATAAAATAAGTATGTTTTCCAGAAACCCCGACAGTTTCTATCACCTGAGCTGTCGATACAACGTCAGCTATCTCCTTAAAATCGACATTAAACTCCTTAAGCCACGTATAAAGAGTATCCCTATGTATGTTCAGCAACTTAGCCGTACCGGAAATTGTAGGCTTTGTCGGCCTACCTTTTAACAGACTCCGAGCTTTTGCCTCCTTTTCCGCGGTTTCCATCAACACTTTTGTGAATTCTTCTATAGTTTCTGGCTTCTTTATATTGCTTTCCGACATATAACTCTGCCTTCAGAAATACTGTGAGAAAAAGTTGTATATAAATGTGTCGGGTATAACTAAAGAAAGTGAATCACACAGATAAATCTTATCGACCAAAATTTATCCTTCATGGTACAAAGTACAAGTGAAGCTTTATTCCTACACTGTTGTAGTTCTTGTTCGTGTTTGTCGGTCTCTATTGGTGGTTTTTCCGACATATGTGTTGGTATTGAAATGCGAATCTGTGATCGTTGCAGTGTGTTTTGAGTGGTTGCGGTAAACTCTTGTATCAAATGAAAATAGGCTATTGTTTTCTAAGTAAAGTCTATATATCCCGAGGCTTCAAACGTTTAAAATTAAAACCGTGAGGCTGACAAAATGTCTTGGAAAGATTTGATTTGCTTATGTATGGTGATTGTGGGTGTAGTTTTATTTCTGTATGGTGCCAATTATTATGATGCATTGATTGGTTGGACCGGAGTATACCTTACAATTGCTGGTTTTCTTATGAAGATAATTCTAATGGTTTGGGAGAGTTTAAAGGGTTCAGAAAAAAAGGAGGATGGCTAGAAACCATAAAGCTTCGAATATTTTCTGTGTAGATAATTGAAGTATGGTTTGACGCTTAATTCTTCTCCGGTGATCCTTTTAATAAAGTCTGCTGGGTCGTAGAGGTTTCCGTAATGATGGACGTTTTTGGTTAGCCATTGCCCTACGCCTTGGAAGTTGCCACTTGAAATTCGGTTTTTCCAGTCTAGTACATCTTTTTCCATAGTAGCCAGTATTTGCCCGCTGAAAATGTTGCCTAATGCATAACTTGGGAAATAGCCAAATGAGCCGCTACTCCAATGTATGTCTTGCATTACACCTTCAGAGTCGTTTTCGATGTCTACACCAAGGTACTCTTTATATGTCTGGTTCCAAATTTGTGGGAGTTCAGCTACTGTTATTTTGTTGGCAAATAAGTCGCGTTCAAGGTTGAACCTTACAATGATGTGAAGGCAATAGGTGACTTCGTCTGCTTCAACGCGAATCTTGGATGGCTTAACTTGATTAACAGCGTGAACGAACCTATCTAAGTCTACGTCAGAAAGGATGTTGCCTGTAAGCTCTTTCAGTTTCGGCAGAAAATAAATCCAGAATTCGCGTGACCTTCCTACTATGTTTTCTACGAACCGCGATTGTGATTCATGAAAACCTGAGGAGCAAGCTGTCCCAACTGGTTGAAAAATCCATTCTCGATTTAGGTTCTGTTCGTAAAGAGCATGGCCTCCTTCATGCAATGTGGAAAATATGGACGATGCAACATTGTCTTCGTAGTAGTGTGTTGTGATTCGCACATCATCATAGTATCCTGTTGTGAAGGGATGTTCAGTCTCATCAATTCTGCCTCCAGCTTCCTTCGACTTTATGTCATATCCAATGAGCTCAGTAAGTGATTCAGCAATTTTACGTTGGATGCCGATGGGAACTCGACGTTCCAGAATGGACATATCTGGTTGTTTCGGAGCTGCTTCACATTTCCTTATTAGCGAAACCAAGCCAACTCTTAATTCTGCAAAGACTTTGCTAATTGACTCTGCTGTCATCTTTGGCTCAAAAATGTCTATTAGCGCATCGTATGGTGTTGCTGTCTTTTTCACTTCCATCAAAATTTCTGCAGCCTTCTTTCTCAAGTCAACGAGTTTCTCAAGTTCAGGCTTGAACATAGAAAAGTCTTTAGCAGCTTTCGCTTTCTTCCATACATCAATAGTTATAGCTTCTTGTTTTGCAGTTTCTGCAACAAGTTCCTCGGGAAGCTTAGTTTGTTCATCATAATGTTTCTTTATCAAGTATACATTTCTCTTTTGAACAGTGTCAAGACTATCGTATTCTCGCTGTCGCATAATCGCTTCCAATAATTTTCCAATTTCCGGGTCTGTGCTCATTTTATGCTCGATTCGACTGAGCATGGCGAGTTGTAGGCTTCGCAGTTTGATTGCTTTTGGCGGCATCTTTGTTTCCATATCCCAGTAGACAATGGCACCTGCCGACTCTAGGATGAACAGATTCTTTGCTTTTTCCATCAATTTTTTATAACTTGTAGTTACTGATTCAACCATCGCTATAGACTCCAGATTGAAAGATTAAGTTACATAAGGTCTTCTTAAGTTTTTGTAAAAGGTCTTGCGTTTGCGTTAGATAAGCAAAATTGAGCGGGTGCGTGAGTAATTCTGGTTTCAAGTTAATGAAATCGAAGAAGCTAATAGGGAACTTCTGGCGTGAAACAAATAAGGATGCACATGTAAACTCTAGTGAGAGGAGAATTATTTGTCTCTGTTCTTAGGCAAAGAAATGGTGAATGAATCTCCAGTCGAGTTACCTGTAAAGGCTTTTCATCGTCACCTTATGGCTCTTGGAGCCAGCGGATCGGGCAAGACTGTGCTTTGTAAATGTGTGATGGAGGAGGCTGTTAGAAACGACATCCCTTTGATAATAGTTGATCCTCAGGGTGATATTTCTTCCCTCGCTTTGAAAGGAAATCCAGAGGAAATTGAGAAACATGGGACACTTTTGGCGATTCAAGAAGAATTTTTTGAGAAGGCGAGAGTAGCTATATTCACTCCTGCCAGCAGCAAAGGTATCCCCATCAGCGTTAATCCGTTGAAGTTTCTCTCAGAAGACACTCCACGTGAGGAATCCATCTTGGCTCTTGACATGACAGCTACATCCCTCACAAGCTTTCTAGGATACGACTTGAATTCAGACGCTGGAAAAGGAGCGAAAGCATACTTGTTTACGATACTGGAACATTTGTGGCGAGAAGGACAGACAGTAAAGGACATGGGCCACATGGCTGATATAGTTCTAAGGCCCCCGGCAAAAATCACTGGGGTTCTCTACGATCTTGTTACAAAAAAGGAGCCTCAAGAGATTGCTAGGAAACTGCGTTTTCTTACTGTGGGAACGCCCTCTCTCATGTTTCAGATGGGGGTTCAGATAAACATTGACATGTTTATGGACCGAAGCGATGGAAAGGTTCCTGTTAACATCATTTATATGAATACGCTCAGCTCCGCAAACGATAAACAATTTTTCTTAGCTACGTTGCTTAGAGAGCTTTATTGTTGGATGTTAAAAAATCCTTCAGAAGATGTTCAGTTGCTGTTTTATGTTGATGAAATTGCTCCATATATTCCGCCTTATCCTAGGAATCCTCCTCCAAAGGAGGCGTACGCTCTTCTCTTCAAGCAAGCGAGGAAGTATGGGATTGGACTTGTGGCGGCTACTCAGAACGTGACTGATATAGATTATAAGGCTCTCGCGCAAGTGAACACATGGTGCTTGGGTCGCATGATGACGAAGCAAGACGTCGCTAGAGTGCAGAAAATCATACAATCAATAGATCCTATGCGGGCTGACATGGTTCTGCAGAGACTTCCAAGTCTTCAAACAGGCGAGTTTCTCATGTTGTCTCCTGACTATTATGACAATGTAGTGGATTTTAAAGTTCGATGGCTAGTGACCAATCATTTGACACTGGATGAGAAAGATCTTCCACAATGTTTGTCGCCAGAATCAAAGATGTTTTTCGAAAAGTACTTGCTACAGCAAAAGGAAGTCGCAGAAAAACCGGTTGCTCTCTCCCTCCCATCAAAACCTCTTGAGGAACGAATTCAGCTATTCCTCAATTCTGCAAGACAAGGCGTCTCAGCAGACTCCATTGCAGAGAACTTGAAAGTTGATGTTGAAGATGTAGAAGAAGCGATTAATGAGCTTGTGAAGACAAGAGCTGTGGAAAAAGGACGTGTCAAAGGTAGCGTTGAAAACCTTTATTGGTTATCAAAATTCGGGTTCAAGCCTTCCAAGAGCATTATTGGAGAGGTTCTGACGATCCCCATCAGAATCACTCAAGTAGGGGCTTCTAAGAGAGTTAAGTCCATGCTTGAAGGCGGGTTATTCGGCAAGAAAGAAGAAATCTATGATGCAGAGCTCTCGCACATTCCAATCTGGAGAGTTTCAGCAACACGTGAAACAAAGAGATTCATTTTCAAGAAGAAAAAAGATGATACGTACTACATGAGCGCACAAACCGGCGCCATAATATCAATTGAGAAAAAGGCGATAGTCTTTCATAAGTTGGTGACAAAGAGAGTAGAAAGGCTCAAAAACTTAGATGATGATGACGACATCACGTTTATCCCGAAACTGCCTAGTGAGGTGGAACGGTTTCCTAGAATTGGGATGGGAATAGACAAAATTTATCGAAAATTACGATTGACGTTAGGTGTGAAACCAGTTTCCGCAGAAATAATACTATTGCCAGTGTGGACTTTAAAGGTGAGACACAAGAAAAAGCTGGCCAAGCGTACAATAATCATGGATGCAGCTACTGGCCGTATCTTATCTGGGCATTTTCATACGCGTTAGAGCCATTTGCACAAACGTTAGACATGGTGCAAATTCTGCTTTTTGGTTGCGTGAGGTTTTGAGGGAATAAAGTTAGAGTAAATTGGTGCTCCGGCCGGGATTCGAACCCGGGTCTTCGGCTCGAAAGGCCGGAATACTTAACCGGGCTATACTCGGTAGAGCTGTTTATGCTCTTCTACCGGAGCCCTGTTGCGGAGCATCAT
>Ga0210051_1000188_pt1 | contig 50795 bp, 53 predicted proteins | sample CryGey092014_all_FD_185464 | JGI IMG/M metagenome (GOLD analysis project Ga0210051, IMG submission 185464) | Groundwater microbial communities from aquifer - Crystal Geyser CG23_combo_of_CG06-09_8/20/14_all (SPAdes) (version 2) | ecosystem: Environmental > Aquatic > Deep subsurface > Groundwater...
AAAAACGATGGACATAACGCAAAACTTCATTCCCCCAGGGGATGAAAGCATCTCCAAAATCAAGTTTCCAGTTTCTCAAAAAAAAGAAGAAGCTTTTCCAAATACTTAAATTCCAAACAAGTAAAATTATCTTTCCTTCTGGTTTCAAGACCCTTTTTATCTCATTTAAAAACTGGAGGCGGAATTCCCTAGAAGGAATGTGATGCAAAACAGAGATGCTATAAATCTTATCGAAAAAATTATCTGGAAATGGTAAATTTAAAGCGTCAACTACTTGAAATTTAATTTTAGGATAACGACTTTTAGCAATCTCAATCATTTTGTCTGAGCTATCGACTCCGTAGTAATCAACAAATTTTTCTTTAAATAGCTCGTATAATCTACCATTCCCGCATCCCAAATCCAAAACTTTTTCTCCATCAATAATATATTCTTCTAAAAACTTTAATTCTTCCCACATTTTTCCCCTGGTCCTTGAAAAATCTTCAGCAATCAAGTTATAATCCTGGCGAGTTTTCTCTAATAAATATTTAGCGTATTCTTTATCCATCGAAATAAATTGAAAATTTATTGAAGATTGAAATGAATTGAAAATTCATTGAATATGAATATTTTAGAATTGACGATTCAAGAACTTATTAAAAGCCGACTAAAAAATTCGGTTGATTTGGCTTTTTTCAAAAGAATTATTGCTAAAAAATACAAAATCCCTTGCCAGAGTAATATTGAGCTATTAAAAGCTTATCACGAATTATTGAGAAAGGGAAGAATAAAAAAATCAAAGAAAATTGAAAATTTACTCAAAACTCGACCGGTCCGTTCTCTTTCTGGAATCATTAATATCTCTGTTTTGACCAAATCTTATCCTTGTCCAGGAAAATGTCTTTATTGTCCGATTGAAAAAGGAATTCCAAAAAGTTATGTCTCAGGAGAACCGGCGGTTGAGAGAGCAAAAAGATTGAAATTTGACCCTTATTTACAAGTCAAAAAAAGAATTGAAATGTTAGAAAATGAGGGGCATCCAACAGATAAAATTGAACTGAGAATTGTTGGTGGAACATGGAGTTATTATCCTAGAAGATACCAAACTTGGTTTATTACACGCTGCTTTGCAGCGTGTAACGCAAAACTGACGCGAAACAGAAACGCGAAACTGACGCGAAAAATTATAACATTAAAGGAGAAGCAAAAAAGAAATGAGAGGGCAAAACATAGAATTGTTGGTCTTTCAATCGAAACGAGGCCTGATTTTATTAACGAAAAAGAAATTAAACATTTAAGAGAATTGGGGGTAACGATGGTTGAGTTGGGAGTCCAATCAATTTATGACGATGTTTTAAAAATAAATTTACGAGGACACGGAGTCAAAGAAACAATTTTAGCCACAAAACTTTTAAAAGATGCTGGTTTTAAGGTTTTGTACCAAATGATGCCCAATCTCCCCGGTTCTAATTTAAAACGCGATGAGAAAATGTTTGACGAATTATTTCGAAATCCTGATTTTCAACCAGATCTTCTAAAGATTTATCCTTGCGCCCTATTAAAAGTAGCTCCTTTGTATAAATTATGGGAAGCTGGAAAATATAAACCATATACTGAGAAACAATTAATAAATCTTATTAAGTCAATTAAAAAGAAAATCCCTTATTATGTCAGAATTCAAAGAATAACCAGGGATATTCCATCTCGTAGTATTGTCACTGGCCCGGCTAAAATTTCTAATTTGCGTCAGATTTTAGCGGAAAAAATGAAAGAAGGGGGTTGGCACTGCAAATGTATTAGATGTCGGGAAGTTAGAGAAAATTATGACCCGAAGGAGAAAGTTTATCTCTTTAGAGAAGATTATGAAGCTTCAAGCGAAAAAGAAATTTTCTTAAGTTTCGAAAATAAAAACCGAACAAAACTTTATAGTTTGTTACGCCTACGAATCACTTCTCAAAATAAAGCGATAGTCCGCGAAATTCATACCTATGGTCAACTTGTCCCGGTTGCTGAAAAAAGATTAGCCCCTCAACATCGGGGTCTTGGGAAAAAACTAATTAAGGAAGCGGGGAGAATAACCAAAAAAGAATTTAGTCTAAATAAAATCGCTGTAATTTCAGCAGCAGGAGTTAGAGATTATTTTAGGAAATTAGGATACAAATTGAAAAATACTTATATGGTTAAAAACCTTTAATGGTTTCCCCTATTTTCTTAAAATCTTTCTCTAAAATCTTTCTAAATTTTTGGAATCTTATACCGGCTGCTGGATGATAAGTTGGGAAATATAACTTTCCATCTTTTTTAACCAATTTCCCTCGGAAACTTCCGAGTTTTTTATTCGGGAAAAATACTGAAAAAGCAACTTCACCTAATAAAATAAATCTTTGAGGGTTAATGATTTTAATTTGTTTTTCTAAATAAGATAGACAAGCCTTGATTTCTTCTTTTTTAGGTTTTCGATTTGGCGGTAGCTGAGGCAAACATTTTAATGGTGAGGTAATAAATACTTTTTCTCTTTCAATTTTAGCCGTTTTTAATAATTTATCTAAAAACTTACCTGCTCTTCCTACGAACGGCTTTCCAATTTTATCTTCCTCAACTCCTGGAGCCATCCCTAAAATCATAATTTTCGCATTCGCCGGTCCTTCTCCCGGAACAGTATTTTTTCTCAATTTCCACAAAGGACATTTTTTGCAATTTCTAATTTCTTGATTTAGTTTTTCTAACTTAATTTTTTTATTCATAAAATCTTCGTAATCAAGTAACCAATTATTGAAAAAAGGGCAATTGGGGGAAGGGCGGGAATTGGCTGGCGGACGTTTTGATGAGTAAAAAAGTAAAAGCCGATGAAAAGGCCAATCAGGGAAAAGATGGCGACAATTAAGGAATTTAAAATTCCAACTGGGATTAAAGAGGCGCAAAAAAGCAAAGGAAAAACAATGTCGCCGCCGCCTAAAATTAAAAACTTTCCTCCAGGCCTCACCTCGCCCAAACTTCCTCGGAAATCTCGAAAACTTGAAGGAATAATTAAAGCCAAAACTGCCTTACTTTCAATCATTTCTTTGGCCATCTTCACCATATGTTTTGTTTTATAAACGGCAATGAAATCGTAAATTGAAAAAAATATCAAAAGTATTAATACAATTTCTGGTTTCAAACTTAATCCCAACATGCTCCCCACGCCAGCAATTCCCAAAATGATTAAAATGTCTTGATTTAAAATTGAAGGAAATTTCCACCACCAAAGAATTAAAAAAACAATAACAATTAAAGAAATAGGTTCTGATAACCAAGCTTCGAGAGAAAGTAGCCCACCAAAAGAAACAGCAAAAACGAAAAGAATTTTAAAAATTATTCCTTTACCCCTTTTAAACTTTATCAAATACGAAAGTAGCAAAACAAATGAGGTGGCTATTAAAAAATAAAAAACGAATTTTCCGGGAGAAATTTGGGGGAGAGCAATTTTTTGAATCTCCAAAATTTTGTTTATTTTGAAAGCAGTGGCAATTCCCAATCCTAAGGTTAAAGAAAATAAAACAGCCTCCCAAAAGAAGACTCTCCAAGGGTGCCAGAGGGGGGTGGATATGGATGTTACTTCTTCTTGCTTTTGATTCTCGATATCTTCTGGCATTTTTGATAAATAAAACGGTCGGGCGTTCGATAGGCCAGCCTGCCACGGTGACATCTTTTTGAGGCGTATTTTTTCATGAAGTTGCTGTCTTCAGTCTTTCTTGAGCTTCGATTTTTTCTCGATTGGAAATTTTTGCTTTTTTAATCCCTTTTTCAACCACATTTAATAATTCGTTATATGCTCCTTTTTGCACAAAAAAAGGCGTCCCGTCTTTGCCCCCCACACTAAAAGAATATCTTGCTGGGTCTTCATAAGAAGGTTTTGCTCCATAAATTATTTCTGAAACTAAAGACAAAGCACGGATGGTTTTAGGTCCAATACCTTTTAACGACAAAAGTGTCTCAAAATTACGAGGACGGGCCTCGTGGGCAAAAAAGATGGTTTTCTCTAATCTTTTTAAATCAAATTTTTCTTCCACTACCGGATGCCAATGAAACTCTTTATCGTAAAGCTCCATCAGGGTGAGGTTTTTTAATTTCTTTGTCTGAATTAAATTTAAATCTTTAAGAAATTTTTTGGGTTCTTCCTTTACTATTTCTGTAGAAATTTCTTTGTTCTCCCTGCTTCCTTTTGCTGTTAGATTTAACGGTTTAATTTTAGCATCGGCTATCACTCCACTATGGGGTTCTTCGACAAAATCAGAGATTCGAGAGGACAACCAGTGATACCTCCTCGCCTTTTGAATTTGGACCGACATTGCCTGTTGGACCACTACCCACTGACCGTTTTTTGTAAAGATTAAATTGTGGTGATAAATTTGAAAGGGGTTTTGAGGATTTTGGACACAGGAACTATCTACTTTGGCCGAGATTTTACTGGCATAAACTAATTTATCGGTTTTCTCCATTGGCCAACCTAAAAATTCTCCCCAATTTTGAATTTGCTCTGGTGTCTTTCTCGAGGTTTTTCCCTTCCCACCGCAAACAAAAATCCCCAAATCGTTTTCTAACCCTCGCAATCCTTCTTTCAAGGCTCCTAAAGTAGTGGTGGTCAATCCTGACGAATTATAATCGAAGCCAATTACGCAACCCAAACTTTGAAACCAAACTGGATCGGATAATCTTCTTAAAATTTCTTCGGCTCCAAATTCCTCAGCAATAGCTAAAACTATTGCTCTTGAAAGCCTCTTCATTCTTTCAAATAGCCAATAAGGACAACGGCCGTAATCTAATGGAACTGTGGCGATTCCGGTTCGCATAACTTCATTTTATCAAAAAACTGGCTTTTCAGCCAGTTTCCCTAATTCACTAATAATGATGATCGTTTTTATTAGCGAAATTATTTGATACGAGAGATTCGGATTAATCCTGAACAAGGGACAATTTCTATTCCTCTTTTTCCCAGTTCATCTAAAAATAGATTCATTCCCAAAGAATCGGAAGACATATGGCCGGCGATGACAACATTGATATTTGAGGCTTCGGCTTCTTTCTTAGATTCTTCTTGCATATGCATCCCGATAACGGTTCCAATTCCGGCATTAGCCATTTTTTCATAAATTTTCGGTCCGGGCTCTGTCCCGCCAGTAAGTTCGGTTACAGCAATTTTACCAGAGCGATTTTCTAAATTGCCAGTAAAAATTTTAGGACCAGCGCCAATTTTTATAGCTTCCTTATATTCCGGAATTTCCTTTAACAAATCCATTAACTCTTCAATCCTTTCTGGGTTTTCTTTTTCAATTAAATCTTTTATAAATTTGGCTGCCAAATTGTCGCAGGGTGTATGAGAATTCATTAAACTAATTCCCAACAGCTTAGCGGTGTCAACCGTTCTTTGATGGTTAACGGCATTAACGCCTCGAGCGACTTCGGAAATTCTTTCTCGCATTAAGCCTTCAGCAATATTTATTGGCACTCCATAATAATTTAAAGCATCGCATTGTAGGTCCATCACATCGGATAGGTGGGCCAATCCTTTTCCCAGCGGATGATGGGCGATAATCAAATCGATTCCGCCAATTTCTTTTGCCAATAAAAGTTCGGCTGGTTCAATATCAATTCCAGCCAAAACCTTTTTTATTTCGGTATCGACAGCTATATGATAAATTCTTGAGTCCAAATAGGGACTTTCCAGAGCCTCCTTGTCAAACTCTTCTTTCTCTTTTTCCGAAAGCTTCTCATATTTTTCTTTTTTTCTTTTCAAAAGTTTTTCAATCCCTTCTCTTCCTCGAAAATCAGCCTCAATTCCTTTATTTATTGCTAATTGGAATATTTCCTTTATTTTCATCTTGTTTACCCAGTAGAGCAACTTCGACTCGCTTCGCGATATTAGGTTTTCTTTCAGAAAACTTTGTCGAAGTTGTCTTACTGGGTTTAAATAATTTTTGATAAAGCTGTGAAATTAATTTCTCTTGTTCTTTTAAATCTAAAACTTCCCGGCGAATCCGAGCTTTTTCTTTTCGAATAAATTTCCTTAGGCCTTTGGGAGGTTTTTTTACTTTCATAATTCATTCGCATATTTGCATTAAATTCGCATATAATTCGCATTGAAATTCGTATGTTACTCTCCTTTAGTCACCGCTAAAGGCACTAATTTTGCTACTTTTTTTGATAAACCAACATTTACTATTAGCGAAATAGGTTGTTATTCTGTATTCCTGCTTTTGCAAATTTTTTATTCTCTTGAGTGGTGGTTAACGGCATGAGTTCCTTGACGACATTAATCAAATCCTTCTGTTTTTCTATAACAGCGTCGAGATCTTCTTCCTTTAATGCCTTAATTAATCGCGAAACCTTAATATCAAACTCAACAGTCCTTTTTCTTTTCATTTGTATTCTTCCTTTTTTATCTCTAATAAGGGGAGGTCTTTGTTCTTGCCAATTTATAGCTATTATTGCTTGATCTTTTTTAGAAATTAAATAAGGTCTAATCTTCCTTAAAAAATATACAGCTTTATCAGAATTTAATTGCCAATTATATTTTACTCTTCCAGATAGAGTAATTTGTTCTGATAAATTACCACCGAATTCATTCATTAAATAAGTCATTAATCTCTGCACATCTTTATTTTTATTATTAACAAGCTGAGTTCTTAAATGAAATCTATCTTTAGGTTTTTGCCGATAATAGATACCTATACTTCCCTCTCCGTCAAAGAAACCAGCTATGTACTGTAATGTCGTCTTCTCCATATCTATATAAATTCAATAATTATATAGATATTGTAACATTATTGTCCAATAATAACAAGGGAAGTTGATTTAATAACTTTTTTATTCTCCCTTAATAACGGCTAAAGGTATTAAGCGAGCAACTTTTTTTGAGAGTCCGGCCTGATGGACAACATCAACTACTTGTTCCACGTCTTTATAAGCCATCGGCGCCTCTTCAGCAATCCCCCTGGAAGACCAACACTTAACAACAATTCCTTTTGATTCTAAGCTATTAACCACTTCTTGTCCAGAAACTCGCCTCATTGCTTCGTGGCGTGACATTGTTCTGCCTGCGCCGTGACACGTACTAAAGAAAGCTTCCTCTCCTTCTTTTGTCCCCACCAAAACATAAGAAGCTGTTCCCATGCTCCCTGGGATTAACACGGGCTGTCCGGCATCTCGATACTTTTCCGGAATTTCTGGATGCCCTGGCGGAAAAGCCCTTGTTGCGCCTTTCCGATGAACAGCTACTTCGGTCTCTTTACCATCAATTATATATTTCTCTTTTTTAATAATATTATGGGCAACATCATAAAACGGGGTAAGTGACGAAGCTTTTTCTCCCAAAACTGAGTTCCAAGCTTTTCTAACGAAATGAGCTATCATTTGTCGATTAGCCCAGGCATAATTAGCAGCCGAGGCCATTGCTGCAAAATATCTCTGGCCCTCGGAGGAGTTAAAAGGAACACAAGCAAACTCTCTGTCTGGAACTTTAATTCTATATCTTTGCATGGCCGGGATCATTGTCCTTAAATAATCTGTACAAACTTGATGCCCAAGCCCCCTGCTGCCACAGTGGATCATTATTACAATCTGATCTTTGAATAGCCCAAAAGCTTTAGCTACCTTTTCATCAAAAAGTTCTTGGACTTTTTGGATTTCTAAAAAATGATTGCCCGAGCCGAGAGTCCCAACTTGGTCTCTACCTCTATTTTTGGCATAATTAGAAACAGCCGAAGCATCGGCCCAATCTAATTTTCCAGAAGCTTCACAATTTTCGGTATCTTCTTTTCCACCGTAACCTTGCTGCACCAATCTTTGGGCTCCGTCTTCTAAAATGCGACCAATTGCGGAAATATCTAACTTAATCTGCCTTCCTCTCCCTAAGCCCGAAGGAACCTCTTTTTGAATTTCTGTAGCTAATTTATCTAAATAAGGCTTAATTTCTTTTTCTGTATATTCTGATTTCAGCAATTTCATCCCGCAATTGATGTCATATCCGCACATGCCTGGTGAAATAATTCCATCAGAAATTTTAATTGCGGCTACTCCGCCAATCGGACTGGCGTAACCCTCATGCATATCTGGCATGGCTAGGGCATATTTTTGAATACCTGGCAAAGTTGAAACATTGACCAATTGCTCAAGGGATTTATCTTTAAAACTTTCCTCTAACATCTTTTCTGAAACATAAGCCCGGGTTGGGACACGCATATCTTCCCTAAAACTCTTTGGAATTTCCCAAAGCCAATCGGATATTTTGGTGAAATCTTTTTTTGAAATCATATACCAAGCTTCCGAAGGAAGCGAAGGTGAAGATGAGAACAAAGTTCTCATCGCCTATTTCATATTATCTTAAATTTTCGAAAAAGAAAATAGGCTAAGCTTCTCAAAAAATTAATCAAAACTTAGCCTATGTTTTAAGAAATTCGTTTAACTTATCATTCCACTCTATTTTCCTTAGATCGATGATTATTTCTTCTCCCCTTTTCTCCAATGGAAATTCCCTATAGCCCCCGAAAAATCCAACTGGCGTAAGATCAATTAGTTTATCTTCCCTTAACCTATAATCTTTATTGCCAATAGTGATTTCCTTCACCCTATCTATGTCTAACCAGATATTCAAACTCCCTCCAGGCCTTGCTAAAGACAAAGAATAAAAACCTGTCTCTGAAACTCCCCGACGAGTTTCTAACCCTTTAATATCTGGACGACGAATTTTAATATTAGGGCCGAGTTCGAACAGTGTTTCTCCTTTTTCTTCAGAAACAGTTTTGGATGTTTTTACTACTGGAATTTTTTTAGCGCCATTCTCTTCAAACAGCTCTTCTTTCAGAGGTAATATTTCTTTAGGAGCTTTAATTTCAATAGGTTTTAGTACCCCCTTGTCCCTTTTTATCCGTTCTATTAACTCATTAGAAAATTTCTCAAATTTCTCTGTTCCTGGTTTAACTTTAGCGAAATTCATTCTGATACTATCTGACTCTCCCCAACGGCCCGGAATAAATTCTCCTGAAGTTGGATCTCTTTCTCCAATAATAACTAAAAACCTATTCACCCCAGTCTCGGTTTTAAATTTAGCTAAAGCATTACCGAAATCTCCGAGAAATCTCTGAAAACCTTTCTTATGTCTTCTTTGGATGAGCCTTTCTTTGTCAGTCTGAGAAATAATAATTTTTTTACCTTTGTTCCCCTGTCTACTTATAAAGCGATTAAGCGACTGCATTGCCCGTATCTTGGTGAGATCAGGCTTCTCTTCATTATATTCCATCCGCATCTTTTATTTCACCTCCTTGCTCAGATTGTCCTTTATTTATTAGTGAATTTGTTAAGGAACAGTTAAATTAAATATCGAATAATACTGTTGCCTCCCAGGTTTTATCTTCTTTTTGACGAATCTCTAAATCGTGGTAAGTTACTCCTTTGATTATTACTCCAACTCTTTTCAATTTTTTTCCGGATAAAATTCCAGCAAGATTTTTGTCACCAAATTTTCTAAATTGAATTTGGTGATAAATTTCACGATTAATTTCGCTTGAATATAAGACTTCACTTAAAAAATCAACTAAAAGTGATGGTAAATCCAAAGATTTTACTTTAATTGTGACTTTTGACTTTTGACTTTTGACATCTTTTTCATATTTAGCACTTGCGAACATTCCAATCATTGCGTTCTCAAAAAGCTCTTTTAAATCTTTCCCAAAAACCCTAATTTTCAAATCCGCTTTATGCTCTAAAATTTCGTATTTCATAGATTTAATTTTTGGAATTCTTCTTTCACAACCTGGCGATCGTCCCAGGGGATTTTTTTGCCTTTGGCAACACAAATCCAGGGTTCGCAACCTTTGCCAGTAATTATTACGGTATCTCCCGGTTTTGCTAATTCTAAAGATTTTCTGATTGCCTCACGTCTGTCTAAAATTTTCTCGTATTTTGGAATTTGGAATTTGGAATTTGGAATTTGCGAAAATCCGCTCGCTACATCTTCCATAATTTTAAGCGGATTTTCGTCGTACGGGTCTTCATTGGTCACAATCACTTCATCGCAATATTTTGCCGCAATCTTTCCCAAAACCGGCCTTTTCCATTTATCCCTTCCCCCTCCGCAAGAGCCCAAAACGCATATCATTTTGTTATTTAACGGTTTAAGAGTTTGATAAACTTTTTCTAAAGCGTTTGGAGTAAAGGCGTAGTCAACAAAAACTTTGAATGGTTCAGAAATCACTTCTTCCATTCTTCCTGGAATTCCTTCTACTTTTTCTACGGCCAATTTACAAATTTTTGAATTAACCCCTTGAGAAATGCCGACAGAAATTGCGGCTAAGGCATTGTAAATATTGAAATTGCCTATCAATTTAAGTTTGAATTGAGTGTTTTGAGTATTAATATCTCCTTTGTTTAATCCGTAAGTATACCTTTTCTTTGCCGGGAATTGTAAAAAGTACTCCGCATTCTCATCATCAATATTAATAATATGAATATTTTTTGTTGCCTGAAATAATTTTCCTTTAGCTTGGCGGTAATTCTCAAAACTACCGTGGGCTTCAATGTGTTCTGGAGTTAAATTTGTAAATACTGCTATATCAAAATCAATAAATCGATGACGATGTTGTTTTATTCCCTCAGAAGTTACTTCCAAAACTGCATATTGGCAACCTGCGTCTACCGCCTGCCTTAAAAACTTCTGAATTTTGAAACGGCCAGGCATTGTCATTTTTAAAGTGTTTGGCCACTCTTTCTCGCCGATTTTAAATTTTATTGAAGATAGGGAGGCAACTTTATAGCCAGCTCCCTCCAAGATTCTTGAGGTTAATTCCACCACTGTTGACTTTCCGTTTGTCCCCGTTACTCCAATCACTCTCAATTTTTTTGAAGGAAAACGATAAACTAAAACCCCTAAAAATGCTAAAATTAAGTGATAAATGTTCAAAAGCCATTCGGGAATAAATTTTTTGATTAGATCTTTCATGCTAATTCAATTTTAACGGAAAAATGTTTAAGTTAAAAGCGTCATTTAAACCAACTGGTGATCAACCTCAGGCGATTGAGAAATTAGTGAAAAATTTGAAAGCCGGGGTTCGCCACCAGATTTTATTAGGGGTCACGGGTTCGGGAAAAACGTATAGTTGTGCCGCTGTAATAGAAAAGGCTCAAAGACCTGTGCTTTTTATATCTCACAACAAAACTTTGGCCGCACAATTATATCAAGAATTCAAAGAATTTTTTCCAGAAAATGGAGTTCATTATTTTGTAAGTTATTATGACTATTATCAGCCAGAAGCCTATATTCCTCAAACGGATACTTACATTGAAAAAGATGCCAAGATAAATGAGGAAATTGATAGATTGAGGCATGCTGCCACCCAAGATTTATTAACTAGAGATGACATCATTATTGTTGCTTCGGTTTCATGTATTTACAACATTGGTTCTCCCGAAGCCTATCAACAAGTTTCCTTGGAAATTAAACCCGGGCAAAAGATAAAAAGAAAAGAGTTTATTTCCCATTTAACCAACTTGCAATATCAGCGAAACGACATTGATTTTAAACCGGGCACTTTTAGAGTTCGCGGCAATATCGTCGACATTTATGTGGTCACCGGAAAAGAAATTTTAAGGATAGAATTTCTTGGCGATGAAATAGAAAAAATCTTAATCTCTCGCGACATTCTTAACCCTAAATACTATATACTAAATACTACATACAGGTTATTCCCTGCTCACTTCTGGGTTACTCCTCAAGAAAAATTAAATATTGCTATCGAAAATATAAAGCTTGAATTAGAAGAGCAATTAAAAAGATTAAAAAAGCAAAAAAAACTTTTGGAAGCTCAGAGATTAGAACAAAGAACAAATTATGATTTAGAAATGTTAAAAGAGACCGGCTATTGTCATGGAATTGAAAATTACTCAAGGCACTTGGAATTTCGAAAACCGGGCGAAGCTCCCTACACTTTAATTAATTACTATCCTGAGGACTTTCTAGTCTTTATTGATGAATCACATATGACCTTGCCCCAACTTCACGCCATGGCAAATCAAGACCGAGCTAGAAAAGAAACTTTAATCGAGTATGGATTTAGATTGCCTTCAGCTATTGATAATCGACCTCTAACTTTCGGAGAGTTTGAGGAAAGAGCTCCTCAGGTAATTTATGTCTCAGCCACGCCGGCAGAAGAGGAGAGAAAAAAAGCCCTTCGACAAGCTCAGGGTAAACCTAAATACATTGTTGAGCAATTGATTCGGCCCACAGGATTATTGGAGCCTTCAATCGAAATAAGGCCAACCAAAAACCAGGTTAAAGATTTAATAGAAGAAATTAAAAAGCGAGTTACTAAAAAACAGAGGGTTTTGGTTTTAACTCTAACAAAAAGATTGGCTGAGGCCTTAGCCGATTATTTAACTGAAGAGGGAATTTCCTGTCAGTGGCTACATTCAGAAGTCAAAACCCTAGAGAGACCGCAAATTTTAAAAGATTTAAGAGAAGGGAAATACGATGTTTTGGTTGGTATTAATCTTTTAAGAGAGGGGTTAGATCTACCAGAAGTGGCTTTGGTGGCAATTTTAGATGCTGATAAAGAGGGATTTTTGAGGTCAGAGACCACTTTAATTCAAACCATGGGTCGAGCTGCCAGGCATCTTGAAGGTCACATCATTTTATACGCCGATAAAATCACTAAATCAATGACGGCAGCAATTCGAGAGGTTTTAAGAAGAAGGAAAATCCAAGAAAATTATAATGAAATTCATAGAATTACCCCAGAACCAATTGTTAAACCGATAAGAGAGTGGCCATTTGCGGTTAGAGAAAAGGAAATCGCTTCGGAATTTTGGATGATTAGGGACGAGAGACTATTAAAAAAAGAAATGAAGGAAGCAGCTAAAAATTTAGATTTTGAAAGAGCGGCTGAAATTCGCGACTTGATCCTTCGACTACGCTCAGGATCAACCCTGAGGGATTCGAAGGGTTGATTAAAAAAATAAAATAGTTTAATATAAAACCGCTATGCCAATTACTAAATCAGCTAAAAAAGCTCTGAGGCAAAGTTTAAGAAGGAGGGTTCGTAATCTCCAAAAAAAACAAAAAATAAAAAACCTCTTAAAAGAGGTAAAGAATTTGATTTCAGAAAAAAAATCGGAAGAGGCGAAGAAGCTTCTACCCCAAGTTTATAAATTATTAGATAAAGCAGCAAAAACCGGATTAATTAAGAAAAATACTGCCTCCCGGAAAAAATCGAGAATTACAAAGTTAATTAATAAACCGGTCAGTTAAATTGCCGCGATTAGAAGGTCTAAGGCAGTTTCTGGATCTATCTTGCCAGTTTTTATAGACAGGTCTACCTGAAATATTTTTTGGTAGATTTTTTTTAGTTCTTGAATTGTGAATTTTTGAGCTTGCGAGTAACTTTTTTTAACAATATAGGGGTGAAGATGGGTAATTTTTGTAAGAAGATAGGGGGATTTATATTTTTCAATAAGGTCTTTAATAATCAGCAGATTGCGGAATTGGAAATTAATCATTGAAAGAAGATACAAAGGATGGTCACCTTTTTCCAAATGTTGGTGAATCAACTCTAAGGCCTGTTTTTTATTCTTTAAAGCCAGGGAATCAATAGTGGCAAAAATGTCAGTTTCAATTTTTGGCTTGACCAGCAATTCAACGTCTTTAATTTTTATATTTTTTTTAAAACAAACTAATTTTTGAATTTCGTTTGAAAGCCGCCAGAGATTATTACCAACAAACTCAATGAGTTTTTCTAAAGCACTGGGGTCGATTTCGGCTTGATATTTCTTAAATTCTTTTTTTGCCCAATTTTTTAATTTTTGACCTTTCAGTAGCTCAAATTCCTGAGATTTGGCATATTTTTTAAGAAAGCTAATTAAAGGCTCCTTTTCGGGAATTTGATTTTCTACATAAATTAAAATTATTATGTCAGACTCTTCGAAAGTTTCCCCGTTTTTTAGAAGATTGTCTTTAAATTCTGGACTTAAAAAAATATTAGTTAAAATTACTAATTTCTTTTCTTTAAACATTGAGATTTGTCGGATTTCGTCTCGAAAATCTTGGAAGTCGGTCTCTTGGCAATCAAAATACCTCAAATTCAGCCCACTTTTGTGGATTTTTTTGTAATGCTCAATTATCTCATTTAGTTTTTGCCGCGAGCGATAAGTGTCGGGCCCATAAAGAAACAAGATCATGTCTTTTGACACTTGGGACAAAAATGGGCTGAGCGGCCGGCCAACTTTACCCTTTTTATTATACTCCCGCAACGGCTACATTTCTCCCCTTCTCTTCGATAAATTTGAAGGTATTTTGTATAATCGCCCTCTCGACCGCAGGCATCACGATAATATTGTTCAGTTGTCCCACGATGTTGGATAGCTTTTTCTAAAATCTTTTTAATATTTTGATGAATTTGTTGAATTTCTTTGCCACTCAAAGTCTTAACCTGCCGCAAAGGATGAACCTTAGCGTTGAACAAAATCTCATCCGAATAAATATTGCCAATACCGGCAATAAATGTTTGGTCCATCAACAAGGGTTTGATTTTTGAATTTGGTCGTTTCTGCAAAAGAGCTTTAAGAGTTCCGAGATTAATTTTCAATGCTTCTGGTCCAAACCTTTCTTCTATTTTTTTTGTTTCTTTTACTTTTTTCCACCAACCGAATTTACGGGCATCATTAAACACTAATTGCGAACCGTCGTCAAAATTAAAAACCTTGCGCGTGTATGGCGAAGGTTTACCATTAAAAATTAACTGGCCAGTTAGCTTCAGGTGAAAGACTAGACTCGAACCATCGTCAAAATCAACCATTAAAATCTTACCTCTTCTCCGTACATTAATAACTGGCTGAGCGTCTAATCGCTTGCCCACGATTTTCTGAACCAGTTGACGCCGAATTGTCTCAACTTCCGGCAGTTCAGGCATATTTATTTACCGAGCTTCCGAAGGAAGCGAAGGTGAAGATGAGGACGAAGTCCTCATCGCCTTAAAGCAGCTTTAATTTTGTCAATAATTTCGCCCGGAGTGAAGTGGGCTTTAATTAAATAATCAACCGCACCAAGTTTTAATCCTTTTTCAACATCTTCTTTTTGGCCGAGATTAGATAAAATAATTACTGGGATCGAAGTCAGGGCTGATTCTTCTCTCATTCTTGATAAAACCTCGAAGCCATCGATGCCGGGTAGAATTAAATCAAGCAAAACTAAATCGGGCTTTTCTTCCTTAACTTTCTTTATTCCCTCTTCTCCATCAACTGCTTCCGAAACTCCGTAACCTTCTTTAATAAGTTTTTGAGTAATCAATTCTCGAAGGAATTTATCGTCCTCAATAATTAAAATTATTTTTTGAGGATTAGTCATTTTATTTCCCTATTTGTTTTACGACTTTATCCACTACTTCTTGGGGGTCAAATTCAGTTTTTATTAGCCAATCTTTTGCTCCCAATTTTTGAGCTCGGTCTAATTCCACCGGCTGACCGGAATTAGAGATAACAATTACCGGAATGTCTTTTAAATTTTTATCTTTCCCCATCTCTTCCATTACCTCAAAACCGCCCATCTTGGGCATAATAATATCCAGTAAAACAAGGTCCGGCGGGTACCCTGCTTGCAGGGTGTCTTTCATTGCCTTTAATCCTGCTTCGCCATCTCGAGCTACCGAAATCTCATAACCCTCTCTGGTTAATTTTCTTTGAAGGAGATCAATCATAAGCTCCTCGTCTTCAACTAATAAAATTTTCTTTGCCATATATTAATTATACTTAAAATTTTATTAAAAATCCACAAAAATCATCCCCCAAGCCAACACATCTTTTTTCTTCGCAGCTAACATTAGTAACGCTAAATTCTTGGCTGGCTACCACTATCGACCCTTTTTTAGAAATTACTCCATCTAAATATCCCTCAATAAAACCCTCGGTAAAAAAACAAAGATTTTGCAAAACATTAGGAACTCCAGCAGTTAGGGAAGATTCATAAATTTTAAGCTGAACCCCTTTTAATTCTGGCATCATCTCAATTTCTACTTTCCCTTCTCTCAAAAATTCAATTATTTTTTTAATTTCTTCCAAAATACGCGACAATTCGTTTCTCTCAGAATTCTCACCCATTCTTTTACCAAATTTCATTCCGGCTAACCTTAAGGCGGATTGGTAACCTACTGAGGCCCATTGGAGGGAGTAAATTATCATTCGACAAAGTCGAATATCAACTTGGTCTCCCAGTTCTTTTCTTTTAGTTTTAAGTGGCTTTCCCTCAATAATATCTCTGAGATCTTTCTCAAGATCTTCAATAATTTTTTCCATAGAAATCGAATCTTTTCTATTTGGTTATATGTTTTTTAGCCAGAAGGTAACTCCCTCGAATCAAATAGATACCAGCTATCACCTCAATAATAAAGAAGGCAATCAATAAAATCTGGCCAACAATCCATTGATATAAAATTGGCATCTCAATTAATTCATGAACTGTTGTCCAAACCATAGCTAGCCAGAAAAATTTCCATTCTTCAGGAATCTGTCTTTCACCGTAAAATTTGCGCAAATACTTAATGATATAGTAAGCAGCCATTCCAAAACCTCCGACAATAGGTATATGCATCAGTAAGAAATAGAGGCTCATTCCAAAAGGACCGATGGCTAGAGGATTTACGGCATAAAATTCTAAAATAGGCATGTTTTTAAGAAGTTACTTCTTTATATAAGAAATAAGCACCCAACCCAACCAGAATCCCTCCTAAGGCATGAGGGATGAGCAAGAGAATGTTTGTTTCGATCATCCCGGCATTTGGCCATTCATACATACCGAGCATCTCGCCAATCTCAGCAATAGCGGTAATAAAAATTCCCCATAAAATAAATTCCCAGGATTTTGGAATTTTCCTCCCGGCAAAAAATCCTCTGGTGTATTGGACAAGAAAATAAGCAGCGACAATAAAAGCTACGGCAGCGAAAACAAGGCCTATCAAAGTCGGCCATTTCAACCAGCCGAGGGTTTGGCCCATAAAGGTGTTGATATCAAAATATTCAATTCCAATGAGTGGTGGTTTAGGACTACCAGGTATAAGCATGTTAATTTCTAATTTCTAATTACTAATTTTTCGACCTTTAATTAATTTTACATTTTTATTGTCAAGTAGGCAACAACTGACTAAGAGTTTAAAATTCCTTTAAAAATTCGCCAAATTCTTCTTTGACAGGTAGAGTGAAATAAAAAGTGGTGCCCTTTCCTTCCTCTGATTCAAACCAGATTTTTCCGCCGTGGGCTTCAATGATATTTTTGGTAATAAAAAGACCGAGGCCCGAACCTTCGGTTGCCAATCGCATTACATTGGCCGCCCGAAAAAACTTGGTAAATACTCTTCCTTGTTGGTCTTTGGGAATTCCCACTCCGGTATCTTTAACCGAAAACTCTATTCCTTTTTGGCCGAGTTTTAAAGAAACCGTTATCTGGCCAGCCAAAGGTGTATACCTGATAGCATTGTCTAAAAGATTCTGAATGGCTAATCTCATTTTCTCAACGTCGAGCATTACTCGAGGTAATTTTTTTTCTGGTTTTTTAAACTCGAATTTTAACCCCCTCCTGCCAATTTCTTCTTGATAAGAATTGATGACGAATTGGCAAATTGGTTCAAAATCAGCCAGAACAGGTTTGTAAAGATATCTACCTTCTTCAATCCTGGTGACATCTAAAAGGTCATTAATTAGAGTAATCATTCTTTCATTGCTTTTATAGGTTTTTTCAATAAAATCTTCTTGTTCTTCGGTTATTTTGCCTAAGTCTCCATCTAAAAGCATACGTAGTGTCCATTTAATTGCTGAAAGCGGAGTCCTTAATTGATGAGCAGCTAGAGAAACAAACTCGGTTTTCATTCTTTCTATTGTTTTTTCTCGGGTAACGTCGTGTAAAATAATCAAAGCCCCCAATTTTTCTTCTTCTCTCATTATTGGAATTGTACTTACTTCCAAAGCCAGATTTTCTCTTATTTGAACTTCTTTTCTAAAAACTCCTTTTATTTCTTTTCCCACCAAGATTACAAGAGGTTCAATAGTGGCAAAGGTGCCCAATTCGAGAATTGATTTTCCAATTATCTCTTTACCCCTCATATTTAAAAAATCCTCAGCCTGAGGATTAATTAAAAAAAGTTTCCCTTCTTTATCAAAAACCAAAAGCCCATCAACAAAATTGGTAATAACTGCTAAGGTTTTGTTTTTCTCTTCCTCGACTTTTCCCCGTTCCTCCTCCACATCCTCCAACATATTCATCAAAGCCGCCCTTGATTCTTCCAATTCTTTTGTCTTTTTCTCCAATTCTTTGAGCTCGGCTTCTCTTTTTTCTTGGATTTCTGATAACTCAAAATCTCTTCTGACTAACATCTTAGCAATGCGATCCAATTCTGCAATCTCCTTTTCTCGCTTTTCTTTAATTACTGTCAATTCTAAATCACGCCTTATCAACATTTTAGCGATACGGTCTAGCCCTTGGAGTTCTTTTTCTTTTAATCGGGCTTCCTTTATTGGTCGGGCTTTCTTTTTATTGGAATTTTTTTTCATTCTCAAAACCAAAACTTTAAGGTCAATCAAAGCTTTTTTAACTCTTGACTTTTAATATTTTTATTCTCCCAATACCATCAAGGCCATGGTTTCGTTGTGGAATACCGAAAAACATTCAGGCCCTATCACTCCTCCAAGAGGAGCTTGCTCTCCATAAGTATAAAAACCAATCAAGGGAACTTCCTTCCCTAAAACTTCCTGAATAGCTATAATTTCCTCACCTATTCTTGGTCCTAAGAGTTTACACCTTGCCATACAATCGAAAACAAAAATTACTTTTGGTTTAGCCCCTTCAAGTTGAGCTAAAGCCCCCTCAGCTGCTTCTTTAGCGGCCTGGATGGCTTTATCGAAGTCTCCCAGCATTAACCTTATTTCTGAACCTTCAGGAATTTCTGCTGCACAAGTAATCTCTCCTTTCTCATTAGCAATCACCACATCTCGAATTAAAAGTTCCGGACTTCCCTCAACGCTCATTCCTAAAGGATAAGTATAGGCCATTCTAGCAATTGGTTCTTTTATTAACTCCTCTGCTTTCTTCCCAAAGTAATCTTCGTAAATAGATAGAGCAGGGCGATTATCCACTTCAATCAACTTTGCTCCTTCAGCTTTAGTCACTTTCATTGGTAAGCCAATTGGTTCCCAGCCATGCCTTACTCCCACTCCCCAAGAAACTTTTCCTGAAAGTCCAACTCCTACCACGGCATCAGTCAAAACTTGATCATTATAATATTGGTAAGTCTTTTTAAAAGCAAAATCATCTCCAGCTGAACCTCCCATGATTGGGAAATTTTTTCCTAAAACCTCCTGGACTCCTCTAACAATTGCTGAACCATTTCCAAGAAGACCTTCAGGAAGCATCACAAACAAAGAAATATCTTCTTCTGCCTTCTTTTCTACATCTTTGGCTACCTGGGCCCCGGCTTTGTGAGAATCTGCTCCGACCCCCTTCCCTACACCAATAGTAAATTTCATTTTATCTGCACTTATGGCCATCACTGCCACATATTTTGAAACTGGTCCCTCAGTAGTAATTTCTCCAGAATCTGAACAACCAACTAAGGGGATCTCTTTAGAAATAGATCTCACCCCTTCAAGCATTTTTTCTTGATCATAGGCAACTGTAGAAAAAACGATAACTAAATCAGCTTTGTTGCCGGTTTGACTCAGAGCTTGTTTTGCAGCCTCGGCCCCAGCTTTTGTGGCGTCGGGATTATTGCTTCTTCCTACTCCAGCTTTAATCATAATTTTAATTTTTTAGGTTATTTATTAAGTTCGACCTTTGGCTTTTTCTAACTCTTCTTTTAGTTTTTCTATTTCCTCTTTGAGAGCGACCATTTTTAATTCTCGACCGACAGCTAATCTTTGGAATCTTTCTAGCTCTTCTATTTTTTCTTGAAGTTCTTGTGTCCTCCCTTTCACTTTTTCTTCTAATCCTTCCTGAAGCTTTTTGAATTCGCTAATGTCAGATATGGCCAGAAAATATCCAATGATGTTTCCCGTTTCGTCTTCCCTCGCTGAAGCAGAAACGCTAACCGGAATTTCTTTTTTTTCTTTAGTTAAAAGTATCAGTTCCTTAGTTACGGCTGTCTTCTCCTTAAAAACTGTTTTTTCTAGTGTTTCGGCTTCTTTTTTATTTGAAAATAAATTTATTGCCAATTCTCCCACTATTTCCGTTGCGCCATAGCCAGTTAAATTTTGGAAGGCTTGGTTAATATTGATAATTATTCCCAAGGGGTTTGCCGTACAAACCGCTAGAGGCAAAAAAGTAGAAAATTCCTCGATATACCTCTCTAAATCTCTCAAATCCTCTTTGAGATTTTTTGTTAAAACTTTTTCGCGATTTTTTTTCATCTCATTCGTAGGTTATTAGAAACTCATGGTAAGGATCGCCCGAAAAGACGCACTTTGTTTCCTTGACTTTAAAGTTTTTAGCCCCTTTTAAGACAAATTGACCTATTCTCATAAAGTAGCCTCCTAAGTAGACACAGACAACTGGGTGGGTCTTGAAATCTTTAAGCCGGGCGACATAGTATTTCTTTTCCAAGTCATAACCAGGTGTCTCAAACTTCCCAATGGTATAGTGTTTTTTCCAATAAGTCGGGCTTTGTTTATAACTCATCGGGAACGTCAAAAAATATTTCATTAGCAACCTGACAATAAAAGAATATTTAGGAGCAGTATTACCCATTTTTTCTATTTCTTTGTCATCCCAGTTGAATACTTTTTGAATTACCAATAAAGAAACTGCTCGCAAACCTACCGGATACCATTCAGTGGCTCTAATATTTTTATAATCAATCGGGTGGCCCATTCTTTTTAGTTCTTCTTGAACCTTCGATAGCCCTACTTCGCCTTTTGTTAAACGAACATATTCGGCATCTGTTTGGAAAACTGCTCCTCTTGCTTCGCCCTTTAACTTTATTAAATTATCGAGTTCTTCTTTTGTGATTTCCATAATTGAAAAAATGTTTTTCTCTCTTCGACCTTTAATAAATTCATGATTCGTGCTTCCTCAATTTCTCCAGTTCTTCTTCCAGCCTTTTAATTTCTTCTTTTAACTCAATCATTTTTAATTCTCGGCCAACCGCCAATTTAGAGAATTTTTCTAATTCATTTATTTTTTCTTGAAGTTCTTTGGTTCTAACCTTAACTTGTTCATCAAGACTGGCGGCAAGTTCTTTTAGTTCCTTTGTTCTAGCCTCCACTTTTATTTCCAAAACTACTTTAGCCGTCTCTATCTCTTCTTGGCTGTCTAATAAGCTAAAATGATATTTCTGTAAGCTCCCAGTAATAGAAGCAACTGCCCCACAAGTTATTCCTATTAAAACAAGATCTAAACCGGGGTTAAGAATTTCTTTTAGAGAGTAGGTGTAAAATAAAATACCGTAGCCTAAAAAGGAAAATAACCCAGAAAAAATTACTACCTTTGGGTTATGGAAAAAACCAAATAATATAAAAATTAAAATATACCCCAGAATCATCACCCTCCCTAAGGAAGGTTGGGCAAATACCATAGCTAGTGTCCATAGTAATACGGCTGAAAATCCTCCTATATATTTCCCAAGTAAAATCCCAATCTTCCTTTGATGGACGGCCGTCAACAAAAGAATACTAAAGACGAAAATGGCAGCCAGATAAAAATATTGCGCCCAACTTAAAAATCCTTTATTAAAAACTGACAAAACAATATGTAAAATTAAAGATAAAACTAAAAGAGTAGAGAAGGCAATGACTAACAGGCGATTGCTCTCAATTTCCCTTCGATTTAAGAAATAATCTTTTAAAGGAAAAATGGGGGTCTCTATCTTGTCGCAGAAATTTTTTATTGCCCTTTTCCCATACTTAGAATCTACTCCCCAGTTTTTAAGTATACTCGAAAGCAATATACTCTCTACAATTCTTCCTCTTTTTTGTTCTATAATTCTGGTAAATGTTAAATCAAGTAAATAAGCAGAAAGTATATACCATTCGAAAGCCGGTGGGGCGGCAGTAGTGGCAAAAAAACCAATCTTTTTATATTTTAAGCCTTCAATTTTTTGAAGGTATCTTGCCATCGGCAGGGATAACCTGGTCCAGTTGGGGCTACCAATACAAATAACGTCATATTTAGAAACATCCCAAATTTTTGGAGGGTAAATCTCGCAATCGCCTTTAACCATCCGAATATGCCACCAAGCAAAAAAGCTGTGCTCTTTAACCGGCTTAACTTTTTCGACATCAACACTATGTCCTCGAGCTTCAAACTCTTTTTTAAGAACTTCAGCCAATTTTTCTGTTCCTCCAGTTCTTGAATAATAAGCAATTAAAATCTTCATATACCGAGCCTGCGAAGCAGGCGAAGGTGGAAAAGAAGATTTATCTTCTTTGACCTTTTTTTATTTTACCACAACCTTAGGTTTTCTTGAATTTTCTCTTGGGTGTTATTTTTTTTGGTTGGCAATTTTTCAACAAGACTAAAGAATTCGAAATTTTTAAGAATTTGGGTTACTTTTTCTTTGCTATACTTTCCCCAGAGACATTTTTTGAAATTAAAGTCTATTGGCACATCTTTTCTGATTTGGGCTAAGCTTTTACTTAAGAAAGCTTGATCTTTATATTTCAATAATGTTTCTTTTAATTTGGGCTTGAGTTCCTTAGCTTTTTCTGAATTTTCTCCGATTTCTTTATATATATTTTCCAAACTTCCGAATTTTAAAAGAAGGTCAATCGCTGTTTTTTCCCCAATCCCGGTAACGCCAGGAATATTGTCTGAAGGATCGCCTTTTAAAGCCTTGAAATCGAGGAGTTGTGAGGTTTCTAGCCCTCCATATTTTTCTTTAACTAAATCTTGGTTATAGAGAATGATGTCTTTTACTCCTTTCCTTAAAGAATAAACTTTTGTTTGGGAATTAATTAACTGGAGGGTATCCAAATCGCCGCTCAAAATAATTGTCTCAACCTTAGGTATTATTTGTCTTTTGGGAGCTAAATGAGCAATTGTTCCGATAATATCATCGGCTTCAAAACCTTCCTTTTCGAATACTGGGACATTAAAACCCCCCAGAATTTCTTTAACTTTTGGGATTTGTTGATATAGTTCTTCGGGCGCCGGTGGCCTTTTGGCTTTGTATTCTTTAAATTTTTTGTGGCGAAAAGTTTTTCCCGGAAAATCAAAAGCGGCCACGATAAAGTCTGGCTGAAATTCTTTTATTGCTTTGAAAAAAACTAATAAAAAGCCGTAAATCGCATTAACCAATTCTCCTTTTTTTGTAGTTAAAGGAGGTAAGGCATGATAGGCCCGATGAATAATAGAATTGCAATCAATAACGATAAGACGTTTTTCGTTTGTCATTTTTCTTCATCACAATTTTTCTCTTATTTTTGTTAATGAATTCAAAAATAACCCAGATAGTATTTTTTGGCATAATTTTCCGAATTCGATCTGCCCATTCTACTGCTACGATATTCTGAGGATTAGAAATAATTTCTTTAAAACCCAAACTTAAAAGTTCTTTTGGATTTTTAATGCGGTAACAATCAATATGATAGAAGTTCTTAAATCTTAAATCTTTAATCTTAAATCTTTTTAAAATAACGAAGGTTGGGCTTAGGATTTTTTCTTTTAATCCTAAACCTCTGGCGAAACCTTGCAAAAAAGTGGTTTTGCCGCCACCGAGATCTCCTTCTAGCCCAAGGGTAAGAGCGTTTTTTTTAGTTTCCATCCTGAAAAATTCTTCAGCTTCGGCTTCTCCCAATTTTTTAGTCTGGGAGGAACTGTTAGTAAAATAATTTAATTTCATTGATGCTTCGACTCCGCTCAGCATCAATCCTGAGCTTGTCGAATGGATTGACTTTTTCAGAAAAACAAGATAAATTCAAATAAAAGATTCGCTACATCAATTGTAACCTTTTATGCCTGAAGTTTCAAAAAAAATTACTGGCGAGATAGAAATTTCTCCAGCCCATCTCAAGGAAATCCAAAAAGAGATAAAAAATATTTCTGACCTAAAAGAAAAAGTTGAAAGTTCTTTAACCGAGAGCGTGACTGAGATTTTAGAAGTTATCTTAGGAGGAGTAATTGCCCTCGATGCTTCTGATATCCATATTGAACCGAGGGAAGAAGAGGTAATGATCCGAGCCAGAGTTGATGGAGTTTTACAAGATGTTCTAATCCTAGAACAGAAAATTTATGAAGGAATCTTATCTCGAATCAAGCTTCTTTCCGGAATCAAATTGAATATTACTGACCGGCCTCAGGATGGCCGGTTTAGTATTTTAATGGAGGAGCTGCCGATTGAAATTCGAGCCTCCACTCTTCCTTCTGAATACGGGGAATCGGTTGTTCTCAGAATTTTAAACCCAAAGAGCTTAATTGACATGGAGGCCTTAGGGTTAAGAGAAGATTTGTTTAATCTCTTTAAGAAAGAAATCGAAAAGCCCAACGGAATGATTATTGTTACTGGTCCCACAGGCAGCGGAAAAACTACCACCCTTTATGCTTTTTTAAAAAAAATTCACAAGCCAGAAATTAAAATTATCACTATCGAAGACCCAATTGAATATCATTTAAAAGGAATTTCTCAAACCCAAGTAGCTCCGGACCGGGGTTATGATTTTGCCTCCGGTTTAAGGTCCATCGTTAGGCAAGACCCTGATGTAATTTTAGTAGGTGAAATCAGAGATTTGGAAACGGCTTCTATTGCTCTTCAATCTGCTTTAACTGGTCATTTAGTTTTTACTACCTTACATACCAATGATGCCGCTGGTACCGTAGCTAGATTACAGGCCTTGGGAGAAAAACCGGTTAACATTGCCCCAGCAATTAATATGGCTGTTGCTCAAAGATTAATCAGAAAAATTTGTCAAAAATGCGCCGAATTTAAAAAGATCTCTCCAGAGGAGTTAAAAAAACTCAAAAAGGAGCTTAGCTCTTTAAAGGCGATTAAAATTCCAAAATTAACTCCGGGACTAAAAATCCCCAGAATTAAGGGATGCCCAAATTGTAATTATACTGGTTATCGAGGCCGAATCGGTATTTTTGAGGCCTTTTTAGTTGACGATGAAATGGAAAAATTTATTTTGGAGAATCCCTCGATTGCTGGATTAAGAAAAGAAGCAATAAAGAAAGGGATGGTGACAATGTATCAAGATGGGTTAATTAAGGTTTTAGAAGGAATTACCACCCTTGAAGAGGTGAAAAGAGTAACTGGGGGAGAAGAGGGATAAAAAAACAGCCCCGGAGCTGGGGGTAATTTGGTATTAGGAACGCAAATTTTAGAGTTTTTTTGAGGAGCGGTCTCGCGATTAGCCAGGCCGTCCATCAAGAAAAATTCCTACCCCCAGCTCCGGGGCTACTTTATAACTTTTAATTATACTTGATTATGAGAGATTTGTCAAGAGTTATAGTTTTTTTATCTCTTTTTTTTATTATATCTGTTGCCCAGGCTACCAACCCTTACGACAATTCTGTTTTTGCTGCAGAAAAAATAGACATCAATGCCGCTCCTTTGGAAGATTTAGTCAAGATTATCCATATAGGAGAAGCAAGAGCGTTAGAGTTAATTTCTTTAAGGCCATTCTCTTCTTTAGATGAACTTACCAAAATAAAGGGCATAGGCGAGTTGAGAATTGAAGATATTAAAAAACAAGGATTAGCTTGGGTTAGCGCTAACGAGTCCGAAAAACCTGCCATGGAAGAACCCGCTGTCGAAGTCAGACTACAACAAACCTATCCTTCTGGGATTATCATTAATGAAATCCTACCGGCTCCTTCCGGACCCGACGAAACAGAAGAATGGATTGAAGTTTTTAATCAAAATAATTTTGAAGTGGATCTTTCAAATTGGCAAATAGTTGATATTGAAGGGAAAACTACCACCTTTACCTTTCCAGCCGGAACTAAAATTGCTCCAAAAGGATTTTTAGTTCTTTCGCGACCGACTACTAAAATCACTTTAAACAATGATGGCGACGGTTTAAATCTAATTCAGCCAAATGGAAATATAATCGATTCAGTAACTTATGAAAAAGCGCCCCGGGCCCAATCTTATAATCGAATTGATTCCGATTGGGTTTGGAGTAATGTCTTAACCTCTGGTTCGGCAAATATAATTCCCGCTTTGGCTCCGGAGATAAAAGAAGTCAAACCCGGGGAAGAAAAAATGGGGCAAAAAGAAGAGCTAAAAGAAACGAAGGGGATAATAAATGAGGAAAAGAAATTAGCAACGGTCAGCCAATCAGTTGTTGAAGGAAATTCGGAATCAGTGCTCACCTTCTTAATTGGCTTAACCCTCGCCGTTCTTTCTGGAATAATAATTTTAACTCTTAAAAAACAAATAAAAAAGTGTATAATAAAATAGTATGAGCGGACATAGTCATTCTAAAACTATACGGCACGCGAAAAATATTTCTGACCAAAAAAAGGGACAAATGTTTTCGAAATTGGCAAGGTTAATTTCGGTTGCTGTAAAAGAAGGGGGACCGAATCCTGAAACCAACTCTAAATTACGGTTAGCTTTTGAAATGGCAAAAGAGATCAACATGCCTAAAGATAACGTTGAAAGAGCAATAAAGCGGGGCTCAGGCGAAACCGTGGAAGAAAAACTTGAAGAGGTTTTGTTTGAAGCTTATGGACCGGGAGGAATTGCCATTATTATTGAAGGAATTACTGATAATAAAAATCGAACTTTGGGAGAGATTAAACAAGTTTTGAATCAGAATAATGGAAAATTGGTTGGCGAAGGCTCGGTGAAATGGATGTTTGAGAGAAAAGGCTGTCTTACAATAAATGCCCAATTTCTAATTTCTAATTCCCAAATTAAAAATAAGGAGGAACTGGAAATGATGGTGATTGAGGCGGGCGCTGAAGATATTTATTGGCACGAAGAATTGTTGGATGTTTATACAAAAATTGAAGATTTGGAAAAGATTAAAAAGAATTTAGAAGAAAGAGGTATTAAAATTGATTCTGTTTCTTTAGACTGGGTTGCCAAAGAGGAAGTTTCTACTGATGAAAAAACAAAAGAGGCCTGTCAAAAACTTTTTGAAGCCCTGGACGAAAATGAAGCAGTCCAAGAGATTTATTCTAACATGAAGCTTTCATGAAATGAAAGCGAATAAAAAAGAGAGCTTAGCTCTCTTTGCTATCAAGCTTCCGTGAAGCGGGGCGAAGAGATAAATCTCTTCTTCACCTTCACTCGGCTTTGCCTTGTTCGGTAAGCGAAGATTAAGAAGAGAACGTAGTTCTCTTCGCCTTAAAAGTTCAGTTACCTCTAACCATAGAGATAGGACAATTCCGCTAAATAAATAAAATGATAAAAGGAATACAAGAAATTTAAAAAATAAACTGCTTGACTACTGAATATTTGTTTGCTAGAATAGAGTTATGAAGACATGCGAAAGATGCCAGAACAAATATTCTAATATAAGCAATCGCCAAAAGTATTGTTTTGACTGCATCCCTGTTATTGCAAGAGAATACTCTAAAAGATGGCAAAAGAGATGGAGAAAAAATAATTTAGAAAGAGCGAGGGAAAAAGATAGAAAAAATCGCATTAGATATAAAGATAAAAGAAATAAATATAGTAGAGAGTATTATAAAAAACATAAGGACACAGAGGTATATAAAAAAAGGATAAACAAATGGTGGAAAAAACATCCTAATAAGAAGAAAGAATACAATAAAAAATATTTTCAGTTACATAAAAAAGAATTACTAATACAAAGAAGAGGTTACCAAAAAGTATGGAGGAGAAAAAACAAGGGAAGACTTAATTTTTTCGTAAGGAAAAAATTAAAAACAGATCCTAAATTTCATTTAAATAGAATTGTCTCAAAAGCGATATGGGAAGCCCTCAAAGAAAAGAAAGCGGGAAGAAAATGGGAGAGTTTAGTTGATTACAGCCTTGAAGATTTGATAAAACACTTAGAAAAACAATTTACTCCCGAAATGAACTGGAGAAATTTTGGAAAGTATTGGCAGATAGACCACAAGAGACCTAAGTCTTGGTTTGGTTTTACCCCAGAAGAGTTTAAAAAATGCTGGTCTTTAAAAAATCTACAACCCCTAGAAAAATATAAAAATCTGAGTAAAAACAATCATTATGCCAGCTGAACAATTTATTAGAAAAAAGGCAATCGAAAAACTTCGGGCCGATGGCTGGATTACCTGGTTTGGCCCGAAAGTGCGATTTAAACAAACTGATATTTTTGGAATTATTGATTTGATGGCTCTAAAAGGAAGGAGGCAAAAAAATATTCAATTGACAACGCCGCCGAATGTTTCGGCTAAAAGAAAAAAAATAATCAATTTTCTTAAAACGAATAAAGTGGAGCTTCCGGTTGAAATTTGGTCCTGGAATAGTAAAAAGAAGATATTCAAAAAAGAAAGGATTAATATAAGAATAAAGAAAGCCACTTGACAAGCCTTTTTGGATTCATATAATTACCATTGTAAAACCAATCGAGCACATAGTGCTTTATGTGCTCGAAAAGGTCGAAACAATTTGGTAATTCTAATAAATTAAAATCATGACGGAAGATAAAATTCTCACTCCTTTTACCAGTGAAGAAGAACCGGAAGAAGGAATAAAAGAGGAAGAAGGGACAAAAGAGGAAGAAGGAACAGGAGAAGAGGTAGAAGCTGAGGAGTAATTAACCCCCCCCACTAAAATTTAGTGGGGGTTTCTTTTAGACCAACCTCACGAATCTCCTTTTGCCTACCTGGATGAGCATTCCTTTTTTTATATCTATCATCTTTCTCCAATTTCCTTGAACCTCTTTGTTAATTTTTACTCCTTTTTGGAAGATCAGCCGTTTAGCTTCAGATTTTGAGGAAGCTAATTTTGTTTTAACTAAAAATTCAAGGATATTTAATTTCTCCTCTTTAATTTTAACTCCGGGGATTTTTGTCGGCAATTTCTTTTCTTTAAAAACTCTTTCAAATTCTTTTTCTGCCAAAAGGGCGGCTTTTTGGCTGTGATAAGTAGCCACGATTTCTTTAGCTAATTTTGCTTTGGCATCACGGGGGTTCAATCTTTTCATCTTCTCAATTTCGTTTAAGGGAAGCCGGGTTAAAAGTTTGAGATAATCAAAAATCAAATTATCAGGTATAGACATTATTTTCCCAAACATTTGGTTCGGAGAATCCTCAATCCAAATGCAATTGCCCGAGGTTTTACTCATTTGCTTGCCGTCAATTCCTAAAATCATTGGGCAGGTCAAAACAAATTTTTCTTTCTTTCTCATCTTTTCCATTAATTCTCGGCCGATCAACATATTAAAAAGCTGGTCGGTTCCGCCAATTTCTAAATCAACGCCAAGAAAAACTGAATCGTATCCTTGGAGCAAGGGGTATAAAGTTTCATGGGTCAAAACTGTTTGGCCCACCTTAATCCTTCTTTGGAACATTTCCCTCTGGAATAACTTTGCCGCAGCAATATGCGAAGCAATTTGGATAATATCTTTTAGCCCCAATTTTAAGAGCCAGTCTCCGTTATACCGAATTTTTACCTTAGAAAAATCTAAAACCTTTCTGGCCTGCCTCTTCCAGTTTTTGATATTTTTTTCAACTTCCTTTTCTGAAATTAAGGGCCTGGCTTTTAATCTTAAAGAAGGGTCGCCGGCTAGAACCGTGCCTGTACCGACAACTAAAATCGCCTCGTGGCCCAAGTCAGCAAATTCTTGAAGTTTCCGGAGAGTGATGGCGTGACCTAAATGGAGTTTTGGCGCCGTAGGGTCAATACCTAAATAGAGCCGGATTTTTCTTTTCTGCATCAGTTTTTTTAAACTCTGCTTATCCGGTAAAACCTGCTCTACCCCCCGAGTTAAAACTTCTTCGACTACCCGAGCATCAGCGAGGGGGAGAGAAGAGGGCTTGTCCTCTTTGATCTTTTTAGGATCAGTGTTTATTTCCATACAATTTTATTCTAAAATGAAAATGTGAATTTGTAAATTATGGCAGAGAGAATATACTATCGAAAAGCCTACCAACAGAACAAAAAGAAAAAAAGATTGTTTTCCCTTTTTAAATTCTTCGTTTCTCTTTTCTTGTTTTTGGTTTTTTTTGCCGGTCTTTTGTTTTTTTACTATGCTAAAGACCTGCCAAGGCCAGAAAAATTCACTGAAAGGCAGTTCCCTCAATCGACCAAAATTTATGATAGGACCGGCCAGGTTCTTTTATATGAAATCTACGGTGAAGAAAAAAGAACCCTGGTTTCTTTGGAGGAAATTCCTGAATATTTAAAAGAGGCGGTCATTGCGGCTGAAGATGCTAATTTTTATCACCATTTTGGAGTGGACTTAAAAGGAATAGCCAGAGCGATTTTGGCTGACCTGAAATTGAGGGAGCCAGCTTATGGGGGCTCGACCATTCCCCAGCAATTGATTCGTTCGGCATTTTTATCTACTGAAAAAACGGCTGAAAGAAAAATTAGAGAGGTGGTTTTGGCTTTGGAGTTAAATCGAAGATATTCTAAAAATCAAATTTTAGAATGGTATTTAAACCAGGTTCCTTTCGGTCAAAATGCTTACGGGGTAGAAGCAGCTAGTCAGGTTTATTTTGAAAAGAATGTTTCTCAACTCTCTTTGGCTGAAGCAGCCACTTTGGCTGCAATTTTGCGAGCTCCCTATCGTTTGTCTCCTTACGACCAGGATGGGAAAGAAGAGTTAATAGCTCGGAAAAATTATATTTTGGGCCGAATGGTTGCCGAGGACTATTTATCTTCGGAAGAAGCTGAAATGGCAAAAAAAGAAGAGTTAAAATTTGCTGAGAGACGGATCGAGATAAAAGCCCCCTATTTTACCCTTTGGGTGAAAGCAGAACTCGAAGCAAAATACGGGAAAGAATTTTTAAGTGAAAAGGGATTAAAGGTTTATACTTCTCTGGACTGGGAATTGCAAAAAATAGCCGAAGAAGTAACTGGAGAAGGAATTGCCAGAAATAAAATCTACAATGCCCATAACGCTGGCCTGGTGGCGATTCGACCGAAGACCGGGGAAGTCCTCTCTTTGACTGTCGGTCTAGGAGATTATTATGCCCTTCCCTATCCTGAGGGATGTAACCCGGGAAAAGATTGCGCTTTCGATCCTCAGTTTAATGTAGCAATTGGAACAAAAGAAAGCCCGGGTAGACAACCTGGCTCAGCTTTCAAGCCATTTATTTATGCTACTGCTTTTAAAAAAGGATACGATGACAAAACTCAGGTTCTCGATGCCTTTACCAATTTTGGTTTTTGGGGAGACAAAGAATATACCCCCCAGAATTATGATGAAAAATTTCGGGGCTGGGTTTCTTTAAGGCAGGGGCTAGCTCAGTCCCTCAATGTCCCTTCAATAAAAGTTCTTTATTTGATTGGCTCGGAAACTAAAATAGAAAATTTAGCAATTAATAATTTTTTGGACCAAGAAAAGATACTCAGCCAGGGCTTGAAAGAAAGTTTAGATACAGCCAGGGAAATGGGAATTACCACTTTAAACAAGGACTTATCCTCTTACGGGCCTGCCCTGGTTTTAGGAGGAGGAGAGGTAAATTTATTAGAAATGACTTCCGCTTTCGGAGTTTTTGCCAATGACGGTTTGAAAGTTCAACCAATAGCTATTCTAAAAATTGAGGACTCGGCTGGAAATATTATTTATGAAAACGAAAAAGAACCAAAGAGGGCTTTAGAAAGCGAGGTAGCTAAACTAATCACCGATATTTTGTCAGACAATGAGACCCGAACGCCGATGTTCGGGCCAAGGTCTCATTTATATTTCGAAAATTACAAAGTCGCGGCTAAGACCGGGACAACTGATAATTTCAGAGACTGTTGGACAATCGGCTACACTCCAGAAATTTCAGTGGGGGTCTGGGTTGGGAATAATAACAACGCACCCATGATAAAAAAACAGCCAGCCGCAACAGTGGCCGGCCCTATTTTTCATAATTTTTTAGAAAAAGCACTGCCTAGCTTGCCTTAATGGGCATGACTACGTAAAGATAACCTTCATCGGCCGGCGGAGCCGGCTTAAAGATTGCCGGGTTCTCTTCATTGCTAATTTCGAAAACCACTTCCGGCGTTTTTATTTCTGAAATCCCGTCAGCCAGAAAGCGATGATTGAAAGAAATTTGGTTTTCCTTGCCGTTTATTTTGCCAACTAAAAAACTTTTATACTCTCCCAGGTCCGGATTCTGGCTAGAGAGATATACCTTCTTCTCTTTGGGGTCGATTTTTAATCGGACCTCATTTATTTTCCCACTAAAAATACTGGCGGTTTTGATTTGGTTTAACAGTTCATTTCGTGGTAAAACAGCTTGAGTTTCGTATTTTTTGGGAATAATGGCCTCGTAGTCTGGATATTCGCCGTCGATTAACTTCGAGGTGAGTTGAACCTGAGGATGGGAAAGCTCTGGCATTATACATTCAAACAAGACCTGGTTAGCCGAAAAATAAATCTGGATATCGCCGGTTTTTTCGCTGAAAATATTGATAATCTCTCTGGTAGTCTGCTGAGGCAAAATCAAAGAATATTCTTTTAGCAAAGGAGATTTCAAAAAAAGTTTTTTTTCGGCCAGACGAAAACTATCAGTAGCCACCATTTTTATAAGGTCTTTTTGAAAAAGAAAGAAAATCCCGGAAATTTCTGGACGGGTGACCGACGGCGAAGCGACATTCACCACTTGAGAAAGGGCCTGACAAAAAACTTTACTATCGACTGAAATCTGCTCCCCCTCTTTCAATTGAGGAATGATTGGAAACTCTGAACCGGACAGGCCCCTTAAATCCGTCTGGTAATCACCGCACTGGAGAGAAAGGTTTAATCCTTTAACTTCTAAAGTGATCGGTTTTGCCGGTAAAAAACTAACTAAATCGGAAAGAATGCGGGTGGGAACGAGAATTTCACCTTCTTTTTCTACCTTCGCCAGCCCCCACCAATTAATCCCAATTTCTAAGTTAGTTGTTTTTAAGTTTAGAAAGTTTTTTTCAGCCGAGATTGAGATATTTTGGAGAATGGGTAAGGTTAGAGTTTTTTGGGAAACTCTTTCAACTGTTTTTATCCCCTCTTTTAATTTTTCTTGGAGAATTGTAATTTTCATTTTTATATGTTAATTATTATATTAATTATTATTGTTGTTGTGGTTTTTAAATTTTAAATTTTTGTGTTTAGATAAGAATAAATAAAAAGTGGAAAAGTGGAGGGTTAACCCGGGGGGAAGAAGGAGGAAGATTTAAAGGTGTTTTTTAACAACAAGATTTCCCCAATTTAAGCGCTAAATATTCGCTGTCTAATTAAGTTGATTTCCTCATTGAGGCCCTCATTTTTCTCCACTTCAAAAATTATTTTTTTATAAGCATGAATTGCGGTGGTGTGATCTTTGCCGCCGAATTTCCTTCCGATAAAAGGAAAAGAGCCTTTTAATTCTTCTCTCAATAAATACATGGCTATCTGGCGGGGTTTTACGATTTCTTTTTTACGCGAAGAGGAGAGAATTTCTTTTTCCTTTAAATCATAAAAATTGGCCACTATTTCAATTATTTTTTTAGCCGTTACGGTTTTGTTGGGAGCCATAATCAAATTCTTTAAGAGAGATTTAGCAACCTCAAGGTTGGGGCTAAGGTTTTGGAGTTTTTGGTAGGCTATTAACCTGTTTAAAGCACCTTCTAATTCTCTAATATTTCTTTGGATATTGGCGGCAATGTAGTTTATAATTTCTTCGGGGAGTTCCGATTTTCTTTCTAAACATTTAGCCTTCAAAATAGCAATGCGGCTTTCATAATCGGGATAGGAAATATCGGCGATCATTCCTCCTTCAAACCTGGAGCGCAATCTTTCAGCTAAGGCCGGGATGGCTTTGGGCGGCCTGTCAGAAGAGAGAATTATTTGTTTGTTTTTTTCATACAAAGCATTAAAGGTGTGAAAAAATTCTTCTTGAGTTTTTTCTTTCCCGGCCAAAAATTGGACATCGTCTATAACCAAAACATCAATCGTTTGGTACTCTCTTCGAAAACTATCTACTTGGCGATTTTTGATTGCTGCGACAATGCCGGAAGTAAATTTTTCAGAAGGAACATACTCGACTTTTCTTATATTTTCCCGATTTTTGACTATTTCATTCCCAGTTGCTTGTAAGAGATGGGTTTTGCCCAGCCCCACCCCCCCATAAATAAAAAGAGGATTATAAACCTGACCAGGATTTTTTGCAACGGCGAAAGAAGCTGCATGAGCCAACTCATTAAAAGGGCCAACTATAAAATTCTCAAAAGTATAACGGGGGTTAAGGTTTGTTTCCTTGTCAACCTCAAACTCTTGAAATTCAAGCTGGCCAGCTTCCAGAAAGGGGGCTGGAGCTCCTTTTGAAACCTTTAATCCTGACTTTTTGACCTCATATTTGACTTCTTTAATTTCCTCATTTAAACTATGCAAAATTTTAAAAATAATTTTGCCATATTTATTTTCCAGCCACTCTTTAGCAAAAGAATTAGGAACGCTAATAACAATCCCCCCCTCTTTTAGAGAGATAATTTCGGTACTCTTAAACCAGGTAGCAAAGTTGGCCTGAGAGATACTTAATTGGACTTGGGCTAAAACCGCCTGCCAAAGATTTTCTTTTTCCATAGGTTAGAATTATTTTCCTCCTTAATTATACTATACTAGTCAAGAAGATGTAAATTGAACCGCAAACCCGCTCCATCTGTTAATATCCTGGGTAAAATTTGGGGATTGTCTTTAGGGGTTCCTTTTGCTACAATGGTTTCATATGAGCATTACCTATCAGCCTAAAAAAAGAAAAAGGAAACGCGTTCACGGATTTTTAAGAAGACAAAAAACCAAAGGAGGCAGAAGGGTTTTGGCCAGACGAAGAAAGAAAAAAAGGCAAAGATTGGCGGTATAATAAAAGACATGCTACCAGAACCTGCTCGGCTCAAAAAGAAAAAGGATATAGAAAAGGTTTTAAAAACCGGAAGGAAGTTTAAAGAAGATTTTTTGATTTTAGCAATCTCCAAGAACAATTTTGGCAAAATAAGGTTCAGTTGTATAGTCTCCCAGGCGGTTTCTAAAAAAGCAACTATTCGCAACAAATTAAAAAGGCGGCTGCGAGAATTAATTCAAGTAAAATTAAATAAAATGCAAAAAGGAATAGATGGAATAATTATCGCCCTTCCCGGATTAGAAACAAAGGATTTTTGGGAAATAGAAACAGCTGTTAATCGGCTGTTCCAAAAAGCTCAAATTTTAATCCAACTTCGATGAATCTATTGGTTAATGCTTTTAATCTAATACTATATCAACCATTATTTAATGCCTTAATTTTGCTTTATCAATATCTGCCTGGGCATGATTTTGGGATAGCGGTCATTATTCTAACAGTTTTAATCCGGATTATCCTCTATCCTTCGATGGTCAAAAGTATTAAGTCCCAAAAAGTCCTTTCAGAACTTCAGCCCAAGATCCAAGAAATTCAGCAGAGGTATAAAAATGACAGAGAAAGACAGGCAAAAGAAATGATGGGGCTATACCAGAAAGAAAAAATTAATCCTTTCAGCAGTTTTTTGCCTCTTTTAATCCAGCTGCCAATTTTAATCGCTCTTTATCGGGTCTTTTGGAAAGGATTGCAACCGGGAGCAATGGCTGCTCTTTACTCTTTTGTGCCCGACCCAGGATTAATTGATCCAACCTTCCTCGGTTTAATTAATCTTAGCCAGGCTAGTTTCGGGTTAGCTGTTTTAGCTGGCATTACTCAATTTTTTCAGACAAAAATGATGAGCCCCAAACTTCAAAAATCTCCGGGGAGCGATAAAACAGCTCAATTTTCCACCATGATGCAAAAACAGATGCTTTATTTTTTCCCAATTTTTACTGTTTTTATTCTCTGGAAGCTACCTTCAGCCATCGCCCTTTATTGGATAGTCACTGCCTTTTTTTCAATTGGTCAACAATACCTAATTTTTAAAAAAACGTATGCTCAACCAAGATGACTTAAAAAAAATTAAAGAAACTACTGAGGAATTTTTTAGAAAAACAACCTTCGAGGTGAAAATAGAATTCCTCCCTCCGCGAGATTTAACCATCCCGATTAATTTAGAGCTTGAAGACCCTCAAATTTTAATTGGCGAAGGGGGACAAACCTTAGCCGAAATCCAACACCTTTTAAAAGCGATATTGAGAAGAAAAATTCAAGAACCTTTTTTTATCGACCTGGACATCTCAGGCTATAAAAAGAAAAAATTTGAATACCTAAAAGAGTTAGCTCGTTCTGCTGCCGACGAGGTGACTATTACCAAAAAAGAAAAAATCCTCTCTCCAATGCCAGCTTATGAGAGAAGGATTATTCATCTTGAATTAGCCGGGAGGTCAGACATAACTACCGAAAGCATTGGCCAGGAACCAGAAAGAAGAGTAGTCATTAGGCCCTATCCCTAAATTTCTCCTTTCGCTTCCCTTATTTTTAAAATTTCTTCAGGAGCAGTGGTGATAATTTGGTCTTCGGTATAGGAAGCAACCACTTTTATTGCCACGTGTTTTTGGCCGGCAAAAAAGATTCCCTCTCCTACCTCTGCTTCTAATAATAAATATTTTTCTTCATCGGTTAAATTAAAGGTTTTTTGGACAACGTCAATTGTCGCTGGCGACTGTTTCATTAGAAATTGCAAAGAAGAATTAGTAATAATTGGCTGGCCGTAAGAAGATTTCATAAAGTCACCAACGTCCTGGGTGATAGTGGTTACGCCCAGCCAATATTTTCTTGCCCTTTTTGCTATTCCATATAAAAATGATGCCCCATCTTCGGTCTGCATTATCCACCAGGCCTCATCTACCACTAAGATTCTTTTTTTCAATTCTGACCTGACCTTGTTCCAGATATATCGCATAATAATAAACATAGCAATCGGTCGCAGTTCATCTTCCATGTCTCTAATTCCAAAAACCACAAAGGGTTTATCCATTGAAATATTGGTTGGCTGATTGAAAAATTGGGCAAAGGTTCCTTTGGTAAACTTCCTTACCCTTCTGACTAGACTTTCGGCTCCTTCCATCCCCTCTAAAACTGTTTCCAAATCTGACATTAAAGGGATTCTCTCTTTCCAGGATGAGGGATCGGTTTCGGGAGTAATATCTCGGGCCCCATAAGTTTCACTCAAAGCCCGGTCAATAATGGCATCTTCTTCGGGAGTTAAACCTCCCAGCATGATTCTTAGTAATCCAACTAAGTTAATAATATTAGACCTTAAAACGTCTTCCGGTTTTTCATCTTCTCTGGGAGTGGGGAGCTCGAAAGGATTAATGTGGTTTGGGCTGGCTAAAGAGATATTGAAGAAAGAACCACCAACAGCGTCGGAAAGGAACTTATATTCGTTTTCTGGGTCAAGCACAATTACGTCCACCCCCAACATCAGAGAGCGTAAGATTTCTAATTTCACTGCGAAGCTCTTTCCCGCTCCACTTTTTGCGAATAAAATGGAATTCGCGTTCTCTAAACTGAAACGGTCAAAAAGTATTAAAGAATTATTATGTCGGTTTATCCCATACAAAATTCCTTCGTTGGAGCTCAAATCAAAAGAGACAAAAGGAAAAGTGGAAGAGAGGGGGTCAGTATTCATTGAGGTATGGACTTGGAGTTGGTCTAAACCATAAGGGCAAGTGCAATTAAACCCCTCTCTTTGCTGGTAAAGAGCCGGCTTAATATAGATTAACCTCGATTCCAGAATTGACCTTAAGGTGGTCTCAATCTCCTCCAGCTGTTTTGGGTTGTCGCCATAGACCGTTAAATAGAGGCCAAATTTAAACATCCTTTCTTGAGCAGTTTGGAGTCGGTCTCGTAAGGTTTCTAAATCTCGGTAAGCAGTTTCTAAAGCCGGATCCCTGATTAACCCCTTTTCTTCTCTTTCCATAATTTCAGCCATCACTTCGGTTACTTTTCTTCTGAGTTGTTTTAAAATCGTCCCGGTTTCAATGGGATGGATATGAAAACCAATATCCATTGGCGTATCCAAGTTAATCACCGGAGAAAACCAGGCGGTGCTTAAATATCTTGGATAAGAGAAAATAAAGAAAGATTTTGCCAATCTCTCGCCCAATTTTAAATGGTCAGAGAGTAGAGCAATTGAGGAGGGAGCAATGATGTCTTTGGCACTGATTGCCGGCGCCTCAAAAATTTTCTCTGGAACCCTCGCTTTTTTGAAAGTTGGGAGTTTAATATTAATCATTAATCAAGTTTTTAATTTATTAAAAACGCAGATTATTAATTATTGAATTAATTCGGGCGGAATTTCCGGGTAATAACCCACTTCCGCCTCCTCTGGGTGGCATAAGCTCCAGAAAAGCTCGATTAATTCCGAAGTGTTCAATGGAACGCACTGGAGACCGGATCTTCTCAACCCCAGGGCGACAAATTCCATTCTCTGCCAGAGTTGGGATTTAGCCCTCTGGAACCTTTCTGCATCAAAAATGGTATCGGTCTTTTTGATCCCTGGGATTTCCACCAAGGCAAAGGGCACAACCACAAAAAAATTTTTTGACATAATTGCTCCGCCAGCGATTAACCCTTGAATAAACTTTCGATAGTCGGCCGTTTGAATTCGTAATAGCTCATTTTCTTGTTTTCCCTCCAATTCTTTTAATTTTTCGAGGTAGCCAGTGATGTTTAATCTTCGCGACTGGATAACGATTTCAATTGAAAAATCTAAAGAATTTAAAAAGTTCTGAAATTGATAAATAATGGCATTCTGTTCATCTTCGGATTTCAAGGCAAAGTTCAAGGAAGAAACCATGATGACTCCCCTGAGGGCTTTATTTTTGAGGATAATTATTCCCTCTCTAATTTGGTCAATTTCTAAAAATTGTTGAGTACTAGCTTGAGGCATATTATTTGGTTTTAGTTTCAATCTGAGTTCTTAATTTTTTTAATTGACTTTTTTCAGCAATTTTTAAAGGAAGTTCCTCCTTGTCCGCCGTAGCTTTAGCTGAGGCGGGCTTTTCTTTTTCAAAAACAGCGACCAGTGTTTCTTTTTTTCGCCAAATATACATTTTAGGAGAAGTTAAAAATTTTAGAGAGTTTCCCAAAACAGTCGGCAAATCTCGGCCGCCAATTTTTAAAAAAGCCAAAGCCACTGCCCCTCCGCCTAAAAAAATCGATGCTAATAAGAAAAGTGAAAAAGGAAGGGTAAAATAAAGGACAAAACCAATGGCGCCGGCAATTCCGACAAAAATAAATTGTCGAAAAGTGAGGGGCCCGACTACTTTTGCCTCATGTTCAATAAATTGAGGAATAGTAAATCTCATTTTATTCTACAGGTTCGCGATAAACATCTTCTTTAGCCGGAACAGGGGGTTTCTCTTCGGGCGGTGGAGTAATTCCGGCAGGTTTAGCCGATGGCGCAATCTCTATTTTGTAAAGCTCTTCCAGGCTGGTTTTCACTGGATAAAAGACAAACCGATTAATTTCCTGAGCCACTTTTTTAGCAACCTCTTTTTCTAATTTTAATTCTTTTTCTAAAGTTTCTTGAAAATCTTCCGGCGGCAAAACTCCAATTAAAGCCCGGCCAACATATTCAACGATTTCCCCTAAGTTTTCCTCCACGCCGTGTCTTTTGCAAATCTCATAAATATTATTTCCGGTTTCCTCAGCCCAAAGAGCATCCTTTAATTCTTGAGGAAGTTTTTCGTAAAGTTTCCAAAATTCTTCTTTAGAATATTCTTTTGCCATATTATTTTTATTTTACCACAAACAAAAAATAGCTCAACAACCCTTGAGCCCTCCACAGAAGAGTGAAAAGATTACCCTTGACATTTTTAGAGAGTGGTGTATAATATGAGATAAAGAGGAGGGTGGTATGAAATTGCCGTGGCGAAAGAAGAAAGCAAAAGAGAATCAAAAAAATCAAAAGAAAGAAGGAGGTATCAGCATGGCAGGGTTTGAAGAGTTGAAGAAACGGACCGAGGAGTTGCTAAAGAAGGCGTCGGCCGGAACGCCGACTCTGGCTGAGCGGACAGCGCCAATCCTTGTCGCTAAAGACGAGGAGCTCCGGAAGCGCGAGGGTAAGGTAGCGGCCAAAGAGAAGGAGCAGGACCTTCGGGAGAAGGCGCTCACTACTAAGGAAGCGGTGGCCAAAGAGACGATGGCTAATCTCGAGGAAGCTCGAAAAGCCATCGAGGAACGGGAGACAAAGGTTAAGGAGCGCGAGGATGCGGTGACGAGTCAAGAGGAAACCGCCCAAAAGAAAGAGGGTGAACTCAATCAGCGGGCGGCCGAGCTCGATGCGCAGAGCAAAGAGCTCGACGAGAAGAAGAGGTCTCTCGATGAGGTGGCTACCAACCAGGCGCAGATCGATGAGGCGCTGAAGGTACGGGAAGTGATAGTCAAAGTCCAGGAGGACGAAGTGGCTGAAGTCCGGGCCCTGGCCGGGGTGATAAAGAGAATCATCGAAGAGATGAATCTCCAGCCTGAGCTTGAAGCCATGGGTATCTGGTCCGAGTTCGCGAAGTATGTCGGAGAGGAGGTAAAGTAAGATGGGAGTGTTACAAGCACTGGGATTGGCTCCCAGGTCTGAAGCTGAGAAGGTCCGGGAAGAGCGAATCTCTCGGGCCCGGGAGAATCTTGAGAAGGCCCGGGAGGACCTCGCCAGGATCCCTTGGGGGTCCAACACCGAGCGGAGGATATCTCAAGCCGAGAGGGATGAGACCCTCCAAGTGGTCCGCAACAAGCGGATCGCGGCGCGAGCCCAGGAGCGTACCTGGGAAGCGCTTCTGGAAGGAGTGGATCTCGACGGCCAGCAGACCGATGCGGCGGCAAACATCACCCTTGTTAGGGGATTTCTGAGACATTAGTTCCCCAGCCCCCATCCTCTATGGGGCTAAAAGCAGGATTCCAGAGGAAAAGATGCCGAAGTCGCCATTCGTAGCGGCGAATAAGGCTCAAGGAATCCGAACATAATTATCTGAAGAAAAAGGCTCTCCCTTCGTAGCGGAGAGCCTCTTCTATTTTAGGGAGTCCCCTTGTCTTCTTTTTCAATTTCTTTCGCTTCTTTAAGGTATTTTCCGTATTCAATTGCCGCTCTCCTTAGTTCAGCCTGGGCTTCATTTAACTCTTTTTGCCTATCTTCAAATTTTTTCTGGAGATCTCCTAATTTTTCCTCGTCTTTTTCTTTCTTTGCCTTCTCAATTTCAGCCAGAACAGCTTTAGTATCTTTATTTACTGCTTCTACATTCTTGCGGACCTTGAGATAATCTTTTCGGAGACTTTTTTCTACGCCTGGTATTTTTCTGGTTGGTTTTTTCGAAATCACTTCCCCCGCCTTCTTTATTAACCCCTCTTCTTCTTGAATTTTTTTACCTCCTCGATTATTATTCTCCGTTTTCTTTCTAAGTTTTCTCTCTGAGTATTTAAGCTCTGTCTTTCTCTGTCTAGAGCATCTATCCTAGCAGAAACATTGCTAAGTTCGGTTAGTTCTTCGGAAGAAAGTTTTACTCCCTTCAGCCTTAGTTCGCTTCTTTTTCTTCCAAGAGCGCCCGACTCAATATTAATTTCCTCAATTCTTTTTTGAGATTCACCGATTCTCCCTGCCAATGCTGAAGAATATTCGGGCTTAGCAAATTCTCCTTTTCTTGCCTCAATTTCCTCTGGGCTCAATTCAAAAAGCTCTGGAGGAGCAGCAGTAGGCGGCACCTTTTTTCTTGCTTCCGTAATTAACGTTTTAGCTCGTCCTTCGCCAATTCCTTCCCATTCTCGCATTAACAACCGACCAGCCGGCGTGTAAGGAGCTCTGACAAAAGAAGGATTGGTTTTAGCAAGCTCTATTAAGGATTCTTTTACGGTGGGGGCTATTTTTTCAGCCTTATCTTGCATTCTGTCTAACATACCCGGGTGAGTCTCTCCTAGTTCTCTAATAAAGCTCCATTCTTTCCAGCGAGCTGCTGCCTCTTGGAATTCTTCGTTATCACGAGTTTCCCGAGTTAAAGTTTCTATATCTTTGGTTTTCAGAGCGTCGGTAGCTTTCTTATGGAGGACTTTTTTCATTACTTTTTCTTGTCCTTCTGGTGTTGTGATTAATTCTCCAACTTCTTGGCCATCAATCTTTACTCCTAAGTCTGCCATTAACCGAAGGTCTTTATCTTTAAACTCTCCTTCCTCGTCTGCTCCAAACCCTTTAGAGAACATCGATCTTCGAATAGCTTCGCTCATTTCTTTATCCTCACCTCCAATTAACTCTTGTCGGTGCTTGACTAAATCCTCTACCTTATGAGGAGTGGATGCCGCCGTTATTAAAAGCGCTTCTTTAAACTGTTCGGGGCTGAGTCGTCCGAGCCCCTTTTCGTCGGCTCCGTACATCTTTTGTAAATAAAGAGCCAGGGCAGCTTTTTCTTCTGGCGGGGCTACTAATTTACCAGCTATTGTATGAATGGCCACGGCACTTTTTGTATCTTTTCCAAACTTCTCTTCCAGCTCTTTCTCTCTTGCCTCGATTTCTCTACTGGCGGCCAGTTCAGGAGTAACTTTAGTTAGTCTCGAGACCCACCGAGCAGGCGTCGCTATTCCTTTTCCCACCGTAAGGCCCATTCTTTCCCGCAGCCCTAATTTTTCTCCTGCTTCCATTCTTCTTTCCGCTTCTTTCTCTCTTGCTTCTTGTCCAGCCGCAGACAGGAGCGCTTGTCTCCAGGTGGCCCCGGCAAGGGGTTTAATTCCCCGTGCCCACAGCATTCCTCCCAATGCCTTGCCTTGTTCAATCAACAGGCTAGCTAAGGTTGGCATAAATTTTCTGCTGAGCCAAAGAGCGACTACTAAATAAACAAATAAAAAGAAATAATAGATAATGTATTGCGGTAGAAATATCCAACTGAATATCGGAGGCATAAGAAAGCCACCGCCCATAGGTGGTGGAGTGATGAAATTCGCTGCTTTAAGCCCTATTGTTAAAAATAAAAAAAGAATTATCCCGAAAGATGACCATTGGACGAGGTGTTGAAGCCATTCATCCCAATATTTTTTGGTTTGGGGCAAAACGGAACACAAAAAAGCAATAGGAGCTAATATCGCCAGTAATTCGATAATAAACACCCTCGCTCCAAATAAAAAGGCGTAAGTAAAGAATATCCCGCTAATAAGAAAAAAGAGAAAGGCTTGTAAAAGAAAAGTAAGGATGCTGGGTAAGAAAGTCACAGCTATCAAGCCAAAGACCACGCCGGCTTGGCAAATAGTGGAAGCAAGAGGCGTCATAAAACAGATAGTCAGCCCCCCAATCGTAGTTATCAGCCCCAGAATGATACCCCAAGCGCCTCCTCCAATTTTCACAACAATGTCAAGGGGCAGGTTCATGTTGCCCTGCAAGACTGTATTGTAAAAAAAGTTGGCAATATCAACCACTATCCCGACAAAAACTAAGCTGAAGTTCATTAAAAGGGCAACGATAATTAATTTGGGCAGAGTTTTCTTGGCCTGGAAGCTTTCGATTTTTAAAATATAGGCAAAGGCAATAAATACTAAAATCAAAATAATAAAAATATTGGCTAGGCCAGAAGTAAAATACCAGCCGCTTCTTACCATGTCATTGCCAGTGATAGAAAGCCAGTCAGGATTTTGGGTCGCATATTGCAAGAGAAGCGCAGAGCTGAAAGCAGAAGCTATTCCGACAATATAAGTTAAAAAGATGGTGATAAGCACCCAAACCACAGGACTAGCAGTTTCTTCCACTCCTTCTAGTGAGGCCGTAATAAGATCGACAATGCCAAAGAAATCAGCCGAAGCTGGCCGGGGAAAGAAAAAGGCCAGAACTAAGATTATTAAAAATAAATATTTGATTCTACCCTTCATTTTTTTACTGTAGCAGTTTGGGCTGTACTAATTTTACACATTTTATTTGTCTATCAACCCACCTGTAGAGATCAGATTCATATGCCGGTACGGTTGCCACTCGGTCTCCGCACCCCCAGGGCCAAAATCCGCCAGCAAATATTTGCAGTGTGCATCCGCCGGCTGTAGGACCAGCGCTACATTTATTTTCATCGCCACACTCATAGGTTGGGCAAATACATTGATTTTCATTTGCCGCAGGATTAAAACCAGGGCACCCTTTTTTCTTCTTACAAGCTTCCTTTTGGGTATTATTTAAATCAGCATAGAAGGCTTTGACAGATTTAGCTTCAACATCTTTTTGTTTGTCCGGGCTTAATGGTGTTGGGGTTCCCGTCATGTTGACGTTGCTATATGCGATAGCGTATTCGCAGGATTTTTGTTCTGGCATGCCTATTTCTGGCATGCACATTCCCTCTTTTTTCCCATCGCCTGGATTTGGATCGCCTGCGCAAACATAATTAACATAATTTGCTTGGCAATCGGCATTTGTGTCACAATCTCCTATTCCAGATAAATCCATAGGACCTGTCCGGAAGGTTGTTAGCTGAGGATTAATAGTATTTAAAATCAACCAAGAGCCCAAAAGCAAAACCATGCCAAAAGAGGCAGATTTTATTCGATCCATCGCCTCCTTCATTATAGTTGGGTTGCCAACCGAGGTTAGATATTGAAATCCGGCAATAATTAAAGAGATAAAGGCGGCTAATCCTCCTAAGGATATTCCCCATTCATAAAAATACTTAACCATCATCGGAAGAGTGCTGCATCTGGTTAAAGGGGTTCCAGCTGGAGAGTTAGGCCAGCTTGTTTCTAATGCTTTATAGCACTTTTCTGTTGGCTCGCCTTCCATTTTACACCATTCGCAGTGGGCATCGCTCCCTTCGCAATTAGATTGATTTGAACAGTCAGAACAATGTTTATTGCAATCGCCAGCTTTTACCTGATAGGACAAAAAAGCACCAAAAATTATTAGTAGTAAAATTAGAGGAAGCAATTTTTTATTTTTGATAGATATCCCCATCTTTTAAAATTATAACATGCCTTAAACTATTATAGCAAATAAAAAAGGGCTAAAAAGCCCTAATGTTTCTTGATTAATATAATTTATCGAATGTTATTATACAGTATATGGAATGACCCATGTTTTCAAAGGATATTTTCTCCACCTTGCCTTCAATAAAAACAGGCTGTCCCACTTGTACTTCCTTTATCCGCCTCATTACAGAGGGATCACTCTTTGCGGCAATTGTAGGGATCGCGGCAATTGTAAAGGCAGGGCTATCATAGGACCAGTCAAAACGCTTCCCGAAATATATCTCGCGAGGGATATATTCATTGTTTATTAAATCCTTGTCAACCCAGCTGATTTCACCTGCCAATTCGATTTTTTTTCCGGAGAGAGAAAGTAGCCAGTTTTCTAGCTCTGCTACATTTTTACCCTCTTCTTTACCCTTAACTACCGTGTATATCTTGCTTAAAAGTTCATCGCTAGTGATTTCTATTACTTCAACAGTTAACGGACTTGGCGGCGAAGGTTTGGTTGGTTGCGTTGGCTGACTTGGCTGAGTTGATTGCGTCGGCGGTGCCGGGGCTGGCTTTACTGGACAAGCACAACCCGTTACTCCTCCCATTAAAAACAAACAAATCAAACCAATCGAGATTATTTTCTTAAGCATTCTTTCACCTCCGATTTATTTTCTTTACAGTCCTCTTTAGTTTTTAAGGCTGCTAATTCTTTTTTATTTGTTTTTTAAACTTTTGTCAAGCTTTTCTTAAAAATTAAAGTATTTCAACGGAATTTAAAATTTCCTCAGTTTCCCCTTCAAATTCCGGCCAGTCTTTTTCTAAGGAAAAAATAGAAATTAAATAAAATTTATTTTCTGCGAAAATTATTTTCTCTTTTGAGCGAAAAATGGAGCCTTTTCTTTTATAATTTGCTTCAAAAAAGCCCTCATTTTCTTTAATATCCAAATTAATAATTTTCATCTCTCCTCCTCCTTCTGCCACTCCCTCTTTTATCTCTTCAATAATTTCCTCCACGCTTTCCCTTTTTTCTGATTCTTGGACAACTAAAAGAGCAAAGGCTGCCTTTTCTATTTTGAATTTCTGAGCGAAAAATAAAACTTTCCCTCCTTCTACTGCCTCTTGGTTGAAACTTCCCAAACTTTCCTTGGCCAGCTCCACCCAATCAGAAGGATATTTTAATTTTAATTTTCCATCTTGGCTAATAAATTCTTTTTGCCCTCCGTTTTTTTGAAAAAGAGGCATTTCAAGCTTTGGCATCTCAAATTCAGGGAATTTAACCTCAGATAAGGTCTTTTGGAAGCTCTTAAATTGCCAATAAGTTGCGAAACTCAGCAAAAGAATAAGAAGAATTATTAAAATTAAAAATTTATCTAACTTCATATTTTAGAATTTGATTTCCCACCAGTGGCCGAAAAATTCAAACTGGTAGCCGAGGATTGACAATAGCAAACTAATAATGGTCCAGCCAAGAAATATAATACCATAACCAATCCCAGCTGCTTTCCAAATCGCTTTGACGTTTACTACCGTAGCCGGAGCTCCCAAAGAAAAATAATAAATCACACCGGTGGCTGCTATTAATATTCCTAAGATGATTAATCCCAATTTCCACAAAAGGAAATCTATAATATTCTCTAAAAGGAAAAAGAAATGCTTAATTTCACAAGGTTCCCTATCGTTCCAAGGAGTTTGAGGATTATTGTAGGTTCTTCCGCAAGGAACTAATCCACCTTTTTCTTCCACAGGAACCTCTTCCTCTGCCAAAGCAAAATGCCAGGGATTACCCTGATTACTCCAATCGCCAGTTGATTCTTCTTCACAGTTTTCAGCAAGGCAAGCCCTCACTTTCCATTGATAATCTCCCAAGCACATTAAGGGCAAGAGTTTGCTAGAGGCAGATTGGATGATAGTTTCGGGAACGATTACCCCTAATTTAGCCGGGCAATCCCCGCTTGTTTCTTCTGGAGCAACGCTAACATATTCAACTGTATATTGATAAAATCTTGCCCAATCAACCGGGTCCCAGGAGACCCGATAAGTTTTTTCATATGTATAGAATTGGCCACCGTCTCCTGGCTTTGGACTAGAAGGAGTTCCCAATTTAAAAGTTCTAAAACTTTGAGGGTTACTGTATTCACCACAAGCCCTTCCACTTGTCCAGGCGCAGGTTTTAACCTGCCAAGAATAATTTGCTTCCTGTTTTAAATCGGGATAACCAAGAGAAGGAAATCTTGGTTCTTCTACCGGTGGCTTTTCTACCCCTTGGAATTTAAAAACATAAGACTTAGCCCCAGGAACATTTTCCCATTCAAAAATGGCAGGGATAGGGACATCTGGCCCACTTGGTTTCATTGTTGATAACTCTGGCGGTCGGCCAGTAGTTATGAAGTGGTAGGTTTCTGACCAGACATTTGTTTCGCAATTTAGTGAGTCAAAATCCCAGCAAGGCTGGACCTTCCAACTGTAGGGGGTGTTAAGAGCCAGTTGAGGGTAATCAAAACTGACATTGGGCAGACGAGTTTTATCTTGCGCCCCATTTATTTCATAAATGTAAGACTGGGTACCGCTTGCCCCTTCCCACTGAAGTAACACCGGTAGACCTATTGGTATTTCTTCATCATTGGGCGGTCCAGTTAATCGAGGAGGCTCTAAATGGAATTCTCCAATTGAAAGTATCCATTCCTGGCTCCAATCGGTACAGTCCGTTGCTGAGATATCTTTACAAGCAGCGACCTTCCAAGCATAAGAATGAAGTTTGGTTAGCCATCCGTATTCATCATTAGGAAATTCGGGAGGGGGCCAAAGCTCTCCCAGGCGTTCATTCGGCTCTAAAATTAGAGGATTGCATTTTTGTTCTTTTTCATCCCATAACTCAGGATAGCATTTATATTTCGTCCGATCTGTCTCATCATAGTCAGCGTAATAAAGGAAAAATTTATAAGAAAGGGGTACATAGTGCCATTTATTATCATACCCCATTCTTCCCGGATAAAAGGCCTCGTCTTCGATATTGCACCATTCAAGTTTATCAATCAAAGGAAGGTCTTCCGCTTTTCCTGAACCATTCCAGTCAGGGTCAAGAGGCAGTTTCGGTTCAGGCGCTGGATTGGTAATAAAAGTCCAGACATCACTCCAAGAACCGCAATTAGTCCCGTCAGCGCCACAGCAAGCTCTTACTTGCCATTCGTAAGTATGATTCGGTTTTAAAAAACAAAACCCCTTTTTCTCTCTGATATTGTATTCTGATTTATCCAGTACTTCTTCATTTACCATTACTGTTTCTGGCTCTATTGTTTTTCCGCCAACTATTACCGCTTTTTGAGTAATTTTAATTACATAGGAATGAACGCATTCTGGCATTTTGTAACATTCAGCTGGAGAAGGACAATTCGGGCAACTTGCAGAACAAGTCTTTGGGCAAGTGCTTCCTTCTCGCCAGCCATCTTTCCATCCTCTTACATCACCCCAATCTAATTTTACCGGCAGATAAATACTGTTAGGATTTTTCCCTGTTTCTGGATTACAAGTATCAGTTGGATAATTAGGATTATCGTAATAGCGCGGATTAGTAGGTTTGTCTATGCAATCTTTATTGCATTTACACTCGGGCTTAACCAGCCCTTCCTTAGTACATGCGCAACTTCTTTCTGGTTTTTGCCAACTTCCGCATTCTTCGCATGTTTCCCAGCTGGTACACGATACACAACAACTTTCATCCGCACATGAACCCATCTGGCAAGGGCCGCCAGCTTTATAAGAATGACAGTGCCTAATTAAAATATCTTTATCACAGTTTGGAGAAGAACATTTGTATTCATCCCATTCTCCTGAACAACTACAAGATTTACACCATCCGCAACACCAACAACCGCCTTCACCACAACATATTGCACAGCAAATAGTGCTACAACATCCTATATTAACTTGTTCTTGACATTCTGTGGAATAATATTCCGGGCATGTTGAAGAGCAATAATCAGCCAAACTTATTCTTGGGGGAATTAATAAAAGAAAGAATGCTGCAATGGCAACCAGAAAAATATATTTTTGTTTAAGACCCATATTTAAAATTAAAAGTTTTAGTCAATTTAATCCAATCTTTGATAGTTAAGGTTTCCGCTCTTTGGCTGGGCTGAATTTCACCTTCCAAAAGCCAGGCTTTAATTTCTTCTTTATTCAATTGTAACCTTTTTGAAAAATTATTTAAAATCTGTTTTCTTGGCTGGGAAAAACCCGCCCTTACGATTCCGAAGAATCGCTCGCGAAACCCCGCACCAGAAACTTCGTTTCGGTACGGGGCAGGCTGACGCGGAGTGATTCTAATTATTGCTGAGTCTACTTTTGGTTGGGGCCAGAAGGATTTTTTTGAAATGTAAGATACAATCTTTGGTTTAGCGTAGAACTGGACGGAAACTGCCAAAATGCTCATATCCGGTGGTTTAGCACAAATTCTTTGCCCCACCTCTTTTTGAACTATCAAAACCATTTCTTTTGGTCGATTTTTAGCTTCTAAAAACTTCCTGATCGCTGGTGCCGTCAAATAAAAAGGCAAATTCCCCACTACTTTGTAATTTGGAATTTGTAATTTGGACTCCAACCCGCCCGCCACCCTCCCAAGCTTCGCTTGGGCCCCATTTGGAATTTGGAATTTAAGAATATCTTCTTGAACAATTTCTACATTCTCAAATTCTTTCAAAGTTTCTTTTAGAATCTCTATCATTTTTTGGTCTTTTTCGACAGCAATAACTTTTTTTACTCTTTTTGCCAATTCGATTGTTAAAACCCCTGTACCTGGGCCGATTTCCAAAACAATGTCATCTGGTTGAGGGTTGGCCGCCTCGATTACTCTTTTTACCGCCCCTTTATCAATTAAAAAATTCTGGCCCAGCCTTTTTGAAGGATAAATTTTATATTTTTTGAGCAAATTCCCCATTGGATCATTTTACACCCGAGCGTAGCGAAGGGTAAAGATGAAGGCAAACTCCGAAGGAGGCAAACTTCATCGACCACCCGAGCGTAGCGAAGGGTAAAGATGAAGGCAAACTCCGAAGGAGGCAAACTTCATCGACCATGGATGGGGCTTGACTAAAGTTTTTAGTTTTGGGAAAATTAAAGAAGGAACAAAATGTCTCCTTATTTTAAAATTAAAAAATATTTAAAGAAACTTAAGGGATCTCGGAAAGACCCCTTCCTTTATTTGGGGATCGTTGCTGTTGTTTTATTTTTGATATTATCTTTTAGCGTCAACCTGGATGGGACTTCCTCTTCTCATCAGGGTTTTTTGGCTTCTTTGTCGGAAAACTTTTCTCACAATCCCTTTATTGGTCCAATCAAAAACATTGCTCGGGAATTGCCCGACTTTCTTTTCATTCAAAATTCAAGCCTGCGAGCTGTTTCTCCTCCGGTTACCATTACTCCTCAGGTTTTGGGAATGTGGTTAGGCGAAGGAGAGCTCACCGAAAGAAGAGAAATCACTGAGTATGTTGTCGAAGAAGGAGATAGTCTCTGGCTCATCGCTGAACGTTTTGACATCTCTCTCGATACCATTTTGTGGGCTAATGATTTAAAAAGTTTATTAATTCAGCCGGGCCAAAAACTTCTCATTTTGCCGGTTTCTGGTGTCATTCATTTAGTAAAAGAGGGAGATACCATTTCCGGTTTGGCTGAGCAATATAAAACTGATACTGAGAAAATTATTGTCTTCAATGATCTTTCTGGAGAAAGGGATATAGTGGTAGACGAAGTTTTGATTATTCCTGATGGCAAACTTCCCTCGGTTTCCCTTGTCCAACCGGTTACTTCCGGAACTTCTACTCAGCTATCAACCAACAATTTTTACGGTCAATCCCATAGCTATCCCTGGGGTCAATGCACCTGGTGGGTAGCCCAAAAGAGGCCAATTCCTTCCTGGGGACATGCCAAA
>Ga0210051_1000190_pt1 | contig 50417 bp, 55 predicted proteins | sample CryGey092014_all_FD_185464 | JGI IMG/M metagenome (GOLD analysis project Ga0210051, IMG submission 185464) | Groundwater microbial communities from aquifer - Crystal Geyser CG23_combo_of_CG06-09_8/20/14_all (SPAdes) (version 2) | ecosystem: Environmental > Aquatic > Deep subsurface > Groundwater...
ATAGCTATAATAATCAAATTCCGGAGACGGTATTGACTTGGGTCGGTACTGATGCCAATGGAATATTCAGGAATACTCAGAAGGGAGCTCATTCTGTCTATGTGTGTAGTGGGGCCATTTGTAGTTATCATTTTGTGGTAACAGTCGCACCGGACGTCATTAATACCATTTCAATTACTGCAAATAAGGCACGTTTAATGGCCATTTCGGCAAATAAAATTACCCTTACCATAAAAGCGACAGATCAATATAGCAATGGTATAGATAGTATCGCTTATAGTATCACCGGCAAAAGATCTCAGGATTCTTTGCTGGTTGGGACAAATGCCTATGTGGGTACAGAAACAACCAACAGCGCCGGCGAGTTGGTATTAAATTTGAAATCCACTTTGGTGGGGACAATTAATTTATTGGTGCAAAATGGCTCTGTTCCTGCAACTAAAACGATAAATGTGGTAAAAGCAGGTGATATCAATGGCGACGGCAATATTAGTATCTTAGACGCTGCCGTATTAATGAATGTATGGCAGGTGTCAAACGCCAATCATTTGGCCGACATGAATTGTGACGGTGTCATCAACATTTTTGATGCGGCGATACTTATGAGTATGTGGAATAAATAGTTAAAAGGTCAAAATTCAAAATGCAAAATTGCAAGTTCAAAATTAAAAAGTTCAGACATTTAGATTTTTGAATTTGTTTAAGATTTAGGGTTTGAAATTTAGAATTTAAACATCTAGGGCTTGTTGGTAGAATATATGGATGATATTTTAGATATAAATAGTGAGGGAATATGAAAAAAATATTATTTTATGTGAGTGTTTTGTTTTGTTTATTAACGATATGGCCAAGCGGTGCTTCTGCGGCTAGTGCAAGTTTATATTTGTCGCCGGGTAGCTCCACTGTTACTACCGGACAGACATTTAATGTTGGAATTTATCTAAATTTAAGCGGAGATACGACCACGGTCATACAAAGCGATATCTCATTTAATGGCGGTATATTAGAGGCCACAGCAGTTACGGGAAATTTATGTACAATTCAATTTAATGGGAGTGAAATTGCTGCCGGATCGGTTTCAATTGCCAGGGGATGTACTTCTGCCGTTTCCGGATCCGGGCAGCTTTTAAACACAATTACTTTTAGGGCAAAGACGGCAGGTTCAACACAGTTGCAATTCTTATCTTCAACAGTAGTTACGTCCAATACGGTTTCTGTTGGTTCACTAATAGCTGGTTTAGTTAAAACAGGTAGTACTATTACAGTAAATAATCCACCGGTTGTTACGGTTGCGCCTTCCAAGCCTTATGCTCCTGCGGTTTATTCATCCAGTCATCCGGACGAGACAAAGTGGTATAAAGAAAGAAATGTCAAATTAAGTTGGGCAAAGGCTAGCGGCGTAACGGATTTTAGTTATTCATGGGATTCAAATGCCGGTACGGTACCTGACGAGGCTACAGAAGGATCTGCGGTAACCAAGGAATATTCCAATGTTGCCGATGGCACTTATTATCTTCATATCAAAGCTAAAAGTGCGTATGGTTGGGGAACGGTAAGACATTTTAAAGTAGGGATTGATAATGTTAACCCGGAAAATTTAAATATTAGTTTTGAGGCTGGCGGCAATCCACTTGAGCCGCAAAATTTAGTAAAAGCAGAAGCGACTGACGCCTTATCAGGAATCGATCATTATGCTGTAAAAGTTGATAGTGGAGAGTATGTCGACCAAGCTATTCCATATATACTGCCGTTTAAAGACACAAATAGTCATGATATTTCCGTTAAAGCATTTGATAAGGCCGGAAATTTTATTGAAAGCAGCAAAAAGTTTTCGGCCAAAGAAGTCAAAATACCTATTCCCGTTATTGGCAGTATTTCCTCTAATTTTACGATTACAGCCGGAAATACAACAAATATGACCAAAGAATACATCATTAAAGGTACGGGCACTGCAAACACTACCGTTAAAATTACTATTGATGGCAAAGAAAAGGGCGAGGCTAATGTAAATGACAAGGGCGTCTGGACTATTACGGTAAAGGATTTGACAGTAGGAGAGCATAATTTATCGGCTAAGACAAAGTTTGGTGATAAAAATAGCGAAGAAACGGGTAAACTTAAATTTCAGATCAACGAGGATGGATCGCTTGTTCTTGGTGATAAAGTACAAAAAAATACGCCTAATTATATGTACTTATATATTTTGGGTGGAGTCCTTGTTCTGGGGGGAATTGGCTTTGCGGGTTATAAGTTCTGGTTTAAAAAAAGAAAAGTTGGTCAATTTAAGAAGAATAAGTATGCAAATGGTGATAAAGATGGTACAGACATTAATAATCTTGGTGATTTTTTAAAGCATTAGAGCTTTGTTCAATATTCTAAAATAAAGCATTACCGTGACCAGTGTAAATTGTTATAACGAACAATGGTAATGCTTATTTGTTTTGGTAAAATTTCCTATAAGTTAATTAAGGGAGATTATCATGGCTGGAACAAAAAACGGCGGACAAAAAGCTGCAAAGACCAATAAAGATAGGTATGGGATGGATTTCTATGAAAGAATAGGCCGAGTAGGCGGACAAATTGGAACAACCGGCGGATTTGCGAAGAATCCTGAGCTTGCCAAAATAGCAGGAAGAAAAGGCGGAAAAGCCGTAAAAAAAGGAAAATAATTTTTTAGAATGACCGTCTAAAAAGCGGTTATTTTATTGCCCTATCATACACCAGCTTGGGTAGGTGAGTAAGTTTAAAGTGAAGTTATTTTTTACCAGACTCGTTAGTTTAAATGATATCAAAACTAAATGCAACCTCCTTCTAAGTTATCATCTCCTTTTCCACTTTTGGCAGCAAAAGTGGGGCAAAACTGCCGACACGCTACAAAATTGGATTAGCACATAAGGCTCATTCACTCTCAAAAAGTCGAACTCGCTAACGCTCAAACACAACTTTTTGAGATGTTCCCTTCGCCAAGTGCATCTCAATTTTTCCGCTACAGTCGGAAAAGCAAAAAAGCCACCATGTTGATGGCAAGATGAAGGCCACCGGCGTAAAAGGCGGTGGTAGTTTGCAGTAAAATAGTCAAAAGACTAAAACCATTTACAAAAACCCATAAATTTTTTGTCGTTAGATTTAATGAAGATAATACATTAATCATTTATAGTATATTCAAATTTTATAATATTAGGCTAACAAAGGGGAGATTATTATGGCAGAAGAAAAAGGGAAGATGACAGTTGCGGAAGCCGGCAAGAAGGGTGGCACAACAACTTCAAAAAAGTATGGCCCGGAATTTTATTCTGAAATAGGACATAAAGGTGGCCAGACTGTGAAAAGGTTGATTGCAGAAGGAAAAAAATCCGCCAATAAGTAAACAAAAAAGGAGCTTACTCGAAGTTAAGCTCCTTTTTTAGTACAAGTTGATGAAGTAGGGGTTATGATTTTACGCATTACTCTTTTGTCTTTTAAGTTATTAACCTTCCATTCTGTTTTGCAGCTCTTACAGTGAAATATCTGGCTGTTCATTTGCTTGCCAAAAAATTTGCATTTTGGACAGGAAGAACGTTTGCTAATCCATTCTCTGTAAGTGGACAGACATTCCTCAATATGTTCCTCGTCAATTAAAATGGTGTACTTTTTTGAATCATTTTTTACTTCATTCCAAGCATCTTCCTCCATTTTTAGAAGCTCAAGATCGTATTTATATGTCTTGTGTCCGAGTTTGGCGTGGGCAATTTCATGAAGCAGCGCCATATTGCCCCTTACCTTTCCAAGATCTTTAGGCACATAAGTAATAACCCCCGAAGCGGAATTATAGGCGAATCTTTTTCCCGGAACACATTTGTATTTGGTGAGTAGCTGTTTATACATGATATCTAATATTAGAAAATAAACAAAAATAGTCAATAAGATGATCTAAAAATTTGTAGAAAATACCAAGAGAAATTAAATATCGATTAAATCTAAATACTTTTGAGCAGAAATCAAATTCTTATGCCCACATGTTTTTGCCAGTTCGTAGATTGGCATTCCATTTTTTAGCATATCAACACAAAAAGTATGCCTAAGGTCGAAGAGTGAAGCTTTTTTAATGCCAGCCCTAATAAAATATCTGCTAATTTGGCGTCTTAAATTTCGAATATTTAAAGGCTTGCCGTTTAGAGATATAAAAAATATTCGGTTATCCTTTTTGGGCCTAATGGCTAAGTATTTTAGAAGGGCGTGAAGAGCTTCGCTTGTAATTTCAATTTCTCGGCCCGGCAAACTAATTTTACCGACATTGCCCTTAAGCTGAAATTCATTCACTTTAAGGTCAATAATTTCGCCCACTTTAATGCCGGAATGTAATAGCAGGTTAATTACGGCTGATGAGCGGATATCTTTTTGGGTGATCTGCTTCAACTTTGTTACCTCTTCTTTAGATAAGATGTTAGGCTTATTCATATCTTTTTTTAGAGATTCTTTAGGGGATACGCTTGGAATGGTTTCTGGACACAGAGATTTTTTATTCAAGAAAAAAGCAAAATTATTGATGGCAGAAGATTTGGAGTCCAAACTTTGTTGGCTATATCCCTCACCCTTTAATTTTTGCATAAAAAGGTCAAATGATCGATCATTTAAGGTAGAGACATCTTTATGGAGACCCCAAAAATTACAGAATTGCCCAATAGAATTAACGTATGATTTTCGAGTTGATGCAGTTAAATCGGAGGAATCGATAAATTTAACGTATTTGTTATAAATGTTTAGTAGTGTGTCCATTGATAGATATTATAATAGAAAATTCACAACTGTCAAAATAAAAAATACCCTATAAATACAATATGATTGACAAATTGGGGTTTTTAAAGTAAACTGTAAGCAGTACATTATAACTTGCTTAAACAAGAATGTTAGCTAACTGGGCAAATGGAATAAGCCCCTTTGTTTGGTGATCTAGCATTCCTATTTAAACAAATTATCCAAATAAAAAATAAAATTGATAACAATATCCGTTGAATTATGACGACTAATACTGTATTTATAATCAATAAAAGGAGATAATTTACGATGACTCCAACGTTAAGAAACATTTTGGTACCGGTACTAGTCATTATTGCTTTTGTGGGAATTGCATTAGGTATCGCGAATTACCGTAAACAGGCCACTCAAAATAAGGAAAATGAAGAGGTTGTTCAGATGGCGCCGGAAATTAACTTAACTTCTCCTCAGGATCAAGAGAAAATTTCCTCTAGCGATGTAACGGTTAAGGGCACCACTGATCCTGAAAACAAAATAACCATTAACTTAAAGGATGTAATGGTTGGCAATGACGGGTTTTTTGAAACCACTGTGCCGCTAGACAAGCCCGAAAATAGGGTAATTGTTGAAGCTACAGATAAAAACGGCAACAAGACTTCTGTTGAAAGAGTAGTTATAAAAGAAGGGGCAACTACTGTTACAACGGAAACCGGAAAACTAAGCCAAGCAGGACCGGAAACTACAATTATTTTTGCTTTCGGAGCAATATTTGTGGCTTACCTTGCGAGAAGGTTTACTTTTAGAAGCATTGCAACAAGTCTAAAAAAATACTAAGATAAGAACCGTTAATAAGACGGCTTTTATGATATCTAAATTTGAAATAGGAACATCCGGTTGGGTGTATAAACATTGGAAGGGAGTTTTTTATCCCGAAACTTTAAGTCAATCTAATTGGCTTGGATTTTATTCCCAGCGTTTTGATACGGTAGAAATAAATTCCAGTTTCTATCGCCAGCCGACAGAGCAAACAGTAAAAAAATGGTCCAACCAAGTTGAAAATAACGATTTTTGTTTTGCGGTGAAAATAAATAAATATATCACTCATTTAAAGAAACTTGACGTAACCAAAGATGAGCTTTTAAGTCATCTGTCGCCTTATTATTATTTTGGAAATAATTTGGGGCCAATTTTAATTCAGCTGCCGCCTTTTTTAGAAGCAAATTCTGAAACAATAATTAGGTTTTTAGCACTGCTGCCTTCGGGATACCAATTTGCTATTGAACCTAGAAACGAGAGCTGGTTCTCGCCGGACATAATTAGTAAATTATCGAGATATAATGTGGCTTTGGTTTTGGCAGATTCTGCAAAATATCCGGTAAAAATTGAAAAAACTGCCGATTTTGGTTATGTGAGATTTCATGGTTCAAAGTTCGGGGAGTCCTTGTATAGCGAGCAAGAACTAGAAAAATGGGCTATAAATTTAAGGAAAATGGCCAAAAACTTAAAGAAAGTTTACATATATTTTAATAATGATTCCGCTGGGAATGCCATAAAGAATGCGTTAGAATTAAAACAGATGTTAAGAAAGTAACCAATGGGCTTAGAGGAATATCAAAAAAAAAGGAATTTTGATAAAACAAACGAGCCACTTTCGGGGGATAGTGAGACGGTTGAAAATGTTTTTGTTATCCAAGAGCACAATGCCTCTAGTCATCATTTCGATTTTAGATTGGCAATGAAGGAAGACTTTTTGGTCAGCGACAAACCCAAAGGGGCGATAGTTTTAAAGAGCTGGGCTATCCCTAAAACGGTTCCGGTTGTTCCCGGAGAAAAAAGGCTAGCGGTTATGACCGAAGATCATCCGCCCAGTTACTTAAATTTTGAGGGTGAAATTCCAAAAGGCGAATACGGTGCGGGAAGCGTAAAAATTTGGGACAAAGGCGATTATCAGGTTCTTTCTCAGTCAAAAAATAGCTTTAAAATCCACTTAAACGGCCAAAAAATTAACGGTAATTACGCACTGGTTAATACAAAGTTTTCAAAAGAAAACCAGTGGCTTATATTTAAAGTTGATTAGAAAGTATGTTAGGGTCCGACCCTTGCAAATCCTAATCCATATATAGAATTTCTACTTTTGTAGAATAAGAAACAAACAAAGCATTTACAAAACATTTATTTTATGCTAAATTCTAATGGTCAAAAATTCTTTGAAGGAGGTTTTTATTTTATGCCAAAAACGGATAACGAACTGACAATGGCAGATCTGCTTGCAGACAATAATGTTAAAACAAAGCAAGTGGGTGATATTATTGAAGGTCAAATTATATCCAAAACCAGAAAAGAGGTTTGGATAGATTTGGGCGGCAGTGGAACCGGAGTTATTGCCGGACGCGAACTGCATGAAAATTTTTCCATAGTTTCCGAACTTAAAGTCGGAGATTTTATTACTGTTTCTATTATAGAGGCAGAGATGGATGACGAAGGCTATGCCCTATTGTCGCTTAGAAAAGCAGCCAAGGATCGAATTTGGGATCGTCTTGAGAGCAAGAAAGCTAAGGAAGAGAAACTGATGGTTAAAGCTTTTGATGCCAACAAGGGCGGACTTTTGATTGAAATTGAAGGAGTTCGTGGATTTTTACCCGTTTCTCAGTTAGCGCCCGAACATTACCCCAGAGTATCCGGCGGTGATAAGGATGAAATTTTAATCAAATTAAATTCTTTAGTAGGGAAACCATTAGAAGTTGTTGTGCTGGATGTGGATAAAAAAGAAGGAAAACTTATTTTTTCCGAAAAAGCGGCCTTAAAAGATATGACTCGAAATATTCTTTCCAAATTTGATGTTGGTCAAATTGTTAAGGGAAAAATTACCGGAGTAGTGGACTTTGGCATTTTTATGAATGTTGCCGGAGTTGAAGGATTGGTACATATTTCCGAAATTTCTTGGGACAGAGTTGACGACGTTAGAAGCCACGTTAAGGTTGGTCAGGAAATTGAGGCAAAAATTATCGGTATAGAAAAAGATAAAATTTCTTTAAGTTTAAAGCAGCTAACCGAAGATCCATGGAGAAAAGCAATAGAAGGATTTAAATTGAACGATTCTGTTGACGGAAAAGTTACCAGAATTACGCCCTTTGGTGCATTTGTTGCCATCCATGATGATATTGAGGCGTTAGTCCATATAACCGAACTTTCAGACGATGCTATAAACTCACCTAACGATGTGGTGAATGTTGGCCAGTCTTATAAGTTTAAAATTATATCAATTGAACCTGAAAATAGAAAGCTTGCATTAAGCCTTAAAGCTGCTACGGATGAAAAAAAGGCTAAAAAAACTAACAAGGACAAATAATGGGACGCTCATAAGCCTGTTAATTTATATTGAAGTAAAAAGCGTCCTTTGAGGCGCTTTTTATCTTTTAAAGGAGTTGTAAGTGACCGAAACATTGAATAGTAAAATAGAAATACCGGAAGTAGTGGCCGTTGGCGAATTAGCGGCTAAGTTAGGATTACCCGTTTCCAAGGTTATCGCCGAACTTATGAAAAATGGCATTATGGCCACTATTAATGAGAATATCGATTTTGAGACAGCTCAAATTATTAGCGAATATCTGGGATTTAGCGTTGAACTTGAAAAGAAACAGTTGGCTCCCGAAGTTGTCCAAACTAAAAAGGTTGATTTAAAAAAGATGGTTTCTCGTCCTCCTATTGTTGCAGTAATGGGGCATGTTGATCATGGCAAAACAACTCTTTTAGACGCTATTAGGGATAGCAAGGTTGCCCTAAAAGAAGCCGGTGGCATTACTCAGCACATTGGTGCTTATCAGGTTACAAAAAAGGGCAAAATTATTACTTTCCTAGATACCCCGGGTCACGCCGCTTTTGAAAGCATGAGAGCTAGGGGAGCAGAAGCTACCGATATTGCCATAATTGTTGTTGCGGCAAATGACGGGATAAAGCCTCAAACCAGAGAAGCCATCAATCACGCCAAAAAAGCTAATGTGCCAATGATTATTGCAATTAACAAAATTGATCTTTCGGAAGCTAATATTGACAAAACTAAGCAACAACTATCGGAAATTGGTTTAGTGTCCGAAGATTGGGGCGGTGATACAATTGTCATCCCCGTTTCTGCTAAAACCCATAAAGGCCTAGAGGAATTACTGGAAATGGTTCTTTTAGTAGCCGATATGAAAGACTTCAGGGCTGATCCGACCGAACTTGCTACCGGACTGGTTATAGAGTCGCATATGGCCCTTGGAAAGGGTCCTGTGGCGACAATTCTCGTTAAAAACGGCACCCTTCAGATGGGGGACATTATTCAAGCCGGGGCAACGTACGGAAAAATTAAATTAATGGAAGATTATAAAGGAAAAAGAATTAAAACGGCTGGTCCGTCTATGCCGGTTCGAATTAGCGGTTTGAAAAATTTGCCATCGGTGGCCGATATTGTTCAAGTATTTGATAATGAAAAAACAGCTAAAGATCAGGCGGTAATATCACAGAGACAACAAAGTTCCAAAAAAATTGGTGATATAAAAAAACTTACCATAGCTGATTTAACGGCGTCATACGAAGCTACAAATACAAAAGAATTGAATATAATCTTAAAGTCGGATGTGCAAGGATCGCTTGATGCCATTAAAGAGTCTTTAGACAAATTTAAAACTCCGGCAGTACAGGTAAAGATAATATCTGAAGGTGTGGGTCCGGTTAGCGAATCTGATGTGATGATGGCATCTTCTTCAAATGCCATAATCATTGGGTTTAATGTCTCCATTAGTGCAGCAATTAATCAACTAGCCCAAAGAGAAAAAGTCAAAATTTTAACATATAAAATTATATATGAACTTTTAGATGTTATAAAAGAAGCCTTAGAATCCATGTTGCCGGTAATTATTAATGAAGTTACGGTTGGAAAGCTTGAAATTCTTAAGATATTTAGAATCACAAAAAGTCATGTTATTGGCGGTGGAAAAGTAGTCTCGGGAAAAATAGAAAAGGGTGATATAAAAATCATTAGAGACGGCGAGGAAATTGGAAAGGGAAAAATCGAATCCGTAAAAAGAGAAAAAGACGAGGTAAAAGACTGTGGAATTGGTATGGAATGTGGGCTTGGTATCGAAACCGGCGTCAAAATAGACGAAAAAGATATTATTGAAACTTATATAATCGAAGAGATAAAACAGCATTTATGAGTGATAGGCAAGAAAAAGTAAGAAAACTTATCAAAGAAGAAGTTGCAAAAGAATTATTACTTTTAGGTCTGCCGTATATGGTTACCGTTAGAGATGTTTTTTTAACGGGGGATCTAAAAAATGCTGAAGTTTGGGTAAGTATTCTAAATGGTGACGAAACGCAAGTTTTAGAAGACCTAAATAAAAATCGTTTCAATATTCAACGTATAATAAATTCTAAAATTGTTATGAAATTTATCCCCAAAATTGTCTTTAAAATTGATCATTCGGGGGAATATGTGGAAAAAATAGATAATATTTTTAAAACTATAGAAGATGAATAAGACAGAACTCGTAAAAAAAATACTGGCAGCACATAAAATTGCTGTGGTTTCGCATAAAAAACCCGACGGTGATGCGGTTTCTTCATTAATGGCTTTGGTTCTTTCTTTGCATAAACTAAATAAAGAGATTATCGCTTATACAAAGATAGATATTTCAAGCCAGTTTCCCTTTTTGCCCGGTGTATTATTTACAAAAGACAAGCTGGATGCACGCAACATTGATCTGGTAATTCTTTTAGACCATAATGTTCTCGTTAGGGGAGAATTTCAGGAAGAATTATCTAAAAGGAAGCTGCCGATGATTATTATAGATCATCATCCGTTAACGGTTAATCCGGACGGACTCCTCTATTACATTGATGAAAAGGCGGCCGCAACAACGGAAATATTATTTGAAATAATAGGCTTGCTCGGTGTAAAAATCGATAAGCAAATTGCCACATGTTTACTGACCGGTCTTGTAACAGACACTAATTCATTTCAAAATCAAAATACCACTCTTAAAACTTTAAAATTAGCAAGTGATTTGCTAAACAATGGCGCGAATCTTTCTAAAATTATAAATTCTACGTATAAAGAAAAACCTTTAAGCGACTGGAAACTAATGGGTCGGGCATTAAAAAATCTAAAATACATTAAAAAATATAATATGGCTTATGCATTTATCAGTAACCGAGATCTTGAAGAATTGAATATTGATAAAGAAAAAGCTTCCGGTATTTCAAATTATTTAATTTTATCTTTGAAGGAAGCAAAAATAGTTTTAACCCTAATTGAGGAAGAGGCAGGCGTTATAAAAGGAAGTTTAAGAACAAGAGACGCTTCAATTAATCTAAATAAAGTAGCCGAAATTTTTGGCGGAGGCGGCCATAGAGGAGCATCAGGTTTTGTTGTCAGTGGCAAAATTAGTCATCAGACCGGGGAAATAAAATATTAAATCTTGACTAGTTTGAGCGAAAAAACTATAGTTTATAAAGGAGGAGCTAATGGCAGAAAAACCTTACATACTAATAATTGAAGATGATCCGTATATTTTGAAAATGTACGAGTTAAAGCTTGGCATGGAGGGATACGAGGTAAAAACAGCCGTTAACGGCAAAATTGGTGTTGAAAAAGTAGGCGAGAAGAAACCCGACCTCATACTTTTAGATATTCTAATGCCGGAAATGGATGGTTTTGAAGTATTGGAGCATTTAAAGGGTGATCCGGATACAAAAAACCTGCCGGTATTGGTTCTAAGTAATTTAGGACAAGAGGATCATATTAATAAAGTTATGAGCTTTGGGGTCCAAGGATTTATTGTTAAAAGCCAATATACTCCATCACAGGTCGTTGACGCAATTAAGGGTGTTATTAAAAAGAAATAAATTAAGTCTTATTCTTCAAGAAGAGCTTCGTGATCTTTTTTGATTTTTATGTTTTCTCTTTCAAAATTAATTTTAAGTATCAACATTTGTAAAAGAGAAATAAGAAAATACCAGAAAATGAAAATCGAAAAATAAGCAATAATTTGCAATGAAATATTATTTCTTTCCTGGGCGCCATAAAGAGCCACGGATATAATTTTAAAAAGTGATTTAATTTGCTCAAATACTGGTGGAATCGATAGAATTATCAAAAATATGGTAATCGCTAAGCTTATTTCAATAATTGAAAGTAATGATTTTAGTTTTTTCATTTTAAATTTGTATATTCTCTCTTTATAATAATAAAGTTTTCAATTTTAGTAACCATAAGCAGTAAAATCCATATCCCCAGATATACTACCGTGGAAAAAGCAAACCAAAATGCGAAAAGAATCAAAAATTTTGTGGGCAAATTAATATTTAATTCTACAAAGTAGGATTTGAATAAGTTTATCAGTAAGAAACTATCGTCACTAGCGAGATCCGCTTTGCTCAAAACATGAGCATAAGTGATATAAAGATAAGTAAAAAAAGTAATAAAAAAAGCAAACAATAACTTGAATGGATTCCATTTAAAGCATCTGAAGTATTCCATAATCTAATTATACAATTGTTGACGATAATGTTAACAAGGTATTATTTAAACGTTTAAAATCTTGCCATCTAACCGCTTGTAGCCGTTTGCAAAAGCTGCATGGTCCATTTCTTTTCTGCCGGATGGCTGGATAAGTAAGATCCTTAAATAGTAGTCACTTGCAGAAACAAAAATCTCATTGCATTTTATTGTAATTTGACCAGGTTTGTTTGAAGGAATATTCGACATTTCCGCTTTCTTAATAATTAATTTAAGGTTATCCATGTTAGTAAAACATGTTGGCCAATTGGCGAAGGCTTTAATTTTAGCGTTAATAAGGTGGGCTTTTTCATTCCAATTAATTAGACCGTCATTTTTAGAAATAATTGATGTCCGGCTTGCCATTTTTTCATTCTGTAATAAGGGCTTAAGTTTTTCAAAATCTTGCATCACTTCTTTTAATAACTTACCGCCATCTACGGCTAATTTGTGACTTAATGTGGTATAGTTATCATCTGAAGATATTTCTATTTTCGATTGTTTAAATATGGGGCCGGAATCGAGTTTACTCGTAATTTTAATTACCGAATTTCCGGTTACTTTGTCTTCGTTTAGAAGAGTTTGTTGAATAGGCGAAGGGCCGCGATATTTGGGGAGGAGAGAAGGATGTAAATTTAGTGACTCCGAGCGCGGCATTTTTAAAATATCATCAGAAATAATTTGTCCGAAAGCTGCTACCACAAAAAAATCGCAGGGTAACTTTTCCAGCTTTTCTTTATCCGAGTTAATTTTGGGACTTTTTATAATTTTTAGGTTGGCATTATTTGCAAAAGTGGCTACCGGATTGGGAGATAAAGTTAAAGATCTTCCTTTGGGCTTGTCCGTCTCCGTAATGACAGCCTCAATTTTAAAATCTTTTAGCAAAATTTCTAAAACAGTCTTTGAAAAATCACTAGAACCGAAAAAAATGATAGATTTCATGTTATAGCATCTTCATTTGTTTATTAATTAGTGTTCCATCCTTTGACAAGGTGTATATTTTATCTTCGTCTGTAATATAATCTATGAATAAAATTCCATTTAGATGGTCAATCTCATGTTGTAAAATTCTGGCCATTAGTCCATCCATGCTTAAGATTAAATTTTCCCCTCTAAGATTTTGAGCACTAACTTTTACTTTTTTAGGCCTCATTACGAACCCGTATTTTTGAGGCACGCTCATGCATCCTTCTAGGTCCTCTTCCGCCGTTTTTGACTTTTTTACAATCTTCGGATTAGCAAGGGCAATGTATTCGTCATCTTCCTTAAGCACAATTAGTCTTACCGGATAGCCAATTTGAACTGCCGCCAAAGCTACGCCCGCTTCATTTTGATTGCCATAAGATCCAATCGTATCAGCCATATCCAAAGCAATTTTTTCTATGTCCTTATTAAAAACCTTAATTTCTGAAGATTTGTTTCTTAATGTGTCGTCTGGAATTGTGATAATTTGTTTTTTTGGCATAATTAGTTAAGTAAATTTGTTGGATCAACATCTACAGAACCAGAAACGTTCTTTAAGAAATCCCAATCGGTTTTGGTGTATTTGTCAAATTTTAATATTAGTATATATCTATATTTATTATTAACTCTGGGAATAAATGACGGTACGGGTCCTTCAACATTGATCCCACTACTTTGCAGATAATTAAAATCTTTAAGGGCACTTTTGAGTGCAATGTTTTTATCCTCATCATTATATGATATTTTGACAAATTTAGCAAAAGGCGGGTAATTGTGTTTTTTCCTGTTTGAAACCTCGAAGTTATAAAAATTTTCAGTATCATATTTGGCGCTTGCTATTATGGCCAAATTGTCCGGACAATAGGTCTGAATAACAACTTCGCCTTCATCTCCCTTTTTTCTGCCGGCCCTACCTGATACCTGCACCAATAATTGGTGGGTTTTTTCCTCAGCTCTAAAATCCGGCAAATATAATGCATTGTCTGCATTAATGACACCTACAAGTGATACGTTGCCGATATCCCATCCTTTAGCGATCATTTGAGTTCCTATTAAGACGTCAATTTTGTGATTTAAAAAATCATGATAGATTTCCCCATGTGAGCCTCTTTTTGACGTAGAATCTTTATCCATTCTCTTAATTATCGCATCGGGAAATAATTTATTTAGTTCATATTCGATTTTTTGGGTTCCTTTGCCGTAATATTTTATTGAATAGCTCTTACAAATTAAACATGAGGACGGAATATTTTGAGTAACCCCGCAGTGATGACAAATCAGCTTATTTGAATCGAGATGGTATGTAAATGGTATGTCGCAAGCGGGGCATTTATAGACCCAACCGCAATCTTTGCATGAAATATATGTTGATGCGCCGCGTCTGTTTAAAAAAAGCATTATCTGTTTTTTGGAGCCTAAGGCTTCTTCCATTTTTTCTTGAAGAATTGATGAAAATGGGCCATAATTTTTGTTTCGAAATTCATCTTTTAAGTCCACGACGGTAATTTTAGGCGGTTTATTTTCGGTTACCCGCTTGGGAAGCTTTAATAATTTATATTTACCGCTGGTAGCTTCGGAATATGTGTCTATGCTTGGAGTGGCCGAACCCAACACCAAAGTTGATTTTGTTATAGAGGCAATCTTTTCGGCAACTGTTCTGGCATGATAGCAAGGAGCTTGATCCTGCTTAAAGGAACTTTCTTGTTCTTCGTCAATAATTATGATTCCCAAATTTTCCAGCGGCGAAAAAATGGCTGATCTGGAGCCAATTACTATCGTTTTCTTACCGGACTGTAGTTCCTGCCACATTGAGTGTTTTTCAGTTTCTTTAAGGTCGGAATGCCAAAGGGCAACTTTGCCTTGAAATCTGTTCTCGAAATAATTAAATGTTTGGGGGGTTAAAGAAATTTCCGGTACTAAAACAATGGCTTTCTTGCCCTTCTTTAGCGTTTCGCTAATTAAATGAGCATAAATTTCAGTCTTACCGGAACCGGTAACTCCAAAAATTAGAAACTTGCTTTGTGTATTACTGTTTAAACTTTCGTTAATTGTGTTAAAAACAGCCGATTGATCCGGAGTAAGTTCTTTTAAATCTATAATCTTCTTTTCACCTTTCTTTTTATCGGAAATTGCTCTTCTGTTTTTTGTAAAAAGATTAAGGGGAATAACGGATGATAGCGCAGATCCGTATGAGGTTATATAATATTCGCTAATGAAATCAATGATTTTAAGTAAATGGTCAGGAACCTTATCGTTTAAGAGAACTTTCTCCAATTTTTTTGTTGTGAAAGGAGGTTTTGTCTTTGTAACCTCTAGTACCAGGCCGGCAATTTTTTTATTTCTAAACGGAACTAAAACAATTTGTCCGACATTAATTTGACCGAACAGTTCTTTCGGAATTTCGTAAGTATAAGAACCGCCCGAGCTCTTTATGTTAACACCAACAGCAACTTTAGCAAAAATCATAGGCTTATTTTAACAGGTTGGCACAATTTTCCAAGATTAAGCTTTACTTTATACCCTTTTTTACCTATTATTATGGAGATTAAAAATAGGTAGAGTTACATGAAGAGAAAATGGTTAAAATTGTTTCTTATTTTTTTATTGGCCTCAGGCTGCCTTATTGCTGTTGTGCCGAAAAAATATAGAGATAAAACTAGGATCAAATTGCCCAGTGATGTCAAAATTAAGCTCGGCTTGGATTTGCAGGGAGGCTCTCATATAGCCTATGAAGCTGATTTGGGTAAATACAATGCGGCGAACGATAAAGATAAAGCTATGGAAAGCTTGCGCAATGTAATTGACAAAAGAGTCAACGCGTTGGGAATTGCAGAACCCAATATTTACACAACGGCTTTTGGAAATACGAGAAGAATTGTAATTGAGTTACCCGGTGTTGACGTGAATCAGGCTAAGGATTTAATTGGAAAAACAGCCAATTTAGAGTTTAAAGTTCCTTCTACCGATAGTTCGGCATGGGTAACGTCTAGTCTTACCGGGAAAAACTTAAAAAAAGCGAATGTTGTTTTTGACCCGCAAACTAATGCGCCTCAAGTTTCGATTCAGTTTGATTCTGAAGGTGGTAAAATGTTTGCCGATATGACAAAAGCGAATGTTGGTAAAAATATTGGTATATTTCTTGATGGAGAGCTTGTTTCCGCGCCGACGGTTCAAACAGAAATTGTTGACGGTAATGCTGTTATCACCGGCGGTTTTGACTACAAAGAAGCTAATAATTTAAAAATACAATTAAATGCGGGAGCTTTGCCGGTTAACGTCAAGCTTGTTGAAGAACGTACGGTAGGAGCTACTTTGGGGCAGGAATCAGTCAAAAAAAGTTTATTTGCCGGTTCTTTAGCTTTGCTGTTCGTTTTCTTATTCATGACAGTTTACTATCGTTTGCTGGGCTTCATTGCTTCAATTGCTCTTATAATATATACCTTAATAGTCATAGCCATTTTTAAAGGGGCATTATTTATCTTTCCGCCGGTTACTCTAACTTTGGCCGGTATAGCAGCATTTATTTTGTCAATTGGAATGGCGGTAGATGCTAATATTTTGATTTTTGAAAGGATGAAGGAAGAATTTAGATCCGGCAAAGGTTATGCAGCGGCTCTTGAGTCCGGTTTTAAAAGAGCTTGGCCATCTATTAGAGATTCAAACACCTCAACGCTCATTACCAGTGTGATCTTAATTGCTTTTGGTACTACCGCAATTAAAGGCTTTGCTTACACGCTACTTATTGGTGTTGGCGTCTCAATGTTCACGGCAATCATAATAACCAGAACGCTTCTTAAGTCGATAATTAATACCCGTTTTACTAAAATACCAAAGCTGTTTGGGTTTCATGTTTTAGGAGGTGACAAATGAATATCATAGGTAAAAGAAAGTATTTATACTTGCTGTCTCTTATAGTAATTATTCCCGGCGTAATTTCTTTATCAATTTGGAAGTTAAAACTTTCAATAGATTTCACGGGTGGTTCAGTAACGGAAGTATCCGGAACTACTAACCAAGATAAGGTTCGAGCTATCGCCGATAAGAATGGTTATCAAAATATTATAATTGCTGCCTCTGACAAAGTTCTTATTATGAAGACTAAGGAAATTCCCGATGCAAATCACAGGAAATTTATGGCTGAACTAATTAAAGAAATACCGACTGCTAAGGAAAACCGTTTCGAAAGTGTTGGCCCGTCAATTTCTAAGACTTTAGAGCGAAATGCTTTTTATACGGTGGCACTCGCTTCAGTCTTTATCGTGATTTTTCTTTCAATGGCTTTTAAAAAGGTTTCAAAACCATTAAATTCATGGGAATTTGGTTTGATGGCCGTAGTTGCATTGATTCATGACGTAATTGTGGTCGTGGGAATCTTTTCCATGCTTGGCCATTTTTTCGGTATAGAGATTGATAGCATGTTTATTACGGCTATATTAACCATTATTGGATTTTCGGTTCATGACACCATTGTTGTGTATGATAGAATTAGGGAAAAGGCTATAAAAGAGGGTGTGGATAATTTTGAACAACTGGTAAACAAAAGTTTGCTTGAGACTCTCACCAGATCAATTAATACTTCATTAACGGTAATTCTAACTCTTCTTATTTTATTCTTGTTTGGCGGCGAATCAATTAAAATTTTTGTTCTGGCATTGCTCGTGGGCATAGCTACGGGGACTTATTCATCAATATTTGTGGCAAGTGCATTACTCGTAGACTCCTTTAAATTGAAAGGTAAATTAAAGACTAAAAATGCTTAATAATTTGGATGGATGCGATAAGGGTCAGCTGTATCACAACTTAAAGCCGGACGAAATATCGCATGTGCTTTCGAGTTTAATATCTAAAGAATATAAAAAAGGGCAAACAGTTTCTTCTTCGGAAAATGCGCCAGCTAAAATTTTTATTCTAAAAAAGGGAATGATAGAAATCTCTCAGCTCTCCAAAGAGGGTAAAAAGGTAATCATAGAGATTGTCAGGCCAGGAGGCATATTTGCAAATACTTCTTTTTCCTTTGAGGAAGATGAGGAATACAGCGACTTTGTTGAAGCGACATTGCCCTCGATTGTTTGTGAAATATCCAAAGATGATTTTAAAAAACTTGTTTCAAAAATTCCTCAACTGGCTATTAATTATATCAATATCATAGGCTTAAAATTGACAATGTCCGATGTTAGAATTAGGGATTTGGCTTTGCTGGATATTAAGAGTCGTTTAAAGCATGAATTAACTCACATGGCCAGGACTGTTGGCTTTGATAAGGGTGAATACTATGTTATACGGGGAAAAGTAACTCACGAGGACCTAGCTTCAATTATTGGAGCTTCAAGGGAGACCGTAACTAAGGCACTTCACAAATTAAAAGATGAGGGCTTTATTGACCACGATAAACTAAACAGATTAATAGTAAGAATAAAAAAGATGTAATTTTTGTGATATTTCTCATAGACTAAACTTAATTAATGCCCTATTATGATCTTAACTAATCTTTACTAGGGGTTTTAAAAGATCCGTCAAATAAGGATAGAAAGATTCGATCTTCTTGGGCCGTCGTGGCGACTCAGGGGTAGAAAAAAAGTGCTTTTAAGGGGTCTTAACTAGCTCTTAGGAAGATTGGTATGTAAAAAATATCCGAAAGGAGGGGGCTCAAAGCTTCGGCTGGACTACATGCCGGGGCTTTTTTGTTTGATAAAAAAAATATTAATGGTTATACTTACGATATGCAAAAAATAAAAGCGAAAAAATGGATAGTAAAGCTGAGGCCTTCCATAAACAAGTTAGCTAAAAAATACGATGAAATTACCGCAATGCTTCTGTATAACAGAGGAATCGAGTTAGAGGAGCTTGCACAAGAGTTTTTAGATCCTGATTTCTATAATATACCCAATCCCATGATTATTCCCGGTATGAAAAAAGGAACAGCTAGAATTATTCAGGCAATAGATAAAAAGGAAAAAATTTGTATTTATGGCGACTACGATGTGGATGGTGTAACGGCAACAGCGCTTCTTATGAGTTTGTTTTCTAAAATAGGGATGGAAGTCGAATATTATATCCCATCTCGTATTGATGAAGGCTACGGCTTGAGTAAAAAAGTAATTCAAGAATTGGCAAAGAGCGGGGTCAACCTAATTATTACTGTTGATTGCGGTATCACAGCAGTTGATGAGGTTGGGGAGGCTAATTCTCTAGGTATAGATGTTGTTATAACCGATCATCACGAACCTCCAGCAAAGCTTCCACAAGCAGTTTCCATTATTCATCCGGCGCTAAAGGGTAGTAAATACCCAACGAAAAATTTAGCCGGCGTGGGTGTTGCTTATAAGTTCGCCCAAGCTATTATGGAACAAATTAATTATTCAAAAAAGGTTGAGTTTTTAAAGTGGTCGCTTGACTTAGTTGCTTTGGGAACGGTAGCAGATTTAGTGCCCTTACTTGGCGAAAATAGGGTGCTCGTTTATTACGGTTTAGTCGTTTTATCGAAGACAAATAGAATCGGACTAAGGAAATTGTTTGAAGTTTCTTCAATTGACCCCATGGAGATGGACAGTTATAAAATTGCATTTCAACTAGCGCCAAGGATAAACGCTGCCGGAAGACTTTCTCACGCAAAAGAAGGATTAGAGCTTCTTTTAACGGATGACGAAGAAAGAGCAAAAGTATTAGCGGAGCATTTGTCAAAGCTAAATAGCGAGAGGCAGAAAAAAACTGAAAAAATTTTAATGGAGGCTTTTGGCAAAATTGATAATTTACCCGAAGACATGAAATTTATTGTATTACATTCGCCATTATGGTCCAGCGGAATTATTGGAATAGTCGCATCAAAAATTGTTGAGGCTTATGCTAGGCCGGTAATATTGCTTGAGGAAAACGGAGATGTATTTCATGGCTCCGGCAGGTCTATAGCAACCGTTGACCTATATAAAATATTGTCCAAATTGGAATCTCATTTTGTAAATTTCGGCGGTCATAAAATGGCAGCAGGAGTAACAATAAATAAAGCAAATTACGAAAATTTTCTTGAGCAACTGCATAAAATATGCAGCCAATCGATTAATAACGAAGACTTGGTTAATTTGGTTAAGATTGAGGCCCAGATAAACTTCAATCAAATTGATTATTCATTGCTTAAGACGATAGATAAGTTTAAACCCTTTGGAAATGAAAATCCGGCTCCAATTTTTATGACCGAAAAACTGTTTGTAAAATATTTTGATTTAGTCGGTAAAAATAAGAACCACATTAAGCTATCATTGGTTGATGAATCAGGACTATCTTTTCATGCTATTGGTTTTGGCATGGGCGACGTCGAAATATCGTCCGGGGACGTAGTGGATATTGCATACAAACTCCATTTAAATGAATGGAACAATATGAAAAATATCGATTTAGTTATTGAAGACATATGTGTAAAGAAATAGAAAGAAAATTAAATCAAAAAAAAATTGCATACGATCCAAACGTTTTAGCGAAAGCTTGTGATTTTGCGGGAAAGGCGCATGAAGGTCAAAAAAGAGCAACCGGAGATCCCTATATTGCTCATCCTTTAGCTGTTGCTGAGATACTGGCGGATATGGGCATGGAATTTCATACTATTATAGCGGCACTTCTTCATGACACCGTTGAAGACACCTCAATTTCACTAGATGAGATAGAAAAGCAGTTCGGCAAAGATATTAGAAGTTTAGTTAACGGCGTTACTAAATTAAGCGAAATTGAGTTTTCCAGGCAATATCAATTAGAATCACTTACTGAGCGTCAGGAAATGGAAGTAGAGAATTTTAGAAAGTTTTTTTTAGCAATAGCTGAGGATTTAAGAGTGGTTTTAATAAAATTGGCCGATCGTTTGCATAATTTAGAAACCTTAGGTGCGAAATCGCCTGCTAGTCAAAAAAGGGTTGCCCAAGAAACGCTGGAAATATATGTTCCTCTTGCGGACAGGCTCGGTATTGGTCAATTAAAGGTTGATTTAGAAGACTTGGCATTCCGATATTTTATGCCGGACGAATATCAAAAAGTCCGTTTACTGGTTTCTGAAAAAATTGATGATCGCAAAAAAAATGTGAATATACTGCAAAAAAGTATTCCTCGACTTCTAACAAAAAATCAAATAAAAGTCATTAAAATAGAGGGCAGAGCAAAGCATTTTTACAGCATTTATAAAAAATTAAAAAAAAGCGATGGGGATATCGATAAAATTTATGATTTGATGGCCATACGTATTATCGTGCCGGAAGAATCTGACTGCTACAAGGTTTTGGGGGTTATTCATCAACAATACAAACCGTTAATTTACAGGATAAAGGATTATATCGCCGTGCCCAAACCTAATGGCTATAAATCGCTTCATACGACCGTTTTTGGTTTGGATGGTAGAATAACGGAAATACAAATCAGAACTCCCAAGATGCATGATGAGGCAGAAATGGGAATTGCCGCTCATTGGCATTACAATCAGTCAAAATCAAAAATATTTTCGGTTTTTACTCGTTCTTCGTATGCACCGAAAAATGATTTGGAATGGGTTAAGCAACTTGCAGAGGCCCAAAAAGGCTTTAATGATAAAGAACTGATAGAAAATTTAAAGATAGATTTTTTTCATAATAGAATTTTTATTTTTTCCCCAAAAGGAAATATTTTTAATCTTCCGGAAGGAGCAACTCCGATAGATTTTGCGTATCTAGTGCATACCGAAATTGGTAATCATTATGTTGGCGCCAAGGTAAATGGTAAGATCGTAAATTTAAACTATAAATTAGAAAATCGAGATATAGTAGAAATATTGACTTCTCCTAAAGCAAAACCTAGTAGGGATTGGCTTAATTTTGTTAAAACTAGTGGCGCCTCCCAAAATATAAGAAGTTGGTTTCGAAAAGAGTCTAGAGAAGATAATTTAAAATCGGGCGAAGAAACGTTAGTTTCAAAATTAAAAGCTGTCGGCTTGACGTTGTCTGACATCGACGAAAGAATTTTATCTTTTTTTAACGTCAAAAATACAGATGACCTCTTTGTTCTTATCGGAGAAGGCCAGATAACGTCTAGGCAAGTAACTAATAGGATTCTAGATCCGGGAACGGAAAAACAAAAAAGACCGTCAAAAACAAAAAGAACTGAGTTGGTTATAAAAGGAACGGAAGGAATGCCGTATCGGCTCGCAAAATGCTGTCAACCTTGTTACGGCGATAAAATTACCGGTTATGTTACTCAGGGCCAAGGAATAACAGTTCACAGGACAAACTGCGCCAATATTATAAGAAATAATCCAAATAAATTGACGGAAGTTAGCTGGCAATCGGGTAGTGCTATCTATCAAATACCGATTTTGGTTAAAGCCAAAAACAGAATCGGTCTCTTAAAAGATATTACATATTTGCTTACAGATAAAAAAATTAATATAGGTTCAATAAAAAGTAAGCATGAGGGAGATATGACTGTTATTGAGATGCTAATCGAAATTGAAAAGATGGTATTATTACCGATTGTAATTAATAATCTTTTGGGCATTAAAGATGTCTATGAGGTTAAGCGCTTAAGATAAACTTGTTTTACATGTAAAAGTGTGTTATTTTTTTAAACGTAATGGCAAAAAAAATCATTCAAAAACCAAGAGGAACTCAGGATATTCTTCCAGCTGACCAGAAATACTGGAATTTTGTAGTTGATAATTTTAGGAACGTTTTGGAGGGTTGCGGTTTCGGCAGAATTATTACTCCAACATTTGAAGATACGGCATTATTTGAAAGGGGTATAGGAACATCTACGGATATTGTTGAAAAAGAAATGTATACTTTTAAAGACAAATCCGATAATTCGATAACATTGAGGCCGGAGGGTACGGCTTCCGTGGTAAGAGCATATTTAGAGGATGGTATTTCATCATGGCTGCAACCGGTCAAATTATATTATATTAATGCATTATTTAGGTACGAACGGCCGCAGGCAGGACGTTTTAGGGAGCATCATCAAATAGGAGCGGAAATTATTGGTGATCCCAGTCCGTTAAGAGACGTTGAAATGATTGCGTTAATAAGTAGATGCCTAAAGAGGCTTCATTTGGACAACGTTTCTCTTCAGCTTAATTCAATTGGTTGTCAAGTTTGTCGTCCTCAGTATATGCGTTCTCTCAAGGCTTATTACAAGGAGCACTTAAATAGCGTTTGCGAAGATTGCACCCGAAGATACGACAAAAACCCCTTGAGGCTACTTGATTGTAAGGAGAAGGCTTGTCGTTTAGTGGCCGATAATGCTCCTCAGCTGATTAATACTCTTTGCCCCGATTGTCACGAACATTTTAGAACAATATTAGAATTTTTAGACGATTTGGGGGTTTCTTATGAATTAAATACAAAGTTAGTAAGGGGCCTTGATTATTATACGAGAACAGTTTTCGAATTTTGGTATGTTGATGATAACTTTGGTTCGCAAAATGCAATTTGCGGTGGTGGGCGTTATGACATGCTTGTAGAAATATTGGGCGGAAAACCAACTGCAGGTATCGGCTTTGGCGTGGGAATAGAAAGGTTAATGCTAGTTTTAAAGAATGAAGAGAGCGTTTTAGTGCCGGAACTGAATGCGCCCAAAATTTACCTTGCTCAGTTAGGCGGAGCGGCTAAGAAACAGGCATTTATGCTTGCACAGTCTCTTCTAGATAACGATATACCTATTGCTTCCAGATTCGATAAAAAGTCTGTTGGTGAGCAGCTAAAAGAGGCAAGCGACCTGAAGGTTCCTTATGCAATTATTATTGGACAGAAGGAAACTATTGATGGTACTGCCATAGTTAAAGATATGTATACCGGTTTTCAGGAAACATTACCACAGGAAATGTTGGTTAGTGAAGTAATCAAGAGGCTTAGTTGACGAAAATCTGTTTTATAAACTATGGCTGCCGGCTAAACACTGCCGAGAGCGAAGAACTAAAAAGGGATTTAAACCCTATTGAGCAAATATTTAATTCAAGAATATGCGACTAAAAAGATTGTTGCTGGTTCGTATCTAAGCATTTATAAAAGACCCCTAATTAAGATTCAGGATGGATGCAAGAACTATTGCAGCTATTGCATTGTTCCTTATTTACGAATGAAAGAATATAATAGGCCGCTAAAAGATATAGTTGGAACGGCAAAGAAATATGAACAAAATAATTATTCGGAAAAATAAAGACAATTATTATATTGGAACTGCTTCTAACTTTTCTGAAGTGAGAGTAAAAACAAACCAGCCGCTTGATCGTCAGATTTGTGATGTACAAATCCTACAAGCGGCTGATTCTTATTTACTAGGGAATTTACTTTAGTCCAAGACTATTTGCGATGCCTAATACGTGATTAACATAGGATAATGAATGGTTATATCTGTATAGGGCATTTACAACGTTACCGTTGGCTGCACCGTTAGCTCTTAGGTAGTTGGCACCGGTATAGACCGCATCATAAACGTTGTTTATAGCGGAATTACCATCATTGTTACCGTCTTGACTGTAGGCCCTATAGGTACTCGGTAAGAACTGCATGGGGCCAACTGCACCGGCATAAGAAGTGACATTGGTGGTATTTGATTGATGGGATTCAACTACGTGAACTGCAGCAATTACCTGCCAAGGTACCTGATATTTCTCTGAAGCCTTCTGGTAAAGAGTAGCAAATTCAGTTTTATATCCGGCTTTCTTAAGCGCCTGTTCGATCGAAAGACTTTTTTCGATGGTTACTTGGTGCTGTTCAATTTTACCCTTCATGTTGTCAAGGGATTGTTTCTTGAAGATTTGAAGTTGGTAGTTGTAACGCTGTTCAACTTCGGTTTTTCGATCCACAACATTTATTATTGATATTGGTAATTTCAAGTTTTTTTGTCTGGAAGAACTAGCAGCTTCAGCATAATTCCCGTTAGTGATTAGGCCCAAGATTATTAGGACCATTACTAATTTCTTCATTGTTTTAAATCCTCTCTTTTCACCCTCTTAAGGGTCAAATTACTCTAACCCTCAGATCGAGAAACATTTTATCATAAAAACGTTCAAATGTCAAGTACTTTTTGAGTATGTACTCACTAGGTCCATCAATTTGTCATCCCGCACTTAGATGCGGGATCCATTCTTCCTGGATTCCAGATCAAGTCTGGAATGACACTGTAGTCACATAGAAATCTTACATAAAATAGGGGTCTAGTGAGTAAATACCTTTTTGATGAAACCACTATCATCCAGGCGGTTTATGCAGTATAATTGATCCATGAATAACTGTATATTTTGTCAAATCGTAGAAGGAGAAGTTCCGGCTAAAAAAGTCTTCGAGTCAGAAGAAATTTTAGCTTTTTGGGATATAAATCCGGTTGCCCCAATTGATATTTTGATAATCCCTAAAAAGCATATTGGAAATTTATTTGACGCAAAAGAAGAAGACTTGATAGCGTTAGGGTATCTATTAATGGCTGCAAAGGAAGTGGCCATTAGTCATGGTCTTTTGAACTCCGGTTTTCGCTTGGTCATTAATAATGGTAAAGATGCTGATCAAATAATTCCTCATTTTCATGCGCATGTGCTTGGCGGGAAAAATTTGGGCAGCAAAATAATCGCCTAAGTTAAAACAGTCTTGAAAAATATAATTAAATATTATATAATCATATTGAAATTTCCATAAAAGGAGGTGAGTTTTTTGGCTGAAGTTACTAGAAAAGAACAAGAGTCATTCGAGAATCTGCTTCGAAGATTCAACCGAAAAGTTCAGCAATTTGGCATTCTGCCGGTCGCAAGAAAAAAAATGTATTTCAATAAACCGCTTTCCAAACGGGAACAGCGCGAAATTGCTATAAGAAAAAAGATCAAAAAAGACGCTAAGCTAAAACAGTTAATTAGGGGTTTCTAATTGATTAAAGAAACTATCGACAAGGAGCTGGTAAGTGCTCTGAAAAATAGAGATACGCTAAGATTAGGCGTTTTTAGACTGCTTAAGGCAGCCTTCAAAAATGAGGAAATTGCAAAAAAGCATCCTTTAGCCCTCGAAGAGGAAATTATAATCCTTGACCGTCAGGCGAAGCAAAGAGAGGATGCTATTTTGATTTATGAGAAGGCGGGAAGAAACGATTTGCTTTTGAAGGAAAAAGACGAGTTGTCAGTTATTAATGAGTTTAGACCCAAAAAAATGACCGAAACTGAAATTAGAACTTACGTAAAGAATCTTATCGGTAAGGCTGAAGATAAGACCTTTGGTTCAATTATGAAGCAGGTCATGAGTGATTTGAAGGGTAAGGCCGATGGATCAATCGTATCTAAGGTTGTAAAAGATGAGATTGGGGAATGATTGAATATATAATAAATGATTCTTCAAAAAAAATTGATCATTCAATTATCAAAAGAATAGGTGAAAATTTAGAGACTGAAAACAATAAGCTTAATATTGAGCTTAATTTTATTTCTAGGGAAGAAATTAGGAAACTAAATTTAAAATATCTAAAAAAAAATAAGCCTACTGACGTTTTATCATTCAATTCCACAGGCGATGTTATTGTTGGTCAAATCTTTATATGTTACGATATAGCTGTAGAACAAGCCAAAGAGTACAATTGGACACTAGAAAATGAGGTTGCATTGCTAGTCATTCACGGAACGTTACATATTCTAGGTTGGGATCACGAAAATATGAATGATGCTCGAAAAATGATCGAAAAAGAAAACGAAATTCTAAATACATTGAATTTAAAGGAGTATGATGCAGAGGCTTAATTTAATAATTTTTGGCCCTCCCGGGGCCGGTAAAGACACTCAGGTTGAGAAAATCCTAGAGCATTTTAATACTGATCCAATTGAAACCGGTGCAATTATAAGGGATCTCGTAAAAAGTGACACTCAAATTGCCAGGCAAATCAAAGATACTATTGCAAGAGGCGATTTGGTTAATGATTCCATCATGGAAGCCATTATTAAGGATAGATTGAAAAAAGTATCAGCGCAAAGTGGTTTGATCATGGATGGATATCCCAGAACTATCAAGCAAGCCGAAACATTCAATTTGCTTCTTACTTTTATGGATAGAAAACTTGACTATGTTGTTTTTCTTGATGTTCCTGAAGATGTTTTGGTAAGTCGTCTTTCTCAGCGAAAGATTTGCTCTATTTGCGGCAAGACAGCGTTTCCTCAAGAGGAGAATTGTTCAAGTTGCGGAGGCGCATTGGAAAAGAGAATTGATGATAACTTGGAGTCAATTAAAAAAAGAATAATCAATTATAACGAAAAAACGGCTCCAATCATAAATTTTTATAGAAAAAGAGGGCTGCTTCTTCATATAGATGGAAATAAAAGTCCGGATGAAGTTACAAAAGAAATTTTTGAAGGTCTAAAGTCTTGATTCCTTTAAAAAATGCAAGCGATGTAAATAAAATGAAAGAGGGCGGCAAAATATTACACGAAGCCCTTAAATCTTTAGAAAATGAAGCTGTTGTAGGAATGAGTTTATTAGAACTTGACAGGCTTGCTTCTGATTTTATATTAAAAAATAATGCAAAACCGTCTTTTTTGGGGTATGAAAATTTTCCCAATTCAATTTGCACGTCGGTTAATAGCGTTGTTGTCCATGGAATTCCAGATGAATATATATTAAAAGATGGTGATATTATTTCTATAGACGCGGGTGTGTTTTATAAGGGTTTTCATACAGATTCGGCCATTACTTTTGGTATCGGAAAAATTGATAAAAAAGCTCTAGATTTGATAGATACTACTAAGAAATCCCTTAATGAAGCTATAAAATTAGTTCGTCCCGGTATTCGTCTAGGAGATATTTCCTTTTGTATCCAAGACTATGTTGAAAAAAAAGGATTTGGAATTGTGAGAGAACTTGTTGGTCACGGGATAGGGCACAATGTACACGAGTTACCACAGATACCCAATTACGGCAAAAAAGGAAGTGGAATTGAATTAGAAGAAGGTATGGTTTTGGCTATTGAACCCATGGTTACAGAGGGAGATCATCATATTAAAATGTCTGATGATGGCTGGGGAGTAGAAACTAAAGACGGTAAACTTTCTGCTCATTTTGAGCATACTGTAGCTGTTGTAAAAAATGGCAGCATAATATTAACTTGAAATTACTAAATTGTCTTGGCATTTTACTATAAAATGTCTATAATTTAGATTAAAGGAGTAATTTAGTGACGCCCAAAGAACAATCATACGTCGGCATCGATGTTGGTAGCACAAAAATTAACGTGGTTGTTGGCATAATTGAGGAACCCGGAAAACCTTCCGTAATTGGAGTTGGTTCTTACCCGACAAGCGGTCTAAGAAAAGGCGTTGTTATCGATGTCGAGGAGACGGTTAGCAGTATTTCAGGGGCAGTTGAGCTTGCCGAGAGAAGCGCAGGCGTTCATATTTCCAATGCGACTATTAATATTGATGGTTCCCACGTAGCGTCTTTAAATTCTAGGGGCGTTATTGCTGTTGGGCGAGCGGATTCCGAAATTACTTTTGAAGATACAATTAGGGCAACTGAGGCGGCGCAAGCAATTTCCTTGCCCTCAAATAAAGAAATTATTCATGTTATCCCTAGGGAATATACAGTTGATGGTCAGATTGGTATTAAAGATCCAATTGGAATGAGTGGTGTTAGACTGGAAGTAGAAACTCATATAATAACCGGTTCGCAGCCTGCAATTAGAAATTTATATAAATGTTTTACACAAGCAGGATTGAATATTGATGATCGAATTGCGACTCCGCTTGCTGCGGCCAAAGCTGTTCTAACCAAAAGGCAGAGAGAACTTGGTTGTGTTCTAATTGATATAGGTGGTGGAACAACCTCCATAGCCGTATTTGATGAAGGAAATGAGCTCTATACGTGTATATTGCCGATAGGTTCGGGTCATGTTACTAATGATATTGCTATTGGACTTAGAAGCTCAATAGACATAGCGGAAAAAGTAAAACTTAAATATGGATATGCTTCGCCCATTGAGATTCCGGAGAAAGAAAAGATTGATTTAGCAGAATTTGGTGGCGAAGGAACGACATTTAAAAGGCAAGTTGCTAAAATAGTAGAAGCGCGTCTTAAGGAATTATTTGACTTAGTGAGAGACGAGCTAAGAAGAGTCGGTAAAGATGCTATGCTTCCCGGAGGGGCAGTTATATCTGGGGGCGGAGCAAACATGCCGGGAATTGTTGGGCTTGCCAAATCTATTCTTAAGTTACCTTGTGAAATTTCCAGTCCTAAAGGACTTCAAGGCTTGGTTGAAAAAGTATCAGCGCCTGAATATGCAACTGCTTTGGGTTTAATGCTTTATTCTATGGACAAGCAACGGACGCTGGGCGGCAATGAGAAATTAGCCAAGGCCTTTGAGAGAATAAAAAAATTAGTCAGAATATTTTTACCTTAGTTATTCAGGATATCCACACAATCCCTGAATAATTATATATAATTGATCTCAAATTGAATAAATCACTTACTCTAACAAAATGCTATTTACATTTGAACAAATATTATATACGATTATCTCGAGATCTTAAGCAAGGAGGTCCTCGTGGAAATAAAACCACAAGTTGAGACTTTTGCCAGAATAAAAGTCGTTGGCTTAGGTGGAGGTGGTTCGAATGCAATAAACAGAATGATCGCCGCCAACTTAAAAAGCGTTGAGTTTATTGCAATTAATACTGACGCGCAAGCGTTGCATTATAGCGATGCTTCAAAAAAAGTTCATATCGGAAAAACAACGACTCGTGGACTAGGTGCTGGTTCTGATCCTGACGTAGGACGAAAGGCCGCCGAAGAATCTTCTGAAGAGATTTATGAATCTCTAAAGGGGGCTGATATGATCTTCCTAACTTGTGGCATGGGTGGTGGCACAGGTACGGGAGCCATAACAGTTGTTGCCAGCCTGGCAAGAGAGGTTGGTGCATTAACGGTAGCCATCGTTACTAAACCGTTTTCATTTGAAGGTCAAAAAAGAATGCGGATTGCCGAAGAAGGAATGGATCTTTTAAAAGATAAGGTAGATACCTTGATTACTATTCCAAACGATAGGTTGCTCGCGATGATTGACAGAAAAACTACAATGCTGGATGCCTTTAATGTTGTTGATGACATTCTAAGACAGGGAGTGCAGGGAATATCTGATCTTATTACCGTTCATGGTGTCATTAACGTTGATTTTGCAGATGTTAAGGCAATTATGTCAAATGCCGGATCGGCTCTTATGGGGATTGGAAGAGGAACGGGAGAAAGTAGGGCAGTTGAAGCCGCAAAGATGGCCATAAACAGCCCTCTCTTAGAAGTTTCTATTGATGGTGCAAAGGGAGTATTGTTTAACGTTGCCGGTGGCCAAGATCTTGGAATGTATGAAATTGATGAAGCGGCCAAAATCATTACTCAGGCAGTAGATCCTGATGCTAATATAATATTTGGTTCCGTTATCGACCCAAATATTACCGGTGAGATCAAAATAACCGTAGTGGCAACCGGATTTACATCGGACAAGCCATCCACACCCCTTGTTGAGACAAGAAGAATTGAGCCCGAACCTGTAAGGTCATATTCTACATTTAATAAGCCAGAGGAGACAAACGAAAAAGATGAAGAATTAGACATCCCGGCATTTATTAGACACAGAGTGGAATGACGTTGTTAAAAAATTGTTGATATCTTAAAAAGTGGATAATTCCATGTGGAATTAACACTTTTTTTGTATTGTAAGCCTAAAAATATTGTGGACAAAAAAACGATTGACACGCTATATGTAGTGGCCTTAATCTAGTATATACCGCTACATATAGCTTAGGAGGAATTGGATGAAATGTCCCGAATGTAAAAAATCTGAATCAAAAGTGATAGAATCGAGAGAGCTTTATGATGGGGAATTGATTAGGAGAAGAAGGGAATGCCTTAAATGCCAAATGCGTTTTACTACTTATGAAAGAATTGAACAGCCGGTAATTATGGTAATAAAAAGAGATGGTAAAAGAGAGCAGTTTTCTAGAAATAAGATCGCCAACGGTGTGTACAGGGCCTGCGAAAAACGAAATATACCGGAGACGGAAGTTGAAGAAGTGGTAAGTTCGATTGAAAAGAAAATACGGGCGAGGGGAGAAAATGAGATTTCGTCGATTGAAATTGGGGAGCAAGTCCTTAAAGAATTGTCAGGCTTAGATGATGTTAGTTATATCCGTTTCGCGTCTGTATATCAGTCTTTTATCGATATAAACAGCTTCCATGAGATTATTAAAAATATGAAAAAGAAAGATAAGGGGAGTGAAAATGAATAATGAGGACGCAAAGGTGGAAAACAATATTTCAGATCCTAAATTTAATAGCTTATATAATAGCAAAATCGAGCCGGTTGCAATTGATAATGCTATCAATCTCTTAATTGAAAAAGCAATAAAACAGGAAAAATTTTATAATACTACATTAAATTTAGATAACATTAAAAGAGAGTTTGTCAGCATAATAAACAGGTTAAATTTTCTTCCTTCAAAAAAATTCTTGGATCGGGAGCTGGGAATAGAGACAAAAGAGGAAAATACTCAGATGACAGAGTTAACGTATGAAGACGTTGGTATGAGTACTTTACAGAATTCGTATATGTCCGTCAGCGATGAATATCTTCAGAAACTTAGCTTAAATGATTTTATTTTACTAAAAAAAGATGATGGAACGGAGCAAAAAAAGAAATCCGAAGAAGTGGCAAGGGAGCTACTTATCGAGGCTAAGAAATATAGAATTAAAGGTTTTGTATTTATAGACGAAGTTGAAAGATTCAATCCTTTAGGAAAAAAGTTTAAGCTTTCAGAAATTTTGTCATCAAGCCAGTTGGCTACCGAAAGAGAGGAGATTGCTGAGGGGTTTATTAATTTAGCAAACTTTATAAACGACAATAAAGTTAACTTTGACGAATTAAAACATACTATATATATCGCTGTGCGCTTTTTAGATAACATAATTGATATTTATGACTACCCCACCCTAGAAATTGAAGGTCAAACAAAAAAAGCCAGAAAAATTGGTCTTAGTATTTGCGGGTTCGGCGATGCCATTGGTAAATTGGGTATTAGCTATGAGTCCAAAGAGGCCATTAAGCTTTTAGGAGAAATCTCTAGGTATGTAGATACAGAAGCTAAAAATGCCAGTTCTGAGCTTGCAAAAGAAAGAGGCGTTTTTCCATTATTTAATGAGGGTATTTTTGATAACACAAAACCCTTAAGAAATGCTAGTCTTACTTGTTTAAATGAAAATTCTGAGATTGCCAAATATTTTGACGTTTCCCCCGGCATCAAGGAAATAAATAAAGAGGCTTCTCCGGAATGGCAAGTTAGAATGCAAAGAGAATCACAGAAATATACGGATCTTGTAAGTATTAAGAACATCTTAATATCTCCGGAAGTTGATGGCGATGAAATGCTGAGTATTTTTAGGCTTGCATCCGGGCTTGGTATTAAAATACTAAAGTTTAAACTGACAAATGCTGTTTCTATTAGGATGAATGGCAGCGAGAAGGATGAAGCCGTGGAAGAACAAAAATTAAGCGAAAGGCCATTAATTTTAAATGGTAAGACTGTTCGTTTTCAGTCGAATGGCAGTGATATCTATATAACAATAAATTATTCTAGTGACCTAAAACCAGTAGAAGTCTTGCTAAGTAAGGCTACCGTTTCCAACTGTGAAGCAATTATTATAAATTTAGTTAATATTATGCTAGGAAAAAACATTTTGCTATCGGAAATCATAGAAATATTAAAACAAAATGTTGTCAGTGATGAATGCGCATGCGGGTGTGGGAACATTTTAAATGTCGTCGAAGCATATGAAATTTTAAAAAATGATAGTTTAGACGAAAAAGAAAAGAAAATACAACTTGGATAAACATAAAAATAAAAGGAGGAAAAATTGAGTGATCGTTCTGAAATGCAGCAAGAGCCTTTAAAGTTGGATAAGGAGAGTTTACAGAAAAAAACATTCACCCATATCATAAAAAGAAATGGTGATTTGGAAAAATTTGATACCTTAAAAATAGACGAGGCCATACTTAAGGCCGGAAGTGCAACGGCTGAATTAAATGAAAAGCTGGCCCATAAACTTTCCCTAAAAGTTGTCTCAATTCTTTATAAAAAATTTGAAAATATTTCTCCGAATGTGGAGCAAATTCAAGACATTGTGGAACATGTTTTAATTGACTCTGTGTTTGAAGAAACTGCCAAAGCTTATATTATTTACAGAAGAAAAAGAGCAGAAATAAGAGAAATAAAAAAAATTCTCGATGTTGAAGGATTAATGGAGGATTATTTAAACGAAACCGACTGGAGAGTTAAAGAAAATAGCAATATGAGTTATTCTCTCCAAGGGCTTAACAACTATATTAGTTCGTCGGTAACAGCCAAATATTGGCTAGAAAAAATGTATCCCGATAATATCAAAAAAGCTCATATTGAAGGCGATATCCACATTCATGACTTATATTTACTCGCCGCTTATTGTTCTGGGTGGGACTTAAAGGATCTCTTGCTTAGAGGCTTTGGAGGTGTAAGAGGAAAAATTGAAAGCGCTCCGGCAAAACATTTCCGCGTCGTTTTAGGCCAAATAGTTAATTTCTTCTATACTTTGCAGGGTGAGGTTGCCGGTGCTGTGGCTTTTTCTAATTTTGATACATATCTGGCCCCTTTCATTAGATACGACAAGTTAACTTACGATGAAGTTAAGCAATGTCTTCAGGAGTTTGTATTCAATATGAATGTACCAACAAGGGTTGGATTTCAGACACCGTTTACTAATATTACGATGGATTTAACTCCATCAAAGCTCATTGGCGAAGAAAATGTGATAATTGGTGGTGAGCTGAAAAAAGAAAAATACAAGGATTATCAAGAGGAAATGGACCAGCTAAATAGAGCATTTGCCGAAGTAATGATGGCAGGCGACTCTAAGGGAAGGGTTTTTACTTTTCCAATACCAACCTACAATATTACGAAAGATTTTAATTGGGAGAATCCGGTTTTGGATCCGGTTTGGGAAATGTCGGCTAAATATGGTATCCCGTATTTTTCAAATTTTGTAAATTCCGACATTGATCCTGATGACGCAAGAAGTATGTGCTGTCGCCTTAGAATTGATAATAAGGAACTCCGAAAAAGAGGCGGCGGATTATTTGGCGCTAATCCTCTTACCGGAAGTATTGGCGTTGTTACCATTAATTTAGCTCGTGTTGGATTTCTGTCTAAAACAAGAAAAGAATTCTTCGAAAGGCTCGAATACCTAATGAATGTTTCTCATGAAAGTCTGGTTTTGAAAAGGAAAACTGTGGAAAAGTTTACTACTGAGGGGTTGTATCCATATGCGCGAGTTTATTTGGATAACGTTGCTAAAAGGTTCGGCAAATATTGGCAGAATCATTTTTCCACAATTGGTATTCACGGCATGAACGAAGCCATGATCAATTTTATGGACAAAGACATGGGAGACGTGAAAGCGCGAAATTTTGCCATAGAAGTCATGGATTATATGAATAAGAGAATATTGGATTTTCAGCACGAAACAGGAAGCCTATATAATTTAGAGGCTACTCCGGCAGAAGGAACCACATACCAATTTGCCCGAGCCGATAAGAAAAAATATCCCGAAATTAAAGTTGCCAACGAAGCAGCCTTTAAGGATGGAGCCGAACCATACTACACTAACTCATCATGGCATCCGGTTGGATATACCAGCGACATATTCGAATTATTAGATGCTCAGGAAGAATTCCAGATACGCTATACGGGAGGAACGGTTCTACACAATTATCTTGGTGAGAGAATTAATGACCTCAAGGCCTATAAGAAACTGGTTAAAAAAATTGCTGAAAGCTATAAGCTCCCGTATTTTACGCTTACTCCAACTTTTAGCATTTGTCCCAAACATGGCTATTTGGCTGGCGAGCATAAATTCTGTCCCAAATGTGATGAGGAAATAGGGTATAAGGAGCAGCTAAACATAAATTTAAATACAAAAAGCAAAGTAAAGGTATAAGGGAGAGTATTATGTCAGAAGAAGTTAACAAAATTGAAGCATTGCGTCAGCCTTGTGAAGTTTTTTCCAGAGTTGTTGGCTACATAAGGCCGGTTCATCAATGGAATAAAGGCAAACAATCAGAGTATAACGACCGAAAAATGCTTAACTTGAGGCTTGAGAATGAGGAAGCCTGTTAGAAATGAAAATAGGGGGATTCCAGAAAACTACGCTTATCGATTATCCGGGTAAAATTGCAGCCTCAATATTTACAGTGGGCTGCAATTTTCGTTGTGGATATTGTCATAATCCTGATTTAATTGATGGTAGAAATATCATTTTAGAGGATGAAGCGAAGGTTTTGGAGTTCTTTAAAAAAAGAAAGAATACCCTAGAGGGAGTTGTCATATCGGGCGGAGAACCTCTGCTGCAAAAAGACTTGCAAGATTTCATTATGCAAATTAAAAATCTGGGGCTTTTGGTAAAACTAGATACTAACGGCTCGAATCCGCAAAAACTAAAAAAATTACTTGACCAGAAATTAGTGGATTATGTAGCCATGGACATAAAAAATAATTTAAGCAGCTATGACCAAACAACAAATATTAAGGGAAGCGGCAAGAATATTGCGGAAAGTATCGATTTAATTATAAACTCATATATAAATTACGAATTTCGGTCCACAGTTTTGCCGGATCTGCATAATGAAAAAAATATCGAAGAAATTGGAATAATGATCAAAGGCGCCAGGAAAATGTATCTGCAAAGCTTTAGATCAGGAGTTACTTTAGATGAAAAGTATGCCACGAAAAGAAGCTTTGCTGAGACCGAAATGGAAAATCTAAAAACACTGGTATTAAAAAATGTCCTGAGCTGTGATATAAGATTTTATTAAGTTTAATTGCGCATCAATCCATGATATAATTATTTATATGAAAATTCTTGTGTTTTCAAAAAAGGACATATCGGTTATTGAAGAAAATTATTTGAAAGATTTTTATGATACCCTTCAAAGAGATAATTACGAAGTTGTACCCGTTGATACCGAAGAAGTTGATGGCATCGCCAAGGCTGAAATATACGATATTTACTCTACGCCTTCCGTGGTCGTTACCACAAATGACGGTACCTTTATTCAGGGATGGAAGGGCGAAATTCCTCCATTATCAGAAGTTAAATATTATCTACTCACTTAAATGAAACTAAATGAAACCATTTTTACATAATTTTTTAGACGTATCAGCCTCAAGCTTAATTGTACTTATGTTTATAAGAGCTATCCTGTCGTGTTTGCCGAATGCCAGAGGCAGAATAAGCGATTTTATCGTCCAAATAACAGATCCCATGCTTAATCCAGTAAGAAAATTTGTACCCGTAACCGGTGGAGTGGATTTTTCACCTCTAGTATTTTTCTTTTTAATAAAAGTATTGCATGAGATTTTGGCAGCTTTAATCGGTACCTAAATTAAATGAGAATTAATGTTAAGGCTTATCCAAAGTCGCATACTAATTTAATCTATGAAAAAGACGGAACTTATATTGTCAGAACAACAGCACCGGCAGCGGGCAACCTGGCTAATAAAGCAATTATAAAAATGATTTCCGATAAATTTAGCATAGGTATAAGTAATATTAAAATAATTTCAGGTCAAAATTTTAGGGAAAAAATTTTAGAGCTTAAGGAGACTAAAAGTGACCAATGAAAGGCCAGTCGGCCTTAAAAGTGTTTTGTCGGCCGTAATTGGAAATTTTTTGGTTGCATCACTTAAAATAGTGGGTTTTGCCTTCTCGGGTTCAGCGGTTATGCTTTCAGAAGGTATACACTCGATTGCTGATACTGCAAATCAAGCCTTGCTGATGGTTGGTATTAAACGGGGCGAAAAGCCGGCTGACGATAAATTTAATTATGGCTATAGGCAGGAAAGATTTTTTTGGGCGCTTATTTCGGCTTGCGGAATATTTTTCCTTGGCGCCGGCGTTACCACTTATCATGGTATAAATGCTTTAATTCTCCACGAAAAAGCCCATCTATCCTCATGGTTATTTTTGATTCTCTTTTTATCTTTTATTTTTGAATCTTACACCCTATATGTTGCTTTTACCGAACTTAAAGCTCATGGGAGAAAGGGTTCTTTAATCAAGCATCTAAAAAATTCAGCTGATCCGACTATCCTAGCAGTAATTTGTGAAGACTCGGTTGCATTAATCGGTATCGTTATTGCCTTTATGTCTTTGATTCTAACCGAAATAACCGGAATCTATTATTTTGATGGGATTGGTTCCGTTCTTATTGGTTTGTTACTCGGATTTATGGCGATAATGCTTATTAAGCTTAACAGGGATTATCTTTTGGCTAAAGCGGTACCCAAACATGTACAAAAAGAGATATCCACAATTTTAAAACGACAATCTCTCATTGAATCTGTACATGATTTAAAAACTGCGGTAATTACTACGGATGGTTATAGAATAAAGGCGGAAATAGAAATAGATGGCAGGGTTTTGGCTAAAAAAATACTTAGATCGAGGGATTTTAAGAAAGAATTTGATGAAATCGATACATATCATGATTTCGTAAAGTTTTGCTCGGAGTTTGCCGATGAAGTAACAAGAACTCTCGGCAAAGAAATTGACAGCTTGGAATGCACTATTTGCGCGGAGGTTCCGGCTATAAAACACATAGATTTGGAGACAAATTAAAATGTTTTTTCAAACTTATTGATTTTTCTCTTTTTCCCTACTATACTATCTGTGGTTAAAAATTTGGGTACCACCTTGTCCAAGATGGTATTTTTAGATTGGTTTCTTGAAGATGAGTGGAAATAATAAAGAAAACTTGGCGCTAACTCCAATTTTTATCGAAATTGGATGGAGAATTAGTTTGCCGCTTGCCTTAATGGTTATTGCTGGTAACTGGATAGACACAAAGCTGCAAACTAAACCAACATTCATATTTGTTGGTATTTTTTTATCGCTTTTTATGTCTTCTTATTCCATTTATAGGATGATTAAAAAATTTACGAAAGAAGATTAAGTGCATATTTCAATTTCTGCAGAACCGATATTTCATATAGGATCATTTCCTTTTACCAATAGCATGCTTGCGGCATGGTTAGTATTCGGGATTTTAAGCATTTTGGCGTATTTTGCAACAAAAAGAATGGAACAGGTGCCTAAAGGCATTCAAAATATTTTTGAATATATTATAGAAGCGTTGTTTAATTTAACTAACGGCATCATGAAGGATAGAAAGTTAACCAAGAAAATCTTTCCTTTAATTGCTACATTTTTTATTTTTATATTATTAAATAACTGGATGGGGCTTATTCCGGGATTCGGTTCCATCGGGTTTCATGAAACAAATGCTGAAGGAAAGAATGTATTGGTTCCCCTGCTTAGAGCCGGAACAGCCGATTTAAATACAACTATAGCTCTAGCCGTAGTTACTGTCATTACTGTTCAAATCCTAGGAATTACCGCAATTGGAATCAGAAAATATGCTGGAAAGTTCATTAATTTTTCGTCACCTGTAAATTTCTTTGTTGGGATTATTGAGCTGGTATCGGAAGTATCAAGAATCATTTCATATTCCTTTAGGTTATTTGGCAATGTTTTTGCGGGAGAAGTTTTACTTGCAGTTATGTCAACATTGGTTCCATATGTTATTCCGTTACCCTTCTATATAATGGAGATTTTTGTTGGGGCTGTTCAGGCGCTTGTTTTCACGATGTTATCTATAGTTTTTATGTCTATGGCAACAGTTGCTCATAGTGAGAGTCATTAAATAAATAATCAAATAAAAGGAGAATTTACATGGAAAAAGAAGCAGCACAGTTAATTGCGGCAGCTATCGCCATCGGACTTGGCGCAGTTGGTCCCGGTATCGGCCTTGGGATGATCGGTAAAGGGGCCCTAGAATCAATAGGTAGAAATCCCGAAGCTTCAGGCAAGATTCAGTCAAACATGATCCTAATGGCAGCTTTTACGGAAGGAATAGCAATCTTTGCCCTAGTTATCGCATTAATATTAAAGTTTGTGTAGGGAATATATATGGACGCATTACACAACTTGGGAGTTGATCCTAAGTTACTCATTGCTCAAGGTATTAATTTTGGTCTTCTGCTTTTTATTTTATATAAATTACTATATAGGCCGATTTTAAAGATACTTGAGGATAGGTCAAAAAAAATTGAAAAATCACTAGAGAATGCTGAAGAAATCGAAAAGAAACTAGTAGATATTAAAGAAACGGAAAAAGAAGTAATAGGAAAGGCAAAAGGGAAAGCAACCGAGATAATAAGCGAAGCCAGAGAAGCGATTGAAGAGACTAAAGCCTCTATGATTAAAGATGCTGGTATTAAAGCAAAAAAAATTATCGAGAATGCAGTAGACGAGGCTGAAAAAGAGAAACTAGCAATACTTGCAGAAGTCAAAAACGAAATAGCAGGTGTTGTGGAAAAATCTGTGATAGCTTTTATGGAAGCGGATTATAAAAATGTTAATCTAAAATTAACTGAAGATGCACTTAGCGATGCAAAAAAGGTTGGGATTTAGATGCTTGGATCAACAGAAATTGCTAAGGTTTTAATTAGAGAATCGTTCGGAAAAGATGCTGCTGATTTAAAAGGATATGCAGCTAGGATCGCCAAGCTTTATCCAAACAAAATCAAATCAATTATAGGCAGCATCAAAGACCAGAACGAATTTGACTTGAGTTACGTCGAAATTACAAGCGCTAAGGAACTTTCCGAATCCGAAAGAAGTGAAATTATCAAGTCCCTGAAGATTAAAGACCCTATAAATGTAAAATTTGGGGTTAATTCTGAAATTATTGCGGGCATAATAGTAAAAATTGGCGAAACGGTTGTGGATGGTAGCGGCAGGGAAAGAATTAATCAAATAATAGAAAGAATCATAAATACGAAGCTTTAGGAGCATAAATGATAAACAGTAAAGAATATTTAATAAAAAAACTTGAAGAAGAATTATCCGGAATTAAGACTGATCCCAAAACATATAAAACCGGAAAGGTAATTTCGGTCGGTGATGGAATTTGTAAGGCTATCGGCTTGTCGGAAGTGATGTCCTTTGAGATGGTTCAATTCAAATCCGGAGTTTACGGCATTGCTCTAAACCTTGAGGAAGATGCTGTAGGCATAATGATTATGGGAGAGGGTAATAGTGTTAATGAGGGGGATGAGGTAAGAACAACAGGAAGAATCTTAGAAATTCCGGTTTCTGATGAGCTAAAAGGACGAGTAGTAAGTCCTCTTGGAGAATCTATCGATGGCAAGAGCGAATATAATGCAAAAGAATTTTATCCGGTAGAAAAAATTGCTCCGGGCGTTATTTCTAGAAAATCGGTCACCGAACCGTTGCAAACAGGCATTAAGGCAATAGATTCTGCGATCCCAATCGGCAGAGGGCAAAGAGAGCTTATTATCGGCGACAGGCAAACGGGGAAAACTGCCATTGCCATAGATGCCATAATTAATCAAAAAGATTCAGATGTAATCTGTGTTTACGTGGCTATCGGTCAAAAAAGATCAAAAGTGGCTAAAATGGTTGCTATTTTGGAAGAAAATGACGCCTTAAAAAATACAATTATTGTCGTGGCAAGTGCTTCCGATCCGGCGCCATATCTATACATTGCTCCATATTCGGGCGTTACTATCGCCGAATACTTTATGGATCAGGGCAAAGACGTTCTTATAATTTACGATGATTTGTCAAAGCACGCTTGGTCATATAGACAAGTTTCTCTGCTGCTTAGAAGGCCGCCGGGACGAGAAGCCTATCCCGGAGACGTTTTTTATCTTCATTCAAGACTTTTAGAAAGAGCTTGTAGAAGAGATGAAAAGTATGGCGGCGGCTCAATTACCGCATTTCCAATTATAGAAACTCAGGCCGGCGATATTTCGGCCTATATTCCTACAAATGTAATTTCTATTACTGATGGTCAAATATTCTTGGAAAGTGATTTATTCTATCAGGGCATAAGGCCAGCGCTAAATGTTGGCTTGTCAGTTTCCAGAGTTGGTTCTGCGGCACAAAAAAAATGTATGAAAAAAGTTGCGGGAAAACTACGATTAGAACTTGCTCAGTTTAGAGAATTACAGTCATTTGCCCAATTTGCTTCCGATTTAGACGAGGAAACCAGAAAACAAATTGAAAGAGGAAAAAGGCTGGTGGAAATATTAAAGCAGGATCAATATGTGCCACTTGCAGTTGAAAAGCAGGTTGCCATTATATATGCCGGAACAAACGGATTTCTAGACGACACGGAGTTAGATAAGGTTAAATTATTTGAGAATAATCTTTTCGATTATTTAGACGGTAAGGGTAAAGATTTTGCGGGAAAACTAGCTAAAGAAGGCGATCTAACAGAAGAAATAGAGAAAGAATTAATAAATATTCTTAAAAAAGTGACAGAGGAGTTTTAGTGGCTTCAGCAAAAGAGGTTAGAAGAAGAATCAAGTCAGTCGTTAGTACCAAGCAGATAATTAAGGCGATGGAACTTATTTCGGTTATAAAAATGCAAAAGGCGATTGCCATAAACGCAGCATCTAGAAATTACAGCGAAGCGGCTGAGGCTATTCTTTGGAATTTAGTAACTGATATAAATGAGGCTGATCATCCCTTTTTATTACCCGACAACGAGGCAACAAAACAATTGGTGGTTATAATTACCTCCGATAGAGGTTTATGCGGGGGTTTAAATTCGAAAGCAATTCGAATGGTATTAGATTTATCGAAAGATAGAGATACGGACTTTTTAACCATAGGAAGAAAGGGTCGGGACTTGCTTAGGGTTTTGGGAAAAAATATAATCGCTGATTTTACAAAAATTGAGGAAAAACCAGAAATTAAGGATATTTTACCAATAAGCAAAATAATTACAGACGATTTTGTTTCCGGAAAATATAAGGGAATTAAATTGGTTTACACGCATTTTGTGTCAACTCTTGCTCAAGAGCCAACAGCAACTAAGCTATTGCCGCTTGAAAACAAACAAAAGAGTTTAAGTCAGGAAAGAATTGTTTTTGAGCCGGAAAAGCACGCATTACTGGACGATTTGATTCCAAGGCTCATGGAAATTAAAATTTGGCAATCAATGTTGGAATCAATAGCGTCAGAACATTCGGCCAGAATGATGGCCATGAAAAATGCCAGCGAAAATGCGGTTGAATTAATAGATGACTTAACGCTTGCCTATAATCAAACAAGGCAGGCAACCATTACCAGAGAAATTGCCGAAATTTCCGCAGGCAAAATGACGCTAGAAGGGTAAGGAGGGAAATGTCAAATTACAAATTTCAAATGCCAAATGAAATCCTAATTTTAAATTTTCTAAATTTGACATTTGGATTTATTAATTAAGGGAATAGAACAAATTTATAATTAAAATGGAGCAAATATGATAAGAAATGCAGGGAAGATAGTTCAGGTTTTGGGTCCGGTTGTGGATATTCGTTTTGAGGGTGAAATTCCGAAAATCTATAACGCGCTTGAAATTAAAGATGGGCCGGTTGTGGAAGTAGAGCAGCATCTTGGTGAGGGTGTGGTTAGAACCGTCTCGATGAGTTCGACGGATGGGTTAAAAAGAGGTCAGGATGTTACAGATACCGGTGGGCCGATTTCTGTGCCGGTTGGTTTCGAAGTATTAGGGCACATGTTTGATGTTTTGGGTAAAACTATTGATGGCACTGAAACAAATGGAATTAAAAAAAGATATCCTATTCATCGAGAAGCGCCAACTTATGCCCAGCAATCAAAAACGACCGAAATATTTGAAACAGGTATTAAAGTTATTGATCTAATTTGTCCGTTTATTAAGGGCGGCAAGGTTGGTCTATTTGGAGGTGCCGGTGTTGGGAAAACGGTTGTTATTACAGAACTTATTAGAAACTTGGCGGCTGAGCATGGCGGTTATTCCGTTTTTGCCGGTGTCGGCGAAAGAACAAGAGAAGGAAACGATCTTTATCACGAAATGAAAGAATCCGGAGTATTGGATAAGACCGCCATGGTTTTTGGCCAGATGAATGAACCGCCGGGAGCAAGACTTAGAGTTGCCTTGTCTGCTCTTGCCATGAGTGAGTATTTTAGAGACGAAGAAAATAAAGATATCTTATTGTTTGTGGATAATATTTTTAGATTTACTCAAGCAGGTTCCGAAGTTTCGGCATTACTTGGAAGAGTTCCCTCCGCGGTTGGTTATCAGCCAACTTTGGCTTCAGAAATGGGTGAACTTCAAGAAAGAATTACCTCTACCGATAAAGGGTCAATTACTTCTGTTCAGGCTGTTTATGTTCCGGCTGACGATTTAACAGATCCGGCCCCGGCAACTACTTTCTCACATCTAGATTCAACGGTGGTTTTGGCAAGATCTCTTACCGAGCTGGGTATTTATCCGGCCGTTGATCCGCTAGATTCCACGTCGCAGGCGTTAGATCCTAAAAATGTCGGCAAAGAACACTATGAGGTTGCTAGAGGCGTTCAGAATGTATTGCAAAGGTATAAAGACCTTCAAGATATTATTGCAATTTTAGGTATGGACGAGCTTTCAGAAGAAGATAAAAAAGTAGTAGCGAGGGCTAGAAAAGTTCAGAAGTTTTTATCTCAGCCGTTCTTTGTTGCGGAGGTCTTTACCGGAGTTAAAGGCAAATATGTAACACTTGCCGAAACAATTAGAGGATTTAAAGAAATTTTAGAGGGCAACCACGATAATAAACCGGAGCAGGCTTTTTATATGAAGGGTTCAATTGACGAAGTAAAGCAATAAGGGATTATAGGTCAAAATATATGAAGAAATTTAAAATACAAGTTACGACGCCCGAAAGAGTTATTTTTGAGGAAGAAGTTGAAGAAGTCACATTGCCTACCAAAGACGGGGAAATTACTGTTTTAGCAGGGCACGTTCCTTTAATTGGTGAAATAATTCCGGGCGAAATGATTGTAAAAAATGGCGAAGAGAAAAGAATCACCCTTCTTCTAGGCGGATTTGTTCATGTTGAGGAAGGCGGAAAAGTAATAGTTATAGCAGACAGCGCCGAGCATCTGCACGAAATTTCTGAAAAAGAGGCAATAGAAGCGAGAAAAAGGGCTGAAAAACTCATGCAGGAATCAATTGATGATGCGGAAGGCTTTGCTGAAGCCGAAGCAGAGCTTATAAGAAGCTTAGCCAGGCTCAAAATTGTTAGGAAGCATCGCTCAGAATATAAAAATTGATTAAATGCCAATAATTTGATAAAATACCACCTGAAATTAAGCACATTAACAAAAGGTGGTGTTTTTAAAATGAGTGAAAAATGGCCGAAAGATGTGACCCATCATTGTAACGTATGCGGAGCGAAATTAGATTCATTAGAAGAAGCGAATAAGCATTTTGAGGAAACAAGCAAGAGACAGGAAGGCGTGCTCAGTATCAAGCTATATGACATTATATTTGAGGAATTTTGGGGCAAAATAGGATTAACAATAGATATCCAAAAAGAAAGATTTACAGGGAACCATAAAAATATTCTAAATTACGTTATAGGTATATTCGATCTATTTCTATTAAGCGTTGAGGATGATTTTAGGGATGATGTAACATTTGATGAGAGAGATATTAAAATTAATGATAAATCTGTAAATGTCCTTGATTGTCTTTATAATTCAGAAAAAGAAATTGTTGTTGACGGTAGATGGCTGGAAAGTATTGTTGCGAAAAGTACAATAAAATAAAAGGATGGTGTTAGAAAGTGGGAAAGAAATGGACGAAGACTTAAACATCTCAAGTAAAAATAAATGATGGAGAGCAATCATTTAGAGCAATCGAGTTCAGTTATGAAAATGTCGATTGGAATGAAGGAGATGATGATGAAGATAAAATCATCTTGCTACATGTTGAGGAAATAATTAGAAAGATAATTTGTCTTTCTAAAACATATCTTGCCAAGTTATGTAAGCAGACAGAAGCCTAATAGAAGTCTAATAGATAACGATAAATTAATTTATCAATAGGATTGCAACACTTGCAGTCCTATTTTTTTGTGTTAAATTAATTATATGAAGGGAAAGAAGAAAAAAATATTATTATTGGTACTTACTGTTTTTGCGATATGGTATGTTGCGCAAGTCATTGATAACAATTACAGCGGCTCTGTTATGGATGTAAAAGTAGAAATAAAGGACGTCAAAAAGGAAGAAATTGGTCCGGAAGCTTTAACTCCGATTATCGATTTGGGCGAAAGAGGAGCGACACTTCCTTTTATCTTTACATTCAGGGAACCTAAGGGATACGATTATTCAGCACTTTCTGTAAAAATGGAAGATAGTGATACTTTACGACTAACCCCGATTTCAAAAAGATGCTTCCTGTGTAAACCTAAAAAGTATACTTTAAAGGCTGAGATTTTAGACTTACCGCCCGGAAATTACAAACTTACAACAAATTATGGCGGGGGTTTGTAAATTGGCCGATAGATAAATGGGTTTATTGGTTATTAGTAGGAACAATTCTTGATATCTAAGTTATTTTTAGATATAATATCATTATAAAAGCGTTCAAGTCCGGCCATCACCGGATTAGCTGCCGGAAGAACCCGTTCTGTTATTCCGAGCTTTGAACCGGAATCCGTATGAATGGATTCTGAATCAAGTTCAGAATGACAAGATAGCACTAGAACCGGTCGGATAAGCCCGTTAAAGCTGTAATCAAGTTGTCCCCAGACATAAAGAGACGAAGTCCTGAGCTTGTCGAAGGAAATTAAGGTGGTACCGCCCTGAGCATAGCCGAAGGGGTCCTTAAGAGAATTCTTAGGGATATTTTTATATAAAAAGAGAACTTTGAAATTCTAATATCTAAGCATGAAATGCTAAACAAATTCAAATATCTAATGTTTAAAACCTTTGAATTTAGATATTGTTTAGTATTTAGATATTAAAATTTAGGATTTAAAAAAAGGGAGTCATTATGTTGAAACCAGTAAGTCCAAGACCAAATTTTCCGGAAATGGAAAAAGATATTTTAAAATTTTGGAATAAAAATAAAACATTCGAAAAAACGCTTTCTAAAAGGTCACATGAAAAATCGTTCTCTTTTTATGATGGCCCTCCATTCGCTACAGGTCTTCCGCACTATGGTCATTTGCTGGCTGGTACTATAAAAGACGTTATCCCCAGATATAAAACCATGCAAGGCTACAGAGTTGATAGAATTTGGGGTTGGGATACGCATGGCTTACCAATTGAAAATATTGTTGAAAAGGAATTAGATATTAAAACTAAACTTCATATTAAAGAGATGGGCATTGATAAGTTTAACGAAAAATGCCGGGAAAAAGTTTTGGAATTTGCTCATACCTGGGAAAAAATTGTAGAAAGAACAGGTCGCTGGGTTGATATGAAAAATGCTTATATTACCATGGAGCCGGAGTATATGGAATCGGTTTGGTGGGTATTTAAGTCTCTATGGGATAAAGACTTAGTTTATTCTGGTCATAAAGTAATGCCATATTGCCCAAGATGTGCTACCGGACTTTCGGCTTTTGAAGTGGGTATGCCCGGCACTTACCAAGATAAGCAAGATAAAGCTATCACCGTAAAATTCGAATCGTCAGATGAGCCAAATACTTTCTTTTTAGCTTGGACCACAACGCCATGGACGTTACCGGGAAACTTGGCTTTGGCAGTTGGTGGAAATATTGATTACATAAAAGTTCAAAATGAAAAAGAGAAATTTATTATCGCAAAAGATCGTTTAGAGCATTATCAAGATATAATTGGAAATAATGTTGTAGAGACGTTTAGTGGACAAAACCTAAAAGGTAAAAAATATAAACCAATATTTGATTATTATAAAGGCGAAGAAAAAGCTTTTGAGGTCATAACCGGCGATTTTGTAACCACCGGAGATGGCACCGGAATTGTCCACATTGCACCTGCTTTTGGTGAAGATGACTATAAGGTGGCTAAAGAAAACGACATTGCTTTTTTTATGCCGGTGAACGATATGGGGGAATTTGAAATTGAGGTGTCGGAATGGGCCGGTGAAAGTGTCATAAAATCAGAAACTAATTTAAAAATAATAGAAAATCTTGGCAATAAAGTTATAAAAGTTGAGGATTATAAACATTCTTATCCATTTTGCTGGAGATGTGACACGCCTCTAATTTATAAGGCAATCGATAGTTGGTTTGTTAAAATGACAAATCTAAAAGAGCAAATGGCTAAAAATAACAATGACGTTCATTGGGTTCCAGAATTTGTTGGGAAGGGCAGATTTGCTAATCTTATAGAAGGAGCACCGGACTGGAACATTTCTAGAAACCGTTTTTGGGGTGTGCCAATTCCCATATGGCGATGTAAGGATTGTGGCGAAAGTCAGGTTATGGGAAGCATTAAGGATTTAGAAGATAAAACGGATAGGAAAATTGGGGATATACATTTACATAAAATAATGGATCTAGAATTAAATTGCTCATGCGGCAGTAAGGCAAAATTAACCGGAGAGGTATTGGATGTATGGTTCGACTCCGGAAGTGTACCTTATGGATCCATCCATTATCCCTTTGAAAACAAAGAAAAATTTGAGCGTGATTTCCCAGCCGATTTTATTGCCGAAGGTATCGATCAAACAAGAGGCTGGTTTAACTCTCTAATGATTTTAGGAACGGCGCTTTTTGGTAAGTCGCCATATAAAAATGTGGCAGTTAACGGAATCGTTCTAGCAGAAGATGGCCAGAAGATGTCTAAAAGACTCAAGAACTATCCCGATCCGACCGCTATTATGGATAAATATGGCGCTGATGCCATGCGCTTTTATCTTTTGTCCTCACCAGCCGTAAAAGGAGGCGATCTAAATTTTTCAGAAAAAGGCGTAGATGAAGTTATTAAAGGTCTTGTTTTAAAATTATGGAATTCATATTCTTTCTTTGTAACCTATGCCTTAATCGCCAATTTTAAACCGGAGAATGTAGAAAATAAGGATATTCTTGATAAATGGGTTTTATCGCGGCTAAATAATACTATAAAAACGGTTACGGAAGAATTGGATAATTATGAATTGCCAATCGCCGCTAGAGCTATTGGAGATTTTATTGACGATCTTTCTAACTGGTACATAAGAAGAAACCGAAAACGTTTTGCAGCTCGGGATAAGGAGGCTTTAAATACCCTTTACGAAGTTTTGGTTAAACTTTGTCAATTGCTGGCGCCATATATGCCATTTGTAACAGAAGAGATATACCAGAATCTGGTTTTAAATTTAGATTCCAAAGCAAATGAATCAATTCACTTATCGGATTTCCCCCTAGCTAGTAAGGATGTTATTGATAATAAATTAGAAGAAGACATGGACGTCTTGAGAAAATTTGTAGAAATGGGACTTTCTATTAGAGATAGGTCAAAAATAAAAGTCAGACAACCATTATCAAAAGTTTGGGCCACCTACGGTAAGGATCCCATTGTAAAAGACATGCAAAGGATTCTTCTTGAAGAGCTAAATATTAAGCTCTGCAGCTCTGATAATAAAAGCTATGTGCGTAAATCAGCCGAATCTTTGAATTATAAAAAAGGGCTAGATATTGTAATTGATATCAATATTACTAAAGAACTAGAGTCGGAAGGTTTAGCTAGAGAGCTTCTAAGGAAGATTCAGGTTTTAAGAAAAGAGATCGGTCTATCAATAGAGGATGAAATTATTTTAAGCTACGAGACTGACGATGAGGATTTAGTTAAGGCCACGAACCATAAAGTTTTTATAGATGGAGCTAAAGTTAAGTTATTAAAAGAAAGTGATTTGGCTGATGAGGGAAAGAATTTAACTGTAAATGATAAAAAGATAAAAGTTGAAATAAAAAAAGCCTAAAGATTTTGGGATCTCGTGGTAGAATGAATAAACATGATCAATAAATATCTCAAAAATTTTGATTGGATATTATTTTCTGTTGTTATATTGTTGTTTAGTTTGGGAATATTGACGGTTTACAGTGCAACTTTTTCCATATCCGGCGGAGAAAATAAAGCCTTATCCCAACTGATGTTTGGTGCTATCGGACTATTTTTTTTCTTTATCTTAACCAGAGTTGACTACCGGCTTTTTAAAAGATATAGCGGTCTTATATACGTAATAATGCTCCTACTTCTTCTGGCTGTAGATCTTTTTGGTACGCAGGTTTTAGGTGCAAGAAGATGGATAGACCTTGGATTTTTTAGGCTACAGCCATCTGAAATTGCCAAAGTTTTTTCTATTCTTTGTCTCGCCAAATACTTTGCCGAGCATAATGAAGAAATGTGGAAAATAAGACACATTCTTATTTCGGCCATTTATATTTTAATTCCGGTAATTATGGTTATAATGGAACCGGATCTCGGGACGGCCATTATTTTATTTCTAATTTGGGCAGGAATGCTGTTTGTTTCTAATATCAAACGGTCCACTTTACTAAAAATTTTTCTGATAATCCTCGCCATGCTTCCTCTTATGTGGTTTACCTTGCACGATTATCAAAGAAATCGAATTTCAACTCTTTTTAGTGGTTCTGCGAGCGACCCTTTAGACAAAGGTTGGAATGTTGAGCAAGCTCTAATTGCAATTGGGTCCGGGCAAGTTTATGGTAGGGGAATGGGTTACGGGCCACAGAGTCATTTAAATTTTCTACCGATGCAGCATACGGACTTTGCTTTTGCTGTACTAGCCGAAGAAATGGGATTTTTGGGCGCCGTCATTTTGCTTATGTTGTTTGCGGTCTTACTGTACCGCATGATTATAATTGCCAAACTTTCCAGAGATACTTTTGGCATGTTTATTGCTTCAGGAACGGCAGTAATGTTTTTTGCTCACGTTTTTATTAATATTGGCATGAATATTAGGATTATGCCCGTTACGGGTATACCCTTGCCATTTATTAGTGCCGGTGGAACAGCAATTATTGTGAACCTTATTGCAGTTGGCTTACTAGAAAGCATTTATATCAGGCATAAAAAAATTGATTTTTAAAAGAGACCGTTGAAAAACAATTTATTTAAATCAAACTATCTCTAGTTTTGATAAGAGTGTTAATTAAGTAAGGAAAAGTTTGTTTTTAGGGCGGTTAGCCCTTCTAATTTGCTGTTTTTTTTGAGCTTTTTTTGATTTTAACCTTACTTTCTCCTTTCATTAATTTTTCCTTAATGCCGAAATACCCGTTAAGAAGTAATTGGACCACTCTTAAGGCGTATCCCCGCAGTTATCTTTAATA
>Ga0210051_1000191_pt1 | contig 50361 bp, 44 predicted proteins | sample CryGey092014_all_FD_185464 | JGI IMG/M metagenome (GOLD analysis project Ga0210051, IMG submission 185464) | Groundwater microbial communities from aquifer - Crystal Geyser CG23_combo_of_CG06-09_8/20/14_all (SPAdes) (version 2) | ecosystem: Environmental > Aquatic > Deep subsurface > Groundwater...
TTCAACCCGTGTTCGTGCCGAACACGGGTTGAAAGGGGAGAAAAGGAGGGTAGCCTCCATCGTGTAGCTGCCTGTGTGAGCTACCGGACGCTGAAGCGATCCGGCGTCCTTTTGTGGGGGAACTTCAAAAACGATGCACTAGGAAGCTAAGTAGGTCGTCAGAAATACTGTCCCTTCGAGCCCTCCGCCAAACTGTCATTCTGAGGAGGAACGACGAAGAATCTCCTTTGCGGCAGAGATTCTTCACACCGTTCAGAATGACAGAGGGCGGACAGTATTTCTGACGACCTACTTACCGTCGCTTGAAAGGGAATGGGTTGTAGGGCAGAGTCTCCGTCCCTGCCTGAGTAACAGCCCCGTCCAGCCCTTCATCCAACGCAACTCGTCGGTGAGCATGAATCCAACAAAACCCATCCACTGCATAGCCGAGAAAACCGGATTCGGCAGGGACGGAGACTCTGCCCTACAACCCGTTCGATCCTTTGCGCCGGTGGCAGAAAGATCAGCGTATGTCCCGCGTTCCTTTATGATACAATTCCAGGTTAATAAATAAATAGAATGGGTATAGTATACGCCATAGAACATGTAGGGCACGGTTACTCCGGAGAACTCTTACGGCGCCGTTCTGTCCGGGGATTGATGGGGTTGAGAACTCGCTTTTTGACGTGCGGCTTTTGTAGGGGCGGTCTCCAACGTGCCCATGTTCGCGTAACTCCACCCCATGGGGCACGTCGGAGACCGCCTCCACGAAGGAACGCAGCAGCTAAGTTATTGGCGGTAACGAATACGACCTCGGCGCCGCGCCTTCCCATTGAGAAGTTGGGCGAGCACTCCGGTCGCCAAGCGCTGAGGAGGATCGGAGAAGGGGAAAAGCACCGACGGGACGAAATCAACTCGAGACCGCAACGGATTGCCCAAGAGACAACGCGGCCGATGGACTGGAGGTGAGCTTGGAACCAATCGACGAACAACAAGACGCACTGACAGACCTGGTAGGAGAACGAGCATCATACATCGATGCATGCGAGAAAAAAGGAGAATACGAAGATGCGCAGAGAACGTGGATTTACGCTGATTGAGTTACTGGTCGTGATCGCGATCATCGCCATCTTGGCGGCCATCCTGTTCCCGGTGTTCGCAAGGGCGCGGGAGAAGGCGAGGACGGCGAGTTGCCTGTCAAACATGAAGCAGCTTGGCCTCGCTATGATGATGTACGTCCAAGACTACGACGAGCGCTTCCCGGGGAACCATGGTGGACGGGATTGGACTTCCCCCCCGCGGACCCGTGGGCGTGGTGGAAGACGTTGGAACCGTACATCAAGAACCCACAGGTATGGTATTGCCCCTCCTGTTCCACTGCAGGAACGGGCGGTAATGTGACGACCGACTACAACGGAAGCATGTCGATTCAGAACGCGGATGGAGGAGGTGCGCCGATGGCTGACATCAAGTACCCCGCCAATACTGTGCTGCTTCACGAACGGGTCCGTGGGATGGTTTACAACGTGAACAGCTTCACTGACTATCAGTGGATCGCTATCAATGAGAGAGGCTCCTCGGAAAGGCACAGCGGAGGAAGCAACTTCGCCCTCGCCGACGGCCACGCGAAGTGGTACAAGGTCGCTGCTCCGGCCGGGGCGCCATCCCGCGACGGCGTGAGTAGTTGCGGACAGATCGGGCTGGATTCTACCAAGGGCACATCCGTGTGGTGGAATCTGAATTAGGGAAATCACCCAAGGAGAAGCCGTGTTATGTATGTCGCAAAGAAAGGTCCCACGACCCGCAAGGGTTTTACACTGATTGAATTGCTCGTGGTGATCGCGATCATCGCCATATTGGCGGCCATCCTGTTCCCCGTGTTTGCGAGGGCGCGGGAGAAGGCGAGGCAATCGAGTTGTCTCTCCAACGTCAAGCAACTCACTTTAGCCGAGATGATGTACGCGCAGGACTACGATGAATTCGTGGTGCCCTATACCCTGCCAGGGCAGACGTGGATGACTCTGCTGGGTCCATACATCAAAAACCTCCAAGTCCACCAGTGTCCCAGCAGTGCCTTTGCATACTCTTACGGAGTGGTGTTTCCATCGTTCTCGGCAGACGCGGGTTGGGGTGGAGCGTCGTATCCCGCCAAGTCCCAGCACCTCGCCAATGTGGCGTATCCGGCCGAAGCCATCATGTTGATGGAATCGCAGAATCAGTCGGGGGCAACGCCGACGCAAGGATATCTCATTTACGATCCCAGCAAGTACGCGACATCACCGGGCTATGGCGCCTACTGGGGGATACCCAATCCCGCGCGGCATAATGGTGGCAATACTGCGGGTATGCGGATGGCCACGCCAAGTGGCAATCCAATAGCTGCCTGCTTAACCGGACCTCCAATTGCTGGTCGAAGCAGCCGCCGTCCGTATGACAAGCGACGGAACTCGCAGAGTCCGCGATATGACCCCCGCTTTGCATCTCGAGAGCGAGGGTCTTCCTATGAGTGGCTCCAAGATGTGCGGTCTCGTGTTGCAGAGATGTATACTCGTCAAGGTTGAGAATCCACGCTTTCTGCCGTAGGATAAATCTTCAGCTTTGTCAATCAGCAGGTTGACCGGGCGACAAAGCTGGAGCTTTTTCCTACGGCAGGTGCATATTGGGGCAGGACAGCGTCCAGTCAGAATCCGCAGGGTCGTTTCTCAACCTTAACGAGTATATCTGCGGGAGGGTGCGGTGGTGGGCTCCTTGAGTCCGCGAGGCCTATTTCATTTGGGTGGAGGGGAACGAACGGTGGAGAATCGCCACACACAATACCGGTCCCGGCAAAACGTGATTCCGGAGAGAATGCCCACGGTCATCCTGGGGCGTAGCGGGTTGGAGGTGTCCGTGATCGGCTGGGGCGCGCCGGGGTCGACCGGCAAGCCGGAGGACATGGGGTCGAACTCAAAGAGTTCGCGGTCGATCTGGACCACGTTTCAGTCGCGCGGAGGCAATTTCCTCGACACCGCGCCCTCCTACTGGGATTCCGAGGCGCTTATCGGCCAGCACGTAAGCCGCCACCGGAACGACTTCGTGCTTGCGACAAAATCGCACCCCGTGGACGCGGTGAAGACGCTGGATGAAGTCGAAACCAGTCTGGAGCGAATGAAGACCGATGTCATCGACTTGTTCTATGCCCCCCACGGTTGCAGTACCGAAGAGCAGCTGTACAACTCCCTCAAGAAGGGCGGCGTGATGGAGGGCGCGGTGAAGGCGAAGGAGAGGGGTCTGGTCAAACACATCGCCTTCAGCTTTGACTACTTCCAGAAACTCGACATCCATCGCCTGCGCGAATTGATTCGCACGGGCGTCTACGAAGTCGTCCAGCTTCCGTGTTGCCTGGTGCGGGTGGAACCGATTGAGAAGGAGATCATCCCGCTGGCGAAGGAAGAGGGCATGGGGGTGGTCGCCAACTTCCCCACGATGAACGCCCTCACCGCTCGGGAGTGGGGCGTCTTTTATTCAGTTTTTGAGGGGATCGTTGATACTCCCGGGCAGGCTTCCCTGCTGGCGGTTCTGTGCCATCCAGATATCGACTGCGTGCTCGTGCGTTTCAGCAGCCCGGCCCGCGTGGAGGAAAACTGCTTTGCTGGAAGACGTTTTGCCGCGATGGACATTGACGAGAAGCTGGAACTCCGCCGGCGCGTCGAGGCGATGGGACAGGTTCGGTTCCTTGAACGCGGCGAATGCCCGCCCGCTCCCGAAGGAGTGAACTTCCGACAGGCAATGATCTACTTCGACCTCTTCACCCGTTTCGGCTTCTCTGGCGCCCGCCCCACGGTGGAGAATTTTCTCCGTCGAGTTCGGGAGCATCCTGATTTTGAGTGGGACGACACCGCCCGTGCGGCCATCGAGGAGGTCCAACGCGCCTGCCCGGTGCTGTTGACGTAGTCATCTCACAAAGGGGATTCTGGACCGACCCGTTGTGATTGCCTTCTTTCTGGCAACAATATTGGAGACCTCGCACTTGTCACAGGTGGTCGAGGACCATTTGCCATCGACCATCAAACATTCAGGGAGGTACCATGATCGCACTGAGCAAGGAACTGGGCGTGCAGAGCTACTGCTTCCGCCACTTCAAGGACAACGCGAAAGTCATCGAATTGGTGAAAGAATGTGAGCTTGACAGGATCGAGTTGTGCGGTGTGCACGTCGATTTTGCAGACGACGCGGCCTGCGACGCGGCAATTCAGCAGTACCGCGATAGCGGAGTCGATATCGTCAGCATCGGCGTGCAGGGGATCGCGAATGACGAAGCGAAGGAGCGGAAGTATTTTGAGTTCTGTAAGAAAGCCGGAGCGAAGTACATGTCTGTCAGCTTTTCCCTCGACACCGTTCCCGACTGCTACCGCACCGCGGAGGAACTGGCCGACGAATTCGATGTGAAGCTGGCGATTCACAACCACGGCGGCCGCCACTGGCTCGGGAGCAGTGAAGTTTTGGCTCATGTGTTCAAAAGCACCAGTGCCCGGATTAGGCTCTGTCTTGACACCGCCTGGGCGCTGGACTCGGGCGAAGATCCGGTCGGCATGGCCAACCGGTTTGGTGATCGTCTCTACGGCGTGCATATTAAGGATTTCATCTTCGACCGCGCCCGCAAGCCGGAAGACGTTGTTGTGGGAACCGGGAACCTCAACCTGGAAGCCTTGTTTGAGGCGATGAACAAAGTGGATTTCAGCGGCTACGCCGTCCTCGAATATGAAGGCGACGTGGAGAATCCCGTCCCCGCAGTCTCTAAGTGCGTCGCTTCAGTGCGCACGAAATCGTGCTGGTAGACCGCACCATCGGGCCTGCATCCTCAGAGAGACCCTCGGTCAGTATCGCAACCGCCCGGGGTCTCTCTCATTTTGGGCTTGCAGAGCATGCGCACCTCCGATAGAATGCACCACACTCATCTGAAAGGATCACACCATGAAGATATCCTCCATCGAGACCAGAGTCTGCAATGCCCGGATGCGGAACTGGGTGTTTGTGAAGGTGCTCACCGACCAGGACGGGTTGTACGGTTGGGGAGAGGCGACGCTGGAATGGCATACCCGCGCCGTGGTCGGCGCAGTTGAGGACTTGTCCCCGTTGCTCATTGGCGAGGACCCGACGCGTATCGAATACCTCTGGCAGATAATGTACCGCCAGCACTTTTGGCACAGTTACGGCATCGTGCGGGCCACCGCGATGAGCGGCATCGACCTTGCGCTCTGGGACATTCTCGGCAAACTCCACGGCGTCCCATGCCACAAATTGTGGGGTGGACCCGTGCGGGACGATGTTCGCACCTACGCCCATCTGGGCGGGGGACGGATGGAGGACTTTTACGAAACTTCAGTGGATCAGGCGAAACGCTTTGCCGACCTCGCTCAACAGGCTGTGGTGAGGGGCTTCACCGCATTCAAAGCGATGGCGGTCCCGGAAACGGCACCCATCGAGGGACTGACACCCGTCAAAGCTGCGGAGGCGTGTGTCGCTGCCATGCGGGACGCGGTGGGCGATGACATCGACATCATGGTCGATTGCCATGCTCGACTCTCACCCGCGATGGGTCTGCTTTTCGCAAAGGCGCTGGAACCTTACGGACTCTATTTTTTTGAGGAGCCTTGCTGGCCGGAGGCGGTGGACGGCATCGCCGCAGTTCAGCGAGCGGTGAAAACCCCCATCGCCACAGGCGAGCGTCTGACATCCCAGCACCAGTTCCGCGAACTGCTGGAGAAGCGCGCGTGCAGCATCATTCAACCGGACATCACCCACTGCGGCGGACTCAGCGAGGCGCGGCGCATCGCGGCCATGGCAGAAGCCTACCGCGTGGCGATGGCCCCTCACAATCCACAGGGACCTGTCAGCACGGCCGCGTCACTGGAGTTCGGGTTCGCCACTCCCAGCTACATCATCTGCGAAACCGTCACCGACGATGTCCCGTGGCGGAAGGATGTCGTGAGTGAAGGCTTTACGGTGGAGGAGAAAGGACGTATCGTTCACCCCTCCGATCGTCCCGGACTCGGCATCGAGATCAACGACGCCGAAGTTTCCAAACATCCCTTCGAGCAGGAAGTCCTTCAACGCAGCTTCTACGCGGACGGCAGTGTGGGCGACTGGTAGAGCGGAGCGGCGCGACACCGCAGCCGCGGCCCGCCGCAACCGGCAGACAAGAAAAGCCCCCTGTCCAACAGAAACGGCGGACAGTGGGCATCCTGGCGGGTCTTCAGAGACACTTCCCATCTATTCTACGGCGCCACACCCATCAGCTATTATCCCAGATATTGGGCGATGGAGGGTCGGCATGATCGGCTCCGTCACTGTATGCGACCTTGGAGATGTTCGACCATTTCACGTGACCGTCCAGGAACGCCAGATTGGCGCCACCGCTGTGGCGTGAGTCCACGGCGGCATGGTTGTCTGAGGTTGCGTTAGTGTCCCAGTCGGTCAGGTAGTAATCGCAGTCTGCGAAAAGAATCGTTTCGGACGGCGAGGCGATCTCAGCGAGTGGAATCCCGCCAAGGCTGTAGTTGTCGTTGTACCCGTAACCCAAACTGGACGTGTAAACGGAGGCGCTGAACTCATTCGTGCCAGAGGGACAATTGTATACCTGCACATTCTTGACATACGAATACAGAGAATACACCCACAACTGGTCTGTCGTGGTGCTTGTTGCGCCGTTGGGCAAGGTGTAGGTGACCGGAGCGATGTTGCTTCGGATCATGGTTTCATCGTAGTCCTGGGCGTACATCATGGCGCCCAAGGCCAACTGCTTCAGATTGGACTGACAACTGGCTGTCCTTGCTTTCTCCCGTGCCTTGGCGAACACCGGAAACAGGATCGCTGCAAGAATAGCGATGATGGCAATGACCACCAGCAATTCAATGAGCGTAAAACCGCGTTTGCGTGTGACTTTCATTAGAACCTCCATTTGATTGTTCTATCAAGTTCACCCCATTGCCGGCAACAGTCGGCGCGGCCGGCAATCAGTACTACAGATAATCCGCAGGGAATACATCCGATGGAAAGGGGATACGTCACTTAACAGCGGGGGCGCCCAAACGTCGGGGGTTACGACAAAAGGGCATCGCGGTGCATCAGCAAATCCATTTATGTTCCGATAGCATTCCTCCTTTTCCACATTACACATTGGTTTCCCCGTCCTCAGGTTTGTATGGACTATACCATCACACGACGCATGAGTGATGGCCTTGTTCAGATTTTCTGGAAGAAAAGGCTGGAACGGCGCAGCGTGGTCCTCTCCGGATTCCTCGCGGGAGAACACCCACTGCCAAATTTCCGGTTTTTCAGATACCGCAACGCCATCAATTTGTGAAAAAGCCGTTCCACCCCTTCCGCGTTCACCGGCCAAGGGGAGATGGCGATCGGGTGTTGTTGCTCCATAGCGCCTTCTACGCGGCCGAGGATATCGAACGCTCGGTACCCCACTGCCTTCAGTTTATCACGCAGATTGAGTCGCGGCATCCCGTTGCGAAATGCCGCTCCCTGTTCTTCCAGCGGACTCCCCGGCATTCGAGAGACTGTTCCCCGGGGTGCATCCCGGAATTACGGGGCACTCGCGCTCAAATCCGTAGGATAAAGCTCCAGCTTTGTCAACCCTCGAAGAGCGACAAAGCTGGATCTTTATCCCACGGGTACGGGTAATGGTGCACAAATCAGATACCCCCGTAATCACGGGACGCACCCGTTCGCGATACTCCTGCCAGCGGAAGTCGCGCAGGAGGAGCAACCATTCCACGTCCGAGTTTTGCTCCAGAGCCACGTCATCACTCTCCACGACGTGCAGGAGAGGAAGGGTGAGGTCAAAGTTGACAGGGGAAAGGGCGTCCTTGAGGTCACGCTTGACAGCAGTTGCGGTGGTCCTTACCGTTGCGAGGGGTCTCCGTGGGAGAGGATTGTTTCACCTCGCTTCTCTGCAAGGAATTCGCGAAGGAAGACCCCCTTCCTCTCAATGGGAGCGACGGGAAGAGGCTCAAAGGAGAGAATCACAATGGGAAAGAACAGAAAACGCGAGGGTTATGCTCGGCAAGGTCATAAAATGTGTTTAAGATTGCGTTAAGTGGGGTAAAACTATCCATACTTTTACAGCCCGTATCCACTTAAAGGAGGAGAAGCAAATGCAACATGTCAGAAGGAAGGGAAAGGGGGACTCGAACGGGGTTCACCCTGATCGAGTTGTTGGTGGTGATTGCGATCATCGCCATCCTCGCGGCGATCCTTTTCCCGGTGTTTGCCAAAGCGCGAGAAAAGGCGAGAACGGCAAGCTGCCAGAGTAACTTGAAGCAACTCGCGCTCAGTTGGCTAATGTATGCTCAAGACTACGATGAGAGGGGAGCGCCGCTGTCCCTCGTCAACCCCGGTACAGGCAGCACCTATTTCAATGAACCCCAGTCTCCGCCGCTCAACGATTGGGACTGGCAGTCGGGTTACGGTTACTGGTATTCGTGGGCGTGGATGATCTACCCCTATGTCAAGAATGTCCAGGTCTATAAATGCCCGAGCAACCCTTACAACAATAGCGGAATCAACTACGGCATGCCCGCAAACGCCTTCAATGCCAGCGGCGCAGTTGTCGGCTATCTGAACGTCTCGGTGCCACTTTCGCAGTTTGCCAAGCCGGCAGAGAGCCTCCTACTCACTGAAGAAGGCGGCGGGGGCGGCCCCATGTACGTACTCTCCGGCCAGTACTATGCGTGCGCCAAGCCGCACAACGACGGAGGGAATGTCGCGTTTGTGGATGGACACGTCAAATGGCTGAAGTTCGAGACTGGAGACATTGGGGGCGGATGGGCCGCTGCAAACAGCGCCTACTACTCCATCCATCCGCCAGTGCAGACCTTCTCCGGCGTCTGGTAGAGTAAGCGCCATCTGCTCGGACTCGCAGAGTCCGCCCAGTTATGTGAGCCACTACTCGCTGAAGCACAGCGGTGTCATGGCTTCTTGCGGAGTCAAGGGAATGGGCATCAGATCGGACTCGCAGAGCCCGCTCAATAAGCGGGGGATAGGATGGTGTTGGCATCGGGGGAGGCGGGGCAGCAAGTCGTTCTCGTCCGCGTCCCCAAGGGAGGTGATTTGCTCACGTTCTACGAACGGTTGACCATGTGATTAGATGACGTGCCTCAGTATCTGGATGAAACGAAAGGAAGTGCCAATATGTTCACACGGAGGAGGGGGTTCACCCTTATTGAGTTGTTGGTGGTGATTGCGATTATCGCGATACTGGCGGCGATTCTGTTTCCAGTATTCGCACGGGCGAGAGAGAAGGCGAGAACGGCAAGCTGCCAGAGTAACTTGAAGCAGATTGGGCTGGGACTGAACATGTACATTCAGGACTACGATGAGAACCTGCCCCTGGGAACCAGTTACTGGTATGCACCCGGGGGAGGGGGATCGGCTACCCGAACCGACCCTCTCGGTTGGTACGACAACCTCCAGCCGTATATCAAAAACTATCAGGTGTTTGTCTGTCCCAGTGACAGTAGCGCGGCAATGGCTACTCCCTGGAACACGACCACTCTGAGTTACTGCGCGAACATGACCTTTGAGCAGTTTGGCTTCAACTCCATCGCGACGCTGAGCCAGCCGTCGAAGTATGTCTTCGCGTGGGATTCGGACGCGTATTACTCTTACTGGTACACGCCCAGCGATACGGCTCTCGAGACGGCTACCAGTTATCGTCCGTGGCTGTCTGCCGCGTATATAGGCATAGCGACGGCTTCAACATGCTGTACCTTGACAGTCACGTGAAGTGGACCAATAAAGGGAGTTTGATTGGTGGAATTCGGGCCGGAGCGATTAGCTTCAACCCCTATATCCACCAGTGAGCGTCGATTGTCTGCTTAGTCACGGCCGCATGCGGTGAAGGCTGACTCTGTGAGTCTGAAGGCGGACTCACAGAGTCCGAAGCGATGCAACGATTGTTGCGTCGCTCTCCGTATCGCGCCCTCCGGGCTTCACCTGAACCTCTGCCGGGTCTACGGACGCGGCTCGATAGCCACCACCGTTTCCACATGGTACGTCTGCGGGAACAGATCGATGGGTTGAACGGACTTGAGTTGGTATCCTGCCTCAACGAGAAGGCGGACATCTCTGGCCTGAGTGGCGGGATCGCAACTGACGTACACCATCCTTCGAGGCGAGATTGCGGTAAGAGCCTTCAGACTACTGGAGTCGCAGCCTGCGCGTGGCGGGTCGAGGATGACCACATCGGGACTAATCCCGCGCTCCCGAAGGAGTTGCAGCCCTCGGGTCGCTGGGGTGTGGAGGACGGTTACCTCTTCCGGAAGGTTTACGCGCGCATCCTCCACCGCCGCGGGACTGTTCTCGACAGTATAAACGCGGGCCCCCGCCTGCACCGCGACAGCCGCAAACAGCCCTGTTCCCGAGTAAAGATCGACCACGGTCATCCCATCCCGGATTCCCGCCCGTTCCCGGACGACGTTCATCAAAGAAGCCGTTGCCCGAAGGTTCGCCTGCATGAAGGAATCGGCAGAAAACCGCAGCATGGACCCGTCGATGTCGGCTGTCAGACAACTTGCCCCGTCGATCCGCTTCGAGGGGACGAGAGGTTGGTCTTTGCGACGTTCGCCGGTGCGGAAGAACGCGCCGACAGGAGTTCCCGTTCGGCGGCGGACGGCGTCCACCAGTGCGCGCATATCACGTCCATGGAACCTCGAAGCGAGGAGGCAGACGGTGACCTGCGCGCCGTCGTGGCTACACCGCGCTTCCATGCCCCTCAGCCACCCGGTCCTGTCCTTCGGCTTGCAGATCGCTTGCAAATGATCCACGGCCCACTCGTGAAATCCCGATAGCGCCTGATTCATAGTAGAATGCGCGATGGGGCAGGACTCGATGTCGACCAGCCGATGGCTCCCGGCGCAACGGAACCCTGTGATCACGTTGCCCTGCACCACTTCGGTCATCACCTGTATCTGATGACGGTAATTCCATTCCGCCGGGGCGGGAAGGGTCGCGTCGACTCCGGGATCGGGGATCCTTCCTATCCGCGTGAGTGCGTCTTCGACAAACTGTCTCTTGGTTTTCAGTTGCGCGTCGTAAGAGAGGTGCTGGAGTTGGCAGCCACCGCAAACCCCAAAGTGCGGACAGGGCGGCTCGACCCGTGACGCAGACGCGTCACGAATCTCCGTCAACTCCGCCCTGGAAAAGCGCTGCTGCGTTTCCGTAATACGCGCCCGGACTCGGTCGCCCGGAGCGGCAAACGGCACGAAGACAACCCGTCCATCATGGCGCGCCACCCCGTCGCCGCCATAGGAGATCGCGTCGATGGTGAGATCTATCAGGTTGCCAACAGGAAGAGATTGGGGGTGAGAACGGTCATGTGTCGTCAGCATGGGAGCGCCACTAACTTCACACACCTCGGGCTGGAGATACCGGTGAGTTCTGCCGTGTGGGCGAGACTTCCGGTCTCAGGATCAACAGCAAAGACGACGAGGTTGTTTGATCGTTGATTGGCCACGATCATCCACCTCCCGCCGGGGTCGAGGGTGAAATTCCACGGGAAGTCCCCCCCGCACGGCTCCAGACCGGTAAGGTCAAGCTCACCGGAAGCATCGTTCATTCTGAAGACAGCAATGCTGTTATGCCCGCGATTGGTCCCGAAGAGGAACTTCCCATTCGGGTGGACGTGGATATCGGCGCAGTAGGTGGTTTCAGTATAACCCTTCGGCAGCGTGGAGGCATGCTGGAATTCCTCGAGCGTCCCTTCCCTCGCGTCCCAGCGGAAACCGGTGACGGTGTTGTTCAGTTCGTTGATGACGTAGATGATTTTGCCGTTGGGATGGAAGTCGAGATGCCGCGGCCCCGCGCCGGGCTTCATGCTCGCCCACGGTTGTTCTCCGGAAATCAACTTCCCATTCTCCAAGTCCAGCTTGTAGACCAACACCTTGTCGATGCCCAGGTCGCAGGAGAGAGCAAACCGGTTGGTGGGATCAGGAAAGATGGAGTGGGCGTACGGACCCTGCTGGCGCTTCTCATCTACGCTGGCCCCTTCATGCTGATCGAAGTCGGTTGCCTCCTCCAGACTGCCCTCTGCGGCAAGCGGCAACAGGGCGACGCTGCCGCTGCTGTAGTTAGCGACCAGCACATACCGACCCGATGCATCCACCGTGAGATGACAAGGTCCCTCGCCTCGCGAAGCCTGCCGATTGAGAAAGGTCAGGTGTCCATCGGCGGGGTTGATGGCATACGCGCTCACGCCTCCCGTTGGTTTGCCTTCCGCGCCTTGCACCTGGCTGGTCGAATATAGGAACTGCTTGTATGGATGCAACGCAATAAAGGCCGGTCGCCTGTCCTCAACAACGTGGCCCGTGTTGGTCAGTCCCCCCGTTTCCGGGTCGAACTCACACAGATGGATTCCCTTGCCCTTCTCGTCATTGCCCGTACCAATGTAAGCCAACATTCAATTACTCCTTGTTCTGTCGTTTGGCAAATTTGCGGTTCTGGTGGGTAGGAGGCGTCTCCAGACGGCGAACTCTGTGAGTCCGATGTCTGGCGACGCCTCCTACATTTGGTGCCCACCGGAATTTTCCAAACTACCGTCCTTATATTGCTAAATGCTTATGCACTTATACTCGTTACGGGTGAAAACACCCCCTCACCCCTTGCCCTCTTCCCATGCAGGTCGCACAACCTGTAGGGGGAGTTGTGCCCCCCATATTTCCCGGACATCAGAGATCCACCGACTCCACAGCATCCTGCTTGACCCAGCCCGTCCAACCGTTCGACAATCGGACCTGCCGCCAGGTTCCTTGCTTTCGTTTTGACTGGACTTCCAGTCCTTCGTGGATTGTGAAGGCGACGGGGAACTGCTCGCCGGGGCCGTTGCGGCCTTTCGTTTCGGCGACGGTGATGACGCCCGGATTCTCGCGAAGATCGAAACTAACCCGGGAGATGGCAAACACCGTGGTCACGACCCACACCACGGCAATGAGGGCAATGACGAGGTGGGTGCGTCTCCCCGAGAAGAGACGTGGACACAGTGTCCGGAGGAGCAGGATGCCGATAGCCAATAGAAATGCGCTCAACTCCACGCCGAGCGTTTCGTTGAGGGTGATACGCTGCAAGCTCCAGGTCCACCACACGTTCAGTCTGCTTCTTTTTACCCCCGGCAGGGAATCTTTTCTGCCATTTCGGACCTTGTTCAGATTGTCCCTCAAGTCTGGATCTCGCGGCGCAAGCCGTTGCGTTCGCAGATACCATAGAATCGCCTTCCCCAAGTCGCCGGACTGGAAATGGGCGGTGCCGAGGTTGTAGAACAACTCGCCATCGGCAGCCCCTGCTGTCACCGCCTCCTCGTATTTTTCAATGGCTGCTCTGAAGTTCGCTTTGGCGAACAGGCTGTTTCCCTCGTTGTAGTAACGCGCAGCGACGGGGCTATTGGAGTGACAACCCGCCAGCAGCAAGCAGCAACACAGGGCGGCTCCGAGATTGCAGATTTTCCTATGTTGCATTCCGAAACACCTGCTCCAATTCGTTGATCGCTTCGCGGGCGCGCTGGAGGTACGCCAGCTTGTCGTCCTCACCGACCGCGGCGGGGGCGAAACGGGCAAATTCGGCGCGCCCCAAACAGTCCACCACCTTGGCGACGGTGTCGGCAAGGATCGATGCCGCGGCAAGGTGCCCGGGGACGGAGTCCGCCGACAGCGCTGCGGCGGGGACGTTTAACCGCGCGGCGAGGTACTCGATCAGCGCTCGCGAGAGGGCGGCATAGAACTCCTCTGCCGATCCGGTCTTGCTGCGGGATTCCGCCTCGCGCAGCCACTTCCTCGCCGCCTGTGAGCCTCGCACGGTGCGTTGTAGGGCTTCATCCACCCGGAAGCGTTCGACGCGCCGACGATACACTCTAACTCCCGCGAGAAGGAACAAACCTGCGAGGTGGAGCCCGAAATACCAGGGGCTTTGATACCGAGGAGGAGTCCTCACGGCAAGCGATGCGCGATCACCTTTGATGTAGCGAATGTCTTCTCGCAGCAGGCGGGTCGGTTGCGGCCCGGTAAGCCCCGGAAGGTTGGTCGAGTTTGACGTTGGTGCCCCCGGCAAGACATTCAGCGCGAGAGGCTGACTCTTCGCCACGAGGTACTGCCTAGTCGCCGGATTGAATATTGGCAACGACACGGAACCCAACGCGTATTTCCCTTCTTTGTCTGGAACGAGCACGTACTCGAACGTCTTCGATCCGGTAACGGTCGTCCCTTGCACCGACGTCAACTCCTTCTGCGAGGACTCGAAAACTCGAAAGCTCGGCGGAGTGGGAATCGTTAACTTGCGGATGGAGGAGATGTTACCGGTTCCTGTGACGGTTGCGGTCAGGGTGGCGGCCTCGTCTCGCTTCACCTCCACCTTGTCGAGAGACGCTGTGATTCTGAAGCTGCCGACAGCTCCATCGAAGTTGACTGGTCTGCCCGACACAGGCAGATTGGACACGACAACGGTGACGGGGTTGGCGCTGACCGTCCGAGGTTGGTCAAAGAACCCTGATGAGTAGGTCAGACTGGCAGGACCGAGGGTGAACTTGCCTGGCTTCACCGCAAACATGGCTGTCGGTACCTGCTCCACGATATAGGTCTGGCCGTTGACCGTGGTGCGTGAGGCGGTGGGCTGCTTGAGCTTCTGCGCCACGAAGCCCACCGTCTGTGGCGGTGAGTAGCTCACGTCTGACAGACCGCCCTGATGGTAGAGGTAGAACGTAAGGGTAATCTGTTGATTGACGTAAACCTTCTGCGGAGAGGCGACTAACTTCACTTTCACGTTCCCCGCGGAGGGCGTTCCCGCACCCTCCGCGGGGAACGGCCACGCCGGGGAGCGCTGCGCAGGAGCGGGGTTTTGGCCGCTCCCGGACACGACCGTCACCTGAGCAGACTCCGATCGGTACACTTTCCCTCCAGTGCGGAGGGTGGCCGGGCCGAGAGTAAAGCTGCCGGTGCGTTTGGGGCTTAGCGTATATGTGCGCTGCACCGACGACGACATGCGTCCATTGACGATGCTGATGCTGTTGCCTGAAGTGGTTCCGAGAACGTTGAAGCTCTGAATCCCGCTAACCTTGACGTTGTCGGCATCGCCACCCGACATGCCGACGGTGAGACTGAAGGAATCGTTCAGCCCTACACGGTCAGCATCCACGGAGAGACTGACGGATGGTTCGGCGCGCAGAGGCGCGGCGAGGGCGAGCAAGCACAGAGTGTGTCCAAGAAGGCGGTATTCAGCCTTCCAGTCCCTACTGGAAGGCTGAATATGACTGCGACTCATCACCAGTCCTTCTCCACCGGGTATTCTCCCGGCATCTGCATCTGCCGAGTTGCCTTCTTGCGGGCGTCCTTTTCCTGCTGGGCGATGGCCTGCAACAGTCGGCGGGCGTCTTCCGGCGACATCGCGGGTTTCTGCTGGTTCGGTTGTTTTCCCTGCTTTGTCTTCTGCTCCTTCGCAGCTTTCTCTTCGTCGGCCTTCGGTTTCTGCTGTTGATTCTGTTTCTGCTTCTGCGCCTGAGAAGTCTGCTGCTGCCTCTGTTGAGGCTGCGGCTTCCGCTTCTTCTGTTGCTTCTGCGCCTGCTCCTTCAGCTTGCGTCGCGCCAATTCAAGGTTGAATTTCGTGTCGGAGTCGTTGGGGTCCAATTGGAGGCTCTTCTTGTAAGACTCAATCGCCTTGACCAGATCGTTGGCACGGAAGTGGCAGTTGCCGATATTGTAGTGTGCGCGTGCCTGGAGTGACGCGTCATCCGAGTTCAGCGCCTGCTCAAAGGACTTAATGGCTTTGTCATACTTTCGCTGCTGGTAAAGGACCGTGCCGAGGTTGTACTGTGGCACGCCGCCGGTTGGGTCCTGCCGCTGCGCAGCGCGGTAATGCTTCAAGGCGCCCGCATAGTCCTTCTTCGTGTATGACTGGTTCCCGTCAACCGTCGCCAGATAGGATCCGACTCGCCCTCCACCCAACCACGAAAGCGACGGCAACCACGCAATGAGGGCCAACGCGGGAATGAGCTTCATGAGTTCTTCACCCCTTGCGGTTTCCTGTCGGTCAGGAGACCTTCCAGAATCAGCATCGCCAGCGCCGCCAGCGCCAGCCATTGGAATCGGTCTTCGTAGTGCGAGTATTTGCGCGTCAGCAAGGTCTTTTCTTCCAGCTTCGAGATATCACGGTAGATTCGATCCAGCTCCAGTTGGGCAGAGGTGGCATGATGATACTTGCCGTTGGTTGTCAGCGCAATCTTCTGCAAGGTCGTTTCGTCGAGTTTGCTAAGGACAACGTTTCCGTCGCGGTCTTTCTTGTAGCCAGCGGAATTGCCCCGGTCACCATACACGGGCACTGGTTCTCCGTCCGCCGACCCGACGCCGATGGTGTAGATGTGCACTCCCTGCTTGGCGGACTCCTTCGCTGCCTCGACGGGCTTGGTATCGTGATCCTCCCCGTCAGTCACAATAATCAGCGCCTTGTATTTTCTTTCCTGTTGGGAAAATGCCTTCGTCGCGGTGCGGATGGCTTCACCGATGGCAGTGCCCGGACGCGGGATCAGGGAAGGGTCAATCTGATCGAGGAACAGCCGCGCCGCGCCGTAGTCGAGAGTGAGCGGGCACTCGACAAACGCGCTCCCTGCAAAAGCAATCAGACCGACGCGGTCTCCCTGCAAACGATCCAGCAGCGCCGTGACTTCCCGTTTCGCAACCTCCAGACGACTCGGTTTCAGGTCTTGAGCCAGCATCGAGTTAGAGACATCGATGGCGAGAATGAGGTCAACCCCCTTGCGTTTCACGGTTTCGAGACGTGTCCCCATTTGCGGGCGCGCCATCGCCAGAACCATCAACAGCGCGGCGACAATCGGCAAGGCAGTTTTCGCTCGGCGTCGTCGGGCGCTCAGTGAGCCGGCCATCCGCTGAACGACTTCGAGGTCGCCGAGTGCCGACAGGATCGTTCGTCGCCGCCGCAAGCCGTACATGACGGCGACGATCATTGCGATGACAGCCCAGAGGAAGACCAGCATGGAATGGTTGGCAAAACGAATCATGGCAGCTTCAGCCACAGCGTCTGGCTCAAAATGAACTCACCCGCGAGCAGCAGCAGCGCAGGTAAGAGAAATGCGGGAAACAACTCACGGTATTTTTGATACTCCTTTGTCTTGAAGCGCGTCTTTTCCATCCTCCAAATCTCTCGGTAGATTTTCTCCAATGCCGACTTGTCGGTGGCAAGGAAGTACTTGCCGTTCGTCGCGGATGAGATCTCCTTGAGGCTCCTTTCGTCCACTTTCACAAGCAGAAGGTTGCCGTAGGCGTCCCTCCGGTACTGCCTCCCCCATATCGGATCATCGTAGACCATTGGCGTGCCTTCGGGTTTCCCCACGCCGATCGTGTAGATGCGGATGTCGAAGGCTTGGGCGGCCTGCGCGGCCGTCAATGGGTCAATCATCCCGGCGTTGTTTTCGCCATCGGTGAGCAGGACAACAACCTTGCTTTTCGCCGACGAGTCCTTCAGGCGGTCCACGCAGGTGGCCAGTGCGTTGCCGATGGCGGTACCGTCCTCAATGAGTCCGATGTCCACCTTGCTCAAGAAGTTGAGCAGTACGCCGTAGTCGAGTGTCAGCGGACACTGCGTGAAGCTCTGCGCAGAGAATACCACGAGCCCCACACGATCGTTGTGCAGCCCTTTGACGAAGTTGGCAACCACCTGCTTCGCCACCGTGACGCGATTCTTGGGCTTGAAGTCCTCGGCTTTCATGCTACCCGAGATGTCGAGGGCGAGCATGATGTCAATTCCCTCGGTAACGATTTCGTCGAGTCGTTTCTCCGATTGCGGCCGCGCCACGGCGATGGCGAGCAGAACCAAAGTGCCCAGTCGAAACAGCCCCAGGGACCGGCGCCTTCTCCACGCATGTGGAGAGGAGCCCTTCATCGTGGAAAGGTCTGAGAAGCGCAAGGTCGCGCCGCGTGCCGAACGATAACGGCCGAGTTCCCAGACCGCCGCCACGACCGCCAACGCGATGCAGCCGAGTAGCGGATCAGCCAACCGCATGTGCCGTCTCCTCCTTCGCCTCCAGAGTCTCCGCGCCAATCTCCCCTTCCAGACTTATCGATGCCGCGCGCTGCGCGCTGTTGACCACCAGACGCCGAACCTTCTCAATGTTCTGCGCGCCACGCTCCGGGGGTGGAACAAGTTTCGCAAATTTGACAAGATCGCTCATGTTCAGCAACGCCTCAACGAGAATGACTTCCTCAGCGTCGAAGTCGGACTGCCCCATGTTTGCCATCACTTCGCGGGTCGTGGACTCCAGAGCGGGAATCTCGAACTGACGCTCGATGTAGCGCCTCAGGATTTCCGAGAGCTGAGTATAGAACTCTTTGACCTTTCCCGCTGCCAGCAGGTCGGATCGCTCCAGATCGCTCAGCGCGTTCAGGGCCTCCCGGTCGGTCGGCACCGGCGGTTCACTGAGGGCGAAAGGTGCTGTTGCTTCACGGTTGCGTCGGTGCAGGAACCACCACAAGGCGATGACCACTGCGAGGACGGCAACGACTGTGGCGATCAGCCAGCGAAAGTCCCACGCCGTCAGTTTCACCATGGCGGGAGGTTTGATGTCCCTGATATCCGCCTGCTCGCCCGGCTTCACACTCTCCACCGTGACCTCCACCGGCTGCGATGCGAGCGAACCAACTTTCCCGTTCGCCTCGTATGCAACTTCTACCGAAGGGATATTGAACTTCCCGGTATCGTAGGTCGCCACAGTGAAGATGGCTGTCCAGCGTTGTTGTTTCCCGACCTTCGAGCGCTGCACGTCGTAATCCCGAATCTCAAACGCTCCGAGATTGGCGCCCAGGTTGGGGAGAACAATGTTCACTCCCGGGTCCGCCTCAACGGTCAGGGTGTAACGAATTGGATCGCCGATGGTCACACGCGTCTTGCCGATGGAAGTCCGCAGCGTCACTCCCTCGGCGGAGGGCGGATGTTGAAGCGGAGCGGGAACCCCGATTCCTCGGGGGCGGATGTTGGAGCGGAGCGGAAACCCCGATTTCTCGGGGGCGGATGGTTCGCTCGGATGCGGAGCTGGCGTCTGAGGAGCGGTGGACTGCGACGGTCGACGAGGCGGTTGGGCGTTGACCACCACAGGAATGAGAAACACCCAGGCAAAGCCTGCCATGCCTTGAATCAATCGAGAGCCACTGGGTGCAGCCATCCTACGTAGTGTTTTGCGGTTCACTCTATCCACTCTGGTCACTGTGTGCTCGCCGGCGCAACCTGTTCGGAGAAAATCTTCACATCCTGCGCTTTGAGTTGCTCCTGAATCAACTGTTGATACTGGCTCTGATCTTTCTCTCGAAGGAGATCCTGCTGCACTTCGGGTTTCGCCATGTCGAACGATTTGGTGCCGATGGTCTTCCCGTCCTTGGTCACGACGTACCTCTGTTTGTGGACGCTGTAGTAGCTCCGCAACTCCTGTTCGGTGGGCGCCACCTTTGACGCGATCTGATCTTCCAGCAGTTTCTGCACCATGAGGCCTTTCTTTGTTTCCTCCGCCGCACGGTTGACCTCCGGGTCGGTGTCATACCCCTTCCGTTTGGCGGCGGCGGCAAGTAGTTGGGTGACGACATACTCCTGCAGAAACTTGAGTTTAGCCTCAGGTTTCGAGAACTGGTTCCTGAGAGCAGGAGGGAACTGGCTGATCCGGTCCTCAATCTCGCCCAGCGTGATCTCACGGTTCCCTATTTTCGCCACCAAAGGTCCGCGCCCCTTGTGCGACTCGCCCGGCTTGAGCGCGACCGACTCTTCCATCTCCACCTGCGCGTCCAGCGGCCTGCCGAGACCTTCGAGACACTGGATGATCTTCTTCTCGGCATCGTTGCCCAGCGTAGACTTCGGGGCGAGTTGCTTTACCTTTTCGTAGCGCGCCAGAGCGTTGGCATAGTCCTTCAGGTGATCGAGGTAGATGGTCGCCATGATGTGATTGAGCCGCGCGCGCTCCACGCGCGACAGACCGGGACGCTGCAACGCCTCCCTGTATGCGTCCACCGCTTGCGGGAAAAGCTCCCGGTTCATCAAGATGTCGGCGTATTCTTCAACTTCCCGAATCGTGTTATCCTGTTGAGGCGAAAGGCTGAATATGAGCAGAAGCACGATCCCGAGGAACACACTCAAGGACAGCAGCATGATGATGGGTTTGGAGGGCTTGGCAGCAGGTAAGCTCATTTCTCATTACTCCTGGCACTGATACAACAACCTGGACGCCGAACACTGAAAACTGAACACAGGTTACCTGAACCTGCGCGCTCTCTCCCGGAAGAACCGCACCAGCGGTTCGAGATACGACTGTCCGGTGGTGATGTCAATGTAGTCAACATGCATGGAGCGGAACAGACGCTGACGTTCGCGTTCCCTCGTTCCCACGTTGATGTCGAAACGCTGGCGAACCTCCGGATCGGCAGTGTCGGCCACGAAAACCTCGCCCGTTTCCGCGTCTTCCCATTCAATGAAGCAGTTGAGTTCCGGCAGCGAACGCTCTGCCGGGTCCTGAATGGTGAGAGCAATCACATCATGCCGGCGGTGCGAGACGCGCAAATCCTTCTCAAAGCCGGTCGCGCTGAAATCAGATACCAGGAAGACGACGGCGTGGCGACGAACCACTCTGTTGAGATATTCCAGCGCGCCCGCAATGTTGGTACGTGTTTCCTCCGGAGAGAACTCCAGGAGGTCGCGAATTACTCGCAGAACATGCTTTCGCCCTTTCCTTGGTGGCACGAACTTCTCGACTCGGTTTGTGAAGACGATCAGGCCGACTTTGTCATTGTTCTTGATGGCAGAGAACGCGAGCAGCGCGCAGATTTCCGTTGCCACATCCCGCTTCATCTGAGCAAACCCGAAGTCTACCGACCGGCTGGCGTCCACGACGAGCATGACGGTCAACTCGCGCTCTTCCTGGTACTTGCGGACATAAGGTCGCCGCATGCGCGCGGTCACTTTCCAGTCGATCGTTCGCACGTCGTCGCCCGGCTGATACTCGCGCACCTCCGCAAATTCCAGTCCGTGCCCTTTGAACACGCTCTCGTACTCGCCCGCGAATATGTCGTTCACGAACTTGCTCGTGCGAATTTCTATCCGCCGGACTTTCTTCAGAATTTCCTGTGTAATCATGGGCTTTCAATGTTGGAGTCGTGAGGTGTTGAGGGATTGAAACGGGGTGGCGATCTCACGGAGGATCACGATGCCATCACCCCATTGCCCCGTTACCCCAGCGATTGATTCAGGGCACTTCGAGGGTGTCCAGAATCTTGCGCAGTACCTGCTCGGAGGTGAGTTCTTCCGCCTCGGCCTCGTAGGTCAGGATGATTCGATGACGCAGCACATCGGGAGCGATGGAGCGCACATCCTCCGGCGTCACGTAGCCCCGACGACGAAGGAACGCGAACGCCTTGCTCGCCAACGTGAGGTAGATGCTTGCCCGGGGCGACGCGCCCCACTCGATCGCATTCTTCAGATCCTCGAACCCGAAACTCTCCGGCTTACGGGTGGCGAACACAATGTCGAGGATGTAGTTCTCAATCTTCTCATCCATGTAGACCTCTCGAACGGTCTTGCGGGCGCGGAGAATATCGGCGGGTGAAACGACCTTCTGTGCGTGTGGCTGTTCCTCCTTCGTCATGCGGCGAAGAATCTCCTTCTCGTCGTCGCGGCTCGGGTAGCCCACATGCAGCTTCAACATGAAGCGGTCCACCTGGGCCTCCGGCAGCGGATAGGTGCCTTCCTGCTCGATGGGGTTCTGCGTCGCCAGCACGAGGAAGGGATCATCCAGCGGGTAAGTTTTGTCGCCGATGGTAACTTGTCGCTCCTGCATCGCCTCCAGCAGCGCGCTCTGCACCTTTGCGGGAGCGCGGTTGATCTCATCGGCGAGGATCAGGTTCGAGAAGATGGGACCTTTACGCGGCTCAAAGGTCGCCTCGCGGTCATTGTAGATCATCGTCCCGATCAGGTCGCCTGGGAGAAGATCCGGAGTAAATTGCAGACGTTGGAACTCTGTCTGGATGCAGTCGGAGAGAGTCTTCACCGTAAGCGTCTTCGCCAGCCCCGGCACCCCCTCCAACAATATGTGCCCATCTGCCAGCAATCCCACGAGCAGACGCTCGATCATGTAGGTCTGCCCGACGATGACCTTGCCCACCTCACCCGTGATGTCCTCCACGAACGCACTCTCAGTATTGATGCGTTGGTGCAGCGCCTCAATATCAGCAAACGCCTTTTTCTCCTGTCCTTCACCCATTCTCCGGTTCATCCTCCTTTGTCATCCTGACGACCAGGTAACTCCCCGTCTTCCTCAGGGCCCTCCACGCCTCCGTCAGTTCGTCGTGGGTTGGTTCGTAATTGGCAAACTTCACACGATCTCCGAGAAACAGCGCACGGCGCAAGCTCTCCACTGTATCCTCCGGTACACCGCGATGCAGAAGCTCTCTCGCAAGTTCCTCCGGCGAGGCTGTCTTCCATGGTGTGCTGTGTTCGACGGCGACCATGCCGCGGATTAACTGCAGCGACTGAGGAAAGAGCGTCCGTTCAGCCTCACGAGTTCCCGCGGCCTGCTCCAGTTCCTGCCACTGACGGCACACCTCTCGTTGTGAGGAAGCGTTCTCCTCTTCTTCTTCTTCCTCCCTCTCTCCCGCTACTACGCGGCTCCTGACCACGTAGATAACCAGACCCGCCAGCGCGCAGGTGGCGAGGATGAGAACGCTCACGCGTACAGCCATGGGCGTCCCCTCTTCTTCTCCTGGCAGAACCTTGAGACTCAAACGGTTAGTAGTAAGTGTGTGTGTGGAGGGCTCTCCCTTAGAGCGATACACGACTGAAGCCGGTTCCACGTACGCCATGCCGAGGGTGTCGGGCTTGAGACGATACTGGTAGCGTCGGAGAGACTGCTGGCTCTCCCCGCTGGCTGAAATCTCATCCGACGTGCGGCTGGAGACCACCGCGGCGTTGCGGCACTTCGGCTCGGGAGCCGAAACCACCTCAACGGCGTCCGTGGCGCCGTCCCAGCGGACGGTGATGGTGAGCCACGCCGTCCGATCGAGAGGCATTGACTGCCGATCGAGCGACGCCTCCACTTGAACGACGCGATGAGCGTCGCCCGTTACTTGCGCAATCAAAACCAAAAATGCAAGCCACGGCAGATATCGTTCCTGCCAACACCGAACTCTCCTCGTTTGTGCTTCTCCCACAGATGTAGACCGTCCCATCGTCGTCATAGGTTTTGTCGACGTCGCTCCCTCAAAGCGCATGAGCCACCTGCAAAATTCCCGTGGAGTTGCGCCTGTCACACGCGGATTTCTGCAAGTGGCTCACTGCGCACCGGGGAAGATTCTATCACCCGGAGCAGTTTCAGGCAACGCTCCCTCTGCGCACGCGCCCGCTGTCCCGCCTTTCAGATGTACTCCGGATGGTTGCTGCACGCAGGCGCGTTTATCCATGGCACCTGTTGACGGAGACCGATTTGGGATAGAATGGGGTCGCTATGAAGAATATGATGCTGACTGTTGCTTTTTGCTTGCTCATCTGCGCGGGTGTTGTGAAGCTTCACGCCGACGCGACGAAGTGGTGGGATGCGCGGTGGGATCGCCGGTGTTCCGTGACCTTCAAGAGCGCGGGAGCGGCGATAACCGCTGTTCCAGTCACGATCACCGGCGCGCAACTGAAGAAACTCACGGGCGGTGAACCGTTCTCCATGGCGTCCTCGCGCGTCATCGGGCCAAAAGGCGAGATTACCAGTCAGTCGGATGAGTTCGATGGAGGCGCGTCCGTTGCCGCTAACCCCAATCACCAACTCGATGACAACGATGAGCTGGTGTTTCAGGTTGACATCCCGGCGCCCGGCCCGGCTGTGCATTGGATTTACTGGAACGCCTCCCCACTTCCCCCAGGGAAATATGAAACCTCCCTGTTCATTGGCGACGCCATGGAGCCAGCGCACCTCCACCACGACATTCAGCTCTGGAACGATCGATGTCGCCTGGGGATGCGTGGACCCGCGCGAGGTGAAGACCCCACGAAGAATGAAATTCACAACTGGGGAGCAGGCGCGTTAACGCTGATGGAGCTGAATCGGCACGCTGCCCTCAACATCAACGGATCGTGGACCTCCATCTTTCCGCTGGGAGCGGTCGCATGCAGTCCCTCCGCGGACGGGGCGCGATGGGAACGTCCTGAAGCAGTTGCGCGCGGTCCGGTGCGCGTGGGCGCTCGAACGCAGTTGACAGAGGCCACGGTTGCCACCGGTAAGGACGCGAATGCCAAAGTCAATGTGGAGCATCGTGTGTGGTTGTACGACCGCGGCGCGTGCGTCCTTTTTGAGGAATCCATCCAGGCTCGGAGCCTGGTTGCGTTGCTCGAAATGAATTTCGGGCATCCCTTCGTTTTGGGCAGCGATCGGGGAGATCGGTTCTGGTACAGTGAGAAGGACGCTCTGAAGGTTTTCCAGCCTACCGCGGAGCAAGCTGCTGAAGCAGAAAAGGGGAAAGTGGTTTTCAGTGACAGCGGCTTCGACCCGTGGATGGCAGCCTACTCCACACGGCTGAAGACGGGCTACGCGGTCGTCCTCGACTCCGGTGCCTCCCTTGACGGTGAGCAGCGAATCCCCAATTTCTATTGGCGCACGCACGCGTACTTCCGCTTCAACCAGCAGTGGAAAAATCTTTCCCCCGGACAACGCACCCATCAGCGCTTCTGGGTCGTGGGGTTCAATGACGATCAGGAAGGGCGCGCGCCGCTGTCCATCTACAAGACGCTCACCCGTCCGGACATGGCTTTGGGCGCAGTGGAGAGGAGGGACGCGAGATGATGCGCGGTATCTTCACCCTCATCACAGTTCTTCTGCTGATGGCGCCCGCGTTCGCCGCCCCTCGGGTCGGGTGGATGATCTACCCCTACAAACTCTCCATGCCGGAAGATCAATACCAGCGGCTGCTCAACAGCAGGGAGACCGAGTACGTTGGGATTCAGTTGGCGTGCTCGCCTGACTTCAAGGATGAGCAAACACAAGAGCGCGTTCGTCAGTTGGTGAAGGCAGGGAAGAAGATCGTCCTGCAAATATGGTTTGGCATGGGGCCGCCGTTCTCGTGGGAGCGGTACAACTTCCCCAACATTGCGCTCGATTCTGTCGTGCGCGAGGAGTTCTTCGCCAGCGCGACCGACGTGATGATCGACTATTTCGGTCGTGAGAACCTGTACGCCGTTCACCTGATGGAGGAAACGGGGATGCAGTTTGGCTGGGACGTTGACATGCCGGGACGCCCTGATCGCGATGACGACGGATACGACAACGGAACCGTCTGGGACAACCCGCCCAACTGGATCATGGATCGGTGCATCAGCGGCCCCAACGTGTTGAGCATCCGCAAGTACAATGATCTGTTTCGCAAGCAGACAGCGTTGGACATGCGCTACTACCCCATCTGGAGTTCGCAGGAGATGGAGCGGTACCGGGTCTGGGTGCAGCAGACGATGGAAGCCGGCGCACACAACGAGTTTGCGAAGCACGCGCACAGGAAGTATCCCGGGCTGCGCGTGTACGCGTTCAACATGGGACCCGCGCTGCTTCCACAGAGCAAGGTACTGGACGGACAGTTCATCGATCCATACTCACATACGCTCGCGGTCTACAAGAGCCTGCGGCAGTTCCGCACACTGATGCGTCCGGAGCAGGAGTTAGTGGGCATGGTGTGGGGGAACCGGGAGAAGGCGGCGGAGTTGCGGCTTCCACAACAAGCGGCCTGCTACATGGCGGGTTGCGACATTCTTTCGACTTTCGGCGACTCTGAATACAAGGACGATGAGTGGCTCAACGCGGTGCGGAACTCCGTGAGGCCCTTCATTGGCTTGCCGGTGTTCCGCTCCAACCCGAAAGTGCTGATCATGGACGGAGGGACACTGGGGCCATCCCTGACCAGCGCCTGCTATTGGATCACCGGCTTCACCAACTTCGATACCTGCGAGCCGTGGGCGGAGGATTCGGTCGACCTGCGGAGATACGATCTCGTCCTCGCTTGGAACGGCTGGCACAAAGTGTTGCCGGAGTGGGTGCGGCAGGGAGGCGTCCTGATTGCCGTGCGTCCCCCCAAACACTTCCTCGCCGACGAAGGGTACCTGTCACTGCTCAACAAGGCCGACCGCCTCACGGTGGACTACCGCCCCAGTGCGTGGATGCGGGGGAGTCTGAAATTGGCCGAATCGTACCCTCTGGACCTGGGGTGGGTGCAGCAGGTGGATATCAAACGCCCGGACGCTGTCCGGAGCGACCAGTTCCTGCACGTCGTCTCCTACGGAAAAGGACTTGTCGTCATCCTGCCAGCGGTGTGCTACGTTCATGCCCCCTGGCAATACGAAGAGGGCTGGGAGACGTTCCGCCAGTTTCTCACCGACGTTTGCCGCGGCGCCCTTATTCACACAGGGAAGCAGACGATCGCCGACTCACATTTTGCGGACCCCAAACTCGGGAACGATTACCTGCGTGCCACTTCAGCAGACGGTCGCTTCACCTGTTATATCCTGCTTATCGACGTGCACGGCCCCAACAAGAGCGCCACGTCGTTTGTCGTGCCGGGCAAGGACCTTGTTAGCGGCAACACCAACGCGCGGCTGTGCCACGAAAATCCCGTCGTGTTGGTGGAGCAGAAGTCGCTCTGAAAGTGGTGGTCGTTTGACTGCGCGCCGGATGCGAGCAGAAGACGGGGAAGGAGTACACTGAGCATGAGCATCCAGAGTATTGTTCCGGCAACCGTGTTGCTGGCAGTGGTCACGGGCATCGGAGGCGCCTACCAGCTTTCTCCCAGCGTCGTCCCCAACGGGAGTTTTGAGGAGGGGATGACGGGGTGGAAGTCGTCGATGCAGGACCCCGCTCAGGCAGGCCTGGGAATGAGCATCGACGAGACACACCATAGGGACGGGTCAAGATCGGCGCAGCTGTCTCTCCCGAAACATGGGGGTGTCACGCTGACAAGTGAGAGGTTCCCGGTGGAAGGTGGCAGGGATTATCTGTGCGTTCTCTACACCCGCTCGGAAGGTTTCAGCCGCACCGGGAGCTATGACGGCGTCAACGCGCAGTACTTGATCGACTGGTTCGACGCGGAGGGAAAGAACATGGGACGCGTCGGTTCCGGTTTCTCCTACGCCGCGCGGCCAAACTGGGAAGGCGAGATTCGCGTGGTATCCGCTCCAGCCTCGGCGGCGTCCGCGGGGTTCACCTTTCCCGTCAGCGCACAGGAAGGCAAACTGCCCTCTGTCTTCTGGATCGATGCGGTGAGCTTGCGTCCGTGGGAGTTGGATGCCAAACAGGGAGGCAAGTCGTGGACATTCAGCATCAGCGACGGCTACTTTTCGCAGAGCACTTTCCGCCGCGTCGCGGACGACACTACGCCTTCCGGGTTCGCCGTTATCGCAAACCCTCGCTTTATCAACAAGAAAGACTATATGGCGGGAGGCATTTACTTTCGGGGCTTTCCACCGGGAGCTTACCGGGCGCTCTACAAGCTGAAGATTGGCGAGAAGCCGGAAGGAAAGTTAGTGGTATCCCTCGACATCAACCCGCAGATGGGCGGCAACATCAATGCCTCTATCATCTTATCGGATCAGTTCGAGAAGCCGCGTGTGTACCAGGATATCCCACTGCGGTTTGTCGTGGGGCCGAACGCTGGGTACGTCGACTTTCGGGTCTTCTGGCAGGGAGAGGTGACGACATGGGTGGATACGGTGACGATTGTTGAGGAGGAGGTCTTCGGTGAAAATGAGATCCAAGCACTGTTTGAGTAGTCCCCTGCTCTCCATCGCGGAGGAGCCGAGACGGAGAAGCGAGAGACTGATGAAGAATCAGTATACTGCATTCGTACGGTTTTCCGCTCCTCGGCGTTTTGGTGGTTGTGTCATCGTCACGGTCACGATTCTCTTGCCGTTCATGGGGCTTGCCCGGGCCGAGTACACCGCCAACCTCCCCGAACTCATCAAGCGGGCTGAACCATGGCCCGCCAACATCGAGATCAAACACCTCGACTCCGTCAACAGGGAGGTGTACCGTCAGACGGCGGACGTCTTCTTCCAGGCGATGCTGGGGAGCCTCGACTACTGGCTCAAACAACCAAAACCCTATCCCAACATGGGCTTCCATCTGGAGCACGCGGTGTGGTTGGCGCGCATGTATGACCTCGACAAGAAAGTTGAGTATGCAGAGAAGGCGGCGAAGTGCCTCGAACACGCCCACCGACTGATCGTTGAGCCACAGGAAGACAAACGCAACACCGTTCCTGGGTGGGACAATGTCCGCACCCTCTATTGGATAGATCATTGGCTGAAGGGAACCCAGGCATACACCCCCGAACACCAACAGTGGGTAAAGAACATTGCACTGAAGGCGGTGCCTTCCTTTCCGGACAAGGCAGTGGAGTACGGCGCATTTAACCGCTCCTTTGGGGCGGCGCTCATGGGGGAGTGTCTGCTGTCGCTGATCCCCGACGCGCCGGGTGCGAAGGAGTGGCGGAAGTACATCGAGGGAGTGTGGGCCTACTGGTGGCAGTTCCGGGATACCGACGAAAGCACCGACCATTACAATGCTTTGTGGTTCCAGTATCTGCTGGACTGGGTCGTTATCCGCAACGTCGAGAAGCAGTTCTGGAAGGATGACGGCGTGAAGCGCATGATGGAGCGGTACCTCTACTATGTCTTTCCGATGGGAGCGTTTCCCCATGTCTCAGACAGTTGTGGCTGGAATGTGAGTTGGGGACACTGGATCTGGGTCTTCGAGGCCTGCGCGACGGCCTACAGAGACGGGCGCTACAAGTGGGCCGCTCATGGACTGTACGACTACGCTACCAACCGAATCGAGAGCATCACGAGCTGGGGGTACACAGGTAAGCACGCGGCGTGGTCGCTGCTCAAGGCCTACGGACTGGCTGACGATGCCGTCGCTGAGAAACCGCGTGATAAGGATGTCGTGTTGCTGAAGCGACATGACCTTACTACGCGCAGCAAGGAGGAACGTGAGCGTTCGCGGCAATTCCTCGATCTGGGGCAGGAAATGATTCCCGACAAAATCGTTATGACGAGCAGCGCCGACCGAAACGCACTATCGCTGATCGTCGACGTCGTCAAGGACGCCGGCCACAGCCACAACCGGCGCCCCACTCTCCTCGCGTTGGCGGATCGGCAATCCGTTCTGTTGATGTCGCTGGGTTACATGGATCGGCGCATGGAAGACCACAATATGCCGACGCTCATCGACTACGAAGGCTATCCCTATGACAACACCCCGTACCACATCCCGAGCGAGAAGAACCTCGTCAAAGACGTGTCTGCTCTTGACCTTGGTCCGGTGGGCTACGGTCGGATAAGAGTGGAGAAGTTCCACGGCTACCCCGCGACGCTGGATCGGGAAATTGTCTTCATCAAGAATGCCGGTCTGCTTATCAAGGACACCCTTACCCTGGACATTGACTTGAGGGTGCGTTGGGGATCACTATTTCGCGCCCGCAACGTCGGACCCGATTTTGGGGAGAACTGGGTCAACACCTACCTCGGCGAATGGATCCCTCTGCGCGGGTTGGGGAAGAATGCGGCAGTGCTGACGCGGTGGCGCAATTCTCCCCGTGACCTGATGATCTACTACCTTCCGAAGAAGGAGGGGACGGTGGAGGTTGTTGACGAATCCGGCGACGACAAAACCAATCCCATCCCATTACGGATACAATACACGCTTCGACAAGACTTCAGAGCACAACAACCGCTCAGTTCCACAGCGATATTGCTTCCCCATGCGCCGGGTAATGCGAAGCCGCTGGCGGACAAGGTCAATGTTTTGCTCGATGAGCCGGCGCGCACGGCGCTGAAGTTCTTTGACGCGGAAGGCGGCAGTCACTTCGTCATCCTTAACCGCAGCGGCCAGTCCGTCAAAATTCCGGGTGTCATCTGCGACGGCCAAATCGGCTATGTCTGCCAGAAGGCCGGCAAGGTTGAGTCCGTCGCGCTGCACGGAGGGAAGCAGCTTATTGTTGGAGGGAGAAACCTTGCCGACAAGGCTGCCGCAGTGAGAGCGGATAGGATACCAGCGGAGTGAGTGGATCCACGACCTCCATTGCCTGCTTGCAGGGGGTTGGGTCGTGAGGGTGCAAGTCGTGATTAACATCTCAGCCGGAGGCTGCGGATGGAGGGCGGGAAAAGTGGCATTCTGGGACTCCCCTATTGAAAGCGTCGTCGGGACAGGTTAAACTATAGCGAACATGGCCGTACGCACTGAAACAATACTCGTCGTTGACGACCAGCCATCGGTTGTCCAGCTCTGCAAGCGTCTCCTCGAGAGTCAGGGATTCAGCGCCGTTGGCGCGTCATCGGGCGAAGAGGCTCTGGAGAAGTTCCGCCAGCAACGGTTTGATCTCCTTCTCGTGGATCTGGTTCTTCCGGGCATCGATGGGGTGGAGACCTTTCGCCAGGCGAAGGAGATGCAGAACGACCTCGTCGGCATCGTCATCACCGGGCACGCTACCAAAGGTTCCGTGGTAGACGCGATGAAGTCCGGGCTATACGGGTTCATCGAGAAGCCGTTCACCATGCGGGAGCTGATGTCCACAATCGATGACGTCCTCCAGCGGAACAGCGTGGAGAAGGAAAATGTCCGCCTGCGCGCCTTCGTTCCTCTCTTTGAAGTTACCAAGGCCATGACTTCCACCCGACAGTTGGAAGACTTGTACCGACTGGTCCTGGACACCGCGCTGCAGGAAGCCGGCGCGGAACGGGGATCGCTGATGCACCTTGACGAGCGTTCCAGCGAGCTGCGCATCGTGGCGGCCCGCGGCTTGCCTACAGAGATTCTTGAGAAAACCCGTCAAAAGGTAGGCGACGGGATTGCCGGACTAGTCGCGGAATCGAGAGAGCCGTTGATTCTCAACGACGGGCAGATGCAGGATGAACGCATTGCGCAATTGATGCGCCCGGGGTCAAACCTCTCTGCCATCTGCTACCCGCTGCTCTCGGAGGGGCGCATGGTTGGGGTGCTCAACCTGAGTCGCTCCAGCGCAATTCGCACCTTTTCGGAAAGCGACAAGGAGCTGTTGTCCATTTTGTCCGGGCAGGCGGCCAGCGCCATCGTGAGCGCTCAGTTGAACGAGAACCTGAGTCGCAGCTATGTGAGCACGATCGAGGTGTTGGCCAAAGCGATCATGGCGCGAGACCCTTACACACGAGACCACTCGGATAACGTGTCTCTCTACACCGTCCGAGTGGCGGAAGAACTGGGTCTGAGCGGCGCGGAAATCGAGACGGTTCGCTTTGCCTCCATACTCCACGACATCGGCAAGATCGGCATCTCAGAGGGCATCCTCCTGAAGCCCGGGAAACTCACCGACGAGGAATTCGAGAAAATGAAGGAGCACCCGGCCATCGGCGCGAATATCCTGGCAGACGCAGAGTTCCCGTGGGACATCGTTCCCATCGTCTACCATCACCAGGAGAAATACGACGGAACCGGGTATCCGGATGGATTGACCGGGGAAGCCATCCCCATCGGCGCACGGATCATCTCCGTGTGCGATACCTATCAGGCCGTCACTTCCGACAGGGCTTACCGCAAGGCGCTCCCTGAGGAGAAGGCCATCGACATCCTGAGGAAGGTCTCCGGGACCCAGTTGGACGGGAACATCGTCGCCCTCTTTCTCAAGATCCACCGAGAGGTGGATGGCAAAGGCACGGTGGCCCAGCAGGCGATCGCGGCCTGAAGCAGACGCCCGTCTCCGGCGCCGCGCTACTTTCCCGCCACAGCAGGAACAACCATCCGGTACATTTCCGCCGCCGCGAACGCGTGCCCTTCCGCTGAGAGCCTGCCATCGCTATCGAATATTCCCAGTACCTCGTCTACCTTTGCAGACAACGCACGCAGGTCGAGAAGGGAGCATTCCTCCCGATCGAGGACCTGCTTGATGACGGACGCGATCTCCCCGACACTTGCGGTTTCCGCGGGCTTTCCGGCGTCTCCCTTCCCGGGGGGGAAAGGCGGAATAATGCCAACGATCGCTGCTGGGGTAATTTCTTTCAGAGAGTGGATGAGCTTCCGAAACTGAAACCCGAACTCATTCCTTCCGAGGGATAAATCCTCCCACCCAAAGCAAAGGAAGACGATCTCCGCTTCCTTGAGGTCGGTCAGGCCGTCGAGGTTGGTCGACCAGTACTCCATCCTCCCCAGCTTTTCCCCCGGGAGAATGCTCCTTGTTCCCGTCGCGGAAGAACCCGCCGGTGTTTTGAGTTCTTTCCCGAGTAAATCACACAGCCCAGAAACATCCGCAGCGGCCGCTGCGACGGCATCGCCCAGCACTGCAACCCGCGGCGGAACGGGGCGACTGGCCGTAAAGTGGTGAACCATGCGCAGTGACCGCGCAACCTCGGTGGCGCGAGTTCTCTGTTCGTCCGTAACGAGGCTGACCGGTTCGTTGGATGCGGAGAGCACTTCTACTTCCCGCAAGTACATGATATTGTTTCCTTCGAACCCGCCTCCGTGGGTGTCGACAAATTCCAGCTTGATATAGCGGGCCAGCTTGTCGGGCAGCGTGTAGGTGAAATCCCGAAGAAGCTGTTGGGGGAATACGAACTTCCAGCCTTCACTCCATTTCGTGCGACTCGCCCCGTAATAGACCACCACTGTTTTCGTGTTTCCGTTGAAACTGTTGCGGATAACAATCTGTCGGACAGGATAGATGCCGCCCAGGTCGATGACGATATCCTTCGGAAACGCGGCATCGTTGCCGGAGCGGTAACTCTCTGGAGCGACGTCGGCGTCTCTCGTCCCGTCAACAAGTCCCTTCCAGTTTGCGTCTCCCGGAGACGACGACTGAAAGGGCGCCCGCAGGGCGACATTGTGCAGCTTGGGGGGTTGCTGCCCAGGCGCGGGAGGGTTGTCCTGAGCCCCTGCATGACGCGCCTGCGTCGGCGTGAAAAGAGCGAGAAACAGAACACCCCATGGCGCGCTGCGTGTTCCATCGCGATCTCCCTGATTCTGTAACCGGCGATGCAATCAACTCACCTCCCCACAATCACTTCCTCTTCCACCGGATTCCTCAGAGTCCCGATACCCTCAATCCTCACTTCGACCACGTCACCGGGCTGAAGCCCACTGGGTGAAGCCTGTCCCACACCGGCGGGAGTTCCGGTGGCAATGACATCCCCAGGCTCCAGTGTGAGAGCCTGTGAAATGTAGTGAACGAGGTCGGCGACGGAGAAAATCATCATCGACGTACTGGCGCGCTGCTTCTCCTGCTCATTGACTTTGAGCGAGAGTTCCAGGCACTGAGGGTCGGGAATTTCGTCCGTCGTCACAATCCACGGCCCCATGGGGGCGCTGTTGTCCATCCACTTTCCGTTGAGCCAGTCGAAGAAGGTATCTCGCGGTTCGGAGGTCTCTCGCTCACGAATCATGAATTTCCGTTCGGAGATGTCATTGAGACAGGTGTAGCCCGCAACATAGTCCAACGCCGTCTCAAGGGCGATGTACTTCCCACGCTTCCCAATGACAACGGCAAGCTCTCCTTCGTAATCCACATACCGAGAGTATCGCGAAACCAGCACCGGGGCATCCATTCCGCAGAGAGTCGTGGTGGGCGGCTTCATGAACACTCGCGGGGCGACCCGATCCTTGTCGGAAACTGGACGCCCGCTTTCCCGAATGTGCTCTTCGTAGTTGCCCGCGATGCAGAGGAGTTTCCGGGGATTCTGAATCGGCGCGAGCAGCTTCACCGCGTCCACGGGGAAGACCACAGGGGAACCGTCGTTACGCTCCAGCGTGCTGAGTGATTCGGAGACGAGGCTCGATGGCAGTTTCGCGAGACGATCCAGTCCGTCGGTGGTGTTGAGGATTTCAAGCACACTCCCGGGGATTCCTTCGTCCAGCGAACACACATCCACAACGGACGTACCCATGGCCAGGCCCGGTCGCGCTTCTCCGCTGATGGACTGAAATGTGGCGAGTTTCATCGTTGCCCCTGCCCCTGTTGCTTGATTTGTTCATCCGCCTCTCTGCTGGCGATCCCTTGGGTTCCCACTGCAGCGCCGTGCCTTACGTCGGCGCCTTTGACGATGAAGATGACGTCCTCGGCAATGTTCGTCGCGTGGTCTGCGATCCGTTCCAGGAACCGGGAAATCAGCAGGAGTTGAAGCGCCCGGGAGATGGTCCGCGGGTCGTTGAGCATGAACGAGACAAGTTCATTCGCAACCTGGTCGCGGAGCTGGTCTACCTCGTCATCCGTCCGGAGGACGGCGTTCGCCAACTCAATGTCCCCGTTTACCAGAGACCGCAGGCTGTCGTGAACCATCGTCTGCGCGATATCCGCCATGCGAGGAATATCGATCAGCGGCTTCACGGGTGGTTCCTGCAGCAGTTCCTCGGCCGCCTCTGCCACGTTAACCGCTGTATCCCCGACGCGCTCCAACTCGCTTGTAATTTTGATGACGGCGATGATCAGCCGCAGATCGCTGGCGGTGGGTTGGTGCAGAGCGCTGAGTGTAAAGCACCGATCGTCCAACTCCAACTGGAGCCGGTTGATCTCCTGTTCCTGCTCGTGGACCTTCCGGATGAGGTCCGCATCTCTGTCACGAAGCCCGTTGACAGCGTTGCCAACCATTGCCCGCGCGAGGCTTCCCATGTCCAGCAAGTCTCGTTTAAGGTTACCCAGTTCCTCGTGGAATTTTCGTTCCATGATTGCATCCTTTCCTTGTCGTCTCGGGTGCGCAACAGGCGCGCGAGGAAAATACCATTTGAGAATATAGCAGACGGATACGGGGGAAGGCAACAAACGCGAGTGGACGATTACCCGTACCGGCCGGTTACATAGTCACGCGTCCGCTCATCTTGAGGGATCTTGAACATCTCATCGGTGAGACGAAACTCAACCATCTCGCCTAACAGCATAAAGCCACAGTCATCGGACACGCGAGCGGCCTGCTGCATGTTGTGGGTCACGATGACGATGGTGTATTCCTCCTTCAGCCGCGCGATCAGTTCTTCCAGTCCTTGGGTCGATGCGGGATCCATTGCGGAGCAAGGCTCATCCATCAGCAGGATGTCGGGCATCACGGCCAGCAGGCGTGCGATGCACAGGCGTTGCTGCTGCTCCAGAGACAATTCAAGGGCTGATTTCCCGAGTCGATCTTTCAGGTCCTCCCACAGGAGAACTGAGCTCAAACACCTTTCCACCACATCGTCGAAATCTGATCCCTTCGCCGTCTTATGGACTCGCGCCGCAAACACCACGTTCTCGTAGATGGAGAGGGGGAAAGGATTGGGTCTTTGGAAGACCATGCCGACCCGCTTCCGAAGTCCCACCAAATCGGTCTTGTCGTCACAGACGTTGTGGTCAAAGACACGAATCTCCCCGTAGACCCTGACGTTGGGTATGAGATCGTTCATGCGATTGAGGCTGCGCAACAAAGTGGATTTGCCGCAGCCGGACGGACCGATCAATCCGGTAATGCGACGCGGCTGAATCACCATGTTGACATCGATCAGGGCCTGGAAGCTGCCATAGTAGAGATTGAGGTCTCTGGTTTCGATGGCGGGGGAGGTGGATGAAGTTGTCATTCTAACCAAACCTCCCAGCGATGTAGTCGTCTGTCCGCTGATCCGACGGTTTCCGGAACATCTGTTCTGTCTCATCCACCTCGACAAGATCGCCGGACAGAAAGAAGGCGGTGCGGTCACTCACGCGCGAGGCCTGCGCCACGAGATTGGTCACCAGGATGAGTGTATACTGCTCCTTGAGAACGCGCATGGCGTCTTCCACCCGGGCGGTTGAGATGGGATCCAGACCTGAACATGGCTCATCGAACAGGATGACTTCGGGCTGCACCGCCAGAGTTCGGGCAATGCAGAGGCGCTGCTGCTGCCCCCCCGAGAGATTCATCGCGGGTTCATGTAGGCGGTCTTTGACCTCGTCCCACAGGAACGCGGCTTGAAGACTCCGTTCCACAAGATCGGGCAACTCACCGCGCTGCACGCTTCGGTGTCGCCGTGGGCCGTACGCCACATTGTCAAAGATGGACAAGGGCAGGGGAAGCGGCAACGCAAAGACAATGCCCACACGTCGGCGCAGGAAGTGAACGTCGACGTTCCCCAACACGTTCACGCCGTCCAAGAGCGCCTCCCCTTCAGCGCGCACCAGCGGGGTCAGATCGATCATTCGGTTCAGCGTCCTCAGGAAGGTGCTTTTCCCACTGTTCGCTGGTCCGATGATGCCAAGAATCTCGTTCCTGCGCACGGACAGGTCGAGGGAATTCAGTATCCGCTTTTCACCGTAGAAAAGTGTGAGGTCTCTGATGACGAACTTGTAATCCGTGTGAGTTCTGCGTTCATCTACCATTTCCGCCTCCGCCTGAGAATGGCTCGCATCACAATCGCAAACGAATTAACAAGGAAGACCAGCCCGAGAAGAACCAGCGCCGTGCCGTATCGGGTCTCAAGACTGATATTGGGGATTTGTGTTGAGATTGCGAATAGGTGCATCGGTAACGCCATCACCTGGTTGAAGACTGAGCTCGGCAATCCGGGGAGATAGAACGCCGCCACGGTAAACAGGATTGGGGCCGTTTCTCCCGCGGCGCGACTGACTTCCAGAATGATGCCCGTCAGGATTCCCGGAACCGCGTTGGGTAACACAATATGCCGCACCGTTTGCCACCGGCTTGCCCCCAGGGAGAGACTGACCTCTCTGAATGGCTGGGGAACTGCGCTCAGCGCTTCCTTGGAGGCAGTGATGATGACAGGCAGATTCATTACTGCAAGAGTGAGTGAACCTGCCAGAATGGATGCACCAAAATTCAGGAAGATGACAAACAGCCCCATCCCAAACAGCCCGTAAACGACGGAAGGGACACCTGCGAGATTGATAATGGCCAGACGAATTAGCCGTGTCAGGAGGTTCTCTCCGGCGTATTCGTTCAGGTAAATCGCGGCTCCTACTCCCAGAGGGACGGCAAAGACCACGGCTCCCGCCACCAGGCAGAGCGTTCCGAAAATGGCGGGGTAGATCCCGCCTTCCCTCATTCCGTTGCGGGGGAAGGTCGTGAGAAACTCAATGTTGATCGCCCCAATTCCCTGCTTAACGATGGTTGCCACAATCAGGATAACAGGCATGGTGACGAGGATGGTCGTCAGCGTCAGTATGGCGAAGGCGATCTTCTCCTTGGACCGGGATGTCATTGTACGGTCCCCCGATCTTTGTGAAGGAAGACATCCGCAACCAGGTTGACGAAGAATGTGATGACGAACAGCACCAGCCCAATAGCAAAGAGAGCTGCGTAGTGGTCTCCGCCCGGCACCGTTTCGCCCATCTCGGCGGCGATCGTCGCCGTCATCGTTCTCACCGGCTGCAACAGAGAGTGGGGGATCTGCGCGGAATTTCCCGTAATCATCATCACCGCCATCGTCTCGCCGATGACCCGGCCGATTCCCAGCATCACCGCCGCGACGATTCCCGGCGCCGCGGCACGCACGGCGATCCGGCAGATGTACTCCCATCGGGTGGCTCCAAGCGCCAGGGCCGCTTCCCTGTATTTCCCTGGGATTGCCGTGATGGCATCCTCAGCGATGCTGACGATGGTCGGCATCGCCATCAGCGAAAGCATGACAGCACCCGACAGGGCGGTCTGTCCGGTCGGTAGATCGAACAGGTCTCCAATGAAGGGAGCAACAATGACCATCCCGAGAAAACCTATGACAACACTCGGAATTGCTGCAAGCAACTCGATCCCCGTCTTCAGCATCTCCTTCATTCGTGGGCCGGCTACTTCAGCGATGTAAAACGCGCTGGCGATGCCAAACGGAACAGACAGAAGGGTGGCGCCGACGGTGACTGCAAGAGTGCCACCGATCAGCGGAAGAATGCCGAACTTGGGAGGGGACGAGATGGGATACCATTTCCTGCCAAGAAGGAAGTCCTCCAACGAAACGATGCCGAACGTGCGCAGGCCCTCTTTCAACAGGAAGACGAAGATGAGGAGCACAAAAACAATCGATGCAAGACCGCTGAGGAGAACCGTCTTCTCGACGATGAACTCGCGAACCGAATCGAACCGTGACCGTTGATGCATTATCGTTGTTCCGCAAATTCCTTACTGTAACTGAGGAGGCGCACCCGGGAACTCGAAGATGGTTCGACACTTGCCGCACCAATCCCCGCGCTCAATGGCACTAAACCTGCGACAGGCGCTTTGGGTTCCACCTTTGCTTCGCCCGAGATGACCTCAGGAAGCTTCTGACGGCTTGCCCGGCGGAGCCGGCACAAAATCCTGCTCTGAGACGATCTTCTGACCTTCTTCGCTGAGCACGAAGTCGATGTACTGCTTCACCGCGCCCGACGCCTCTCCGTTGGTGTAGAACAAGAGGGGACGGGAGATAGAGTACTTGCCACTGACCACGTCTTCGATGGTGGGTTTGGCGAACGGTCCCTCGGAGCTTTCGGCCACCGCCACACTTTTCTGCTTGGGACTGATGTACCCCATCCCGTAGTAACCGATTGCTTTGGGATTCTGTGCCACCTCCTCCGCAATCGACTGGGAGGAAGGCATCAGCAGCGCAGACTCCGCGAACTCGGCATCACATTCCTTATTTCCCCGGCATAGCACATGTTCCTTCAAGTAGACATGCGTGCCCGAGTTGACTTCCCGAGAGAGAATGACGATTTGCGAGTCAAATCCACCGAGTTCCTTCCAACTCCTGATCTTCCCGGTGAAGATGTCGGACAATTGCTCCAGAGTCAGCTTTTCGACGGGATTTGACGGATGAACAACCACCGCAATGCCATCCAGCGCCACGGTAAATTCTCTCGGATCAACGCCGTTTTTCTTAGCCAGTTCATATTCGTCCGGTTCCATCTTCCGGGAGGACTCCGCAATGTCACAGGTGCCATTGATCAGGGCCGCGATACCGGTCCCCGATCCTCCACCCGTAACCGCTACCTGGGTTCCAGTCCTCTGACTGAACGCCTCCGCCCAGGCCTGACCGAGGTTCACGACGGTGTCAGACCCTTTGACCTGAATGATCCCGGGAGAAAGAACACCTGACGTTCCCGGTCCTTCTCCGGGCGACGAGGTCGGTCGACTGCAACCGACGAGCCATCCTGTTGCGCACACAACAAAGAGGGCACATAGACCACCAACACTGATTCTGAACTGCATCTCCACCTCTCCACGAAATATGATTCATCGAGACGATATGCCGACTTGCGTCGCCCCATACGCAAGAGAGACCGCGTCCCACTGCCCAAGGATGTAGATGCGATGTCGGTTCCGCTCCTATCCGCCCCTTCACAAGAGATGTCTCCTGCCATCCTCAGGCAAACAAGATACGATAAGTCCGTCGGAGTTGTCAACCCGTTCACAGCACTTGAGTGTCGTTCACCGGATGGGGGCCTATGAATCTCCCGCGGGCCGGTCGGCCCGAGCTCTTGTTGCCTTCGCCCGCAGCGGTTACAATGGAGGCGATTCGCAAGGGGACTTGAGCATAGACGCGCGTCACAATCCGAACATTCGCAGCGCGCGCCTTTGATTGACCCAGGGCAAGGGGTGCGATCGCTCTCCTCAAACTTTCTGGCGGTAGTATGGCAAGGAGTTATCTCGATTCATGATGCACAAGGCAATTTGCGCCCGAGTACTATTGGCAATCCCCATCATCGCGTGGTCCCTGTCCACCCCTGGACTTGCAGACGAGCCAATCTTTGACAGGCTGGTTCGCACTGGCCAGGTATTGCTTCCTGGTAACCTGAAGCCGGGGATGCGCGGGGTTGGACGTTCCGTGTTCCGCGGGACGAAGATCGAGTCCTTCAACATCGAGGTTATCGGCGTGTTGGAGAAGGTCAACTCTGGCGGAGATATCATCCTCATCAAGCTTCTCGACGGGCCCGTCGTCGAACGGAATTCGGGCATCATCGCCGGGATGAGCGGCAGCCCTATCTACATCGATGGCAAACTCGTCGGTGCCCTGGCGTTTGGGTGGTCATTTGCGCGGGAGCCTATCGCGGGCGTCACGCCGATCGGCGATATGTTCCGGTCGCTGGACGAAACGTCCTCTCCGGCGCAGTCCCCCAAGGACGGGGCCCCAGAGGTGGCATTGAAGGAACCCATCAGCGTCGCCGGGAGGCGCTTCTGCAAGGTCATGGTTCGGCAAACAACCACCGGACGTTCGGATACCGGCGCGCGTCGGGCGCTGCCTTTCGCTACCGACACGATCTGTCTGGAACCCGTGCAGCATCTGCTACTCGTCAACGGTGTTCGGCCCGCCGCACTGCATCGACTGGAGGCGTTGTTCCGTCCCTACAACCTGACTCCCGTCCTCGGCGCCGGAGCGGCGGATAAAGACATTGACGCGCCTCTCGAGCCTGGCGCGGCGGTGTGTGTGCAACTGGTTCGCGGGGACATCGACATGAGCGGCGTCGGGACGGTCACGTTCCAGCAGAATGACCAGATACTGGCTTTCGGTCACCCGTTCCTCGGGGTTGGGGAACTCAATGTTCCGATGTCCAACGCCATGGTGCACGACATCTTCCCAAGCCAAGAGATGTCCTTCAAGCTTGCGTCTCCGGGAAGAGTCATGGGCGCCATCACGCAGGATTGGGCGTGGTCCATCGGCGGGAAGCTGCACGCTCCCTCGCCGATGATTCCCGTATCCATCAACATTCAGGATGAGAAGCATCAACTCAACAAGTCGTTCAGCCTCGAGGTAGCGAACCAGAAAGACCTCATGCCGATGCTGATCCTCAACTCTGCTATCGAGGCCACCTACGCAGCCTACGGGTTGCAGACCGAAGGGACAGTGAAGACGGATCTCCGCATCGAGTGCGATGGGCTGCCGGTGATTGAGCGGAAGAATCTTCTATACAGCGACAGCTACACAGTTATCTCAGCGGTAACGGAACTGGCGCAGGCGCTGTCCGTTCTCACGCAGAATGAGTTCGAACGAGCGAAAATCAAACAGATTTCCCTGCGGTGCTCCATGCAGGATGCGCGCCGCAGCGCCAAGATCAAGCAGATCTATGCCAACCGGTCCAAAGTGAAGCCGGGAGAGGCGATCGAGATCGGTGTGTCCATCGAGCCCCACGGCGGAGCGCCGGTCGTCAAGACCACCACCTTCACTGTGCCCAAGGACACGCCCGCGGGGCTTCTGTGGATTGGGGTGGGCAGCGGCATGAGCGAGTTGATGCTTAGAGCGCGGTTGGGGCTTCACATCCCCTATCCCACCAGCCTCACGGAACTGCTCCAGCTCTATCAGCAACTTCGCAGCAACAGCGACCTGGTCATCAAGGCGGCTCTCCCGCGATACGGAGTATCCGTGGCTGGGAAGGACATGGCGGTGCTGCCTGCGAGCGTGTTCTCCGTAATGCGGGCTTCCCGAAGCACCGATATCCGACCGGTTCGGGAGCAAATGTCGCACATCCTCCCCACCGACTGGATGATCACCGGGTTCAAGGTGCTCTCCATACGCATCGACAGTGAGAAGAAGGCGCCGCGCGTCAGCGACCCCGCTTCTCGACGTCCGGGCGGCGAGGAAAGCAGAGAGCCCACTGACGACGCGGAATCACAGGGACCCGTGGAATCATCCCAACCAAGCTCTCTTCTGTCTCAGGGACTGGATTCGTTCACCCGGATCCCGCGCGCCTATCTCCTCCAATTTATCGACTTGCAGGCCGCCGCCGGCGATGCCCCTGCTGGTCAAGCCGCGCAGTCAACTGAAGAAGATGACAATGAGGAAGATGACGACGGGACTGACGACGATGCAGAACCGGCCGACGCAAGCGAGAGTGACCACCCTGCCGAGCCCTCCTCGCACAACGATTCAGAGACCGCCCCTGTGAACAACGGGAAAGCCGTGGGCCGTCTGCCTAAAGTCTGGTCCCAATCCTCGGTCAAGGATTTTCTCTCGGGAACGATGACCAACGCTGCGGTTACGAGCAAGGGCGATGTGCGGCTGGCCCCTCAGTCGGAACTCCTTTTCCGGTCGGACGAACTCTTCATCTGGGCGGTCGCCACAGACCGCGCGGGCAATGCCTACATTGGGACCGGGAATGAGGGGAGAATCTACAAGGTGGGGTCGGGAAGCGCTGCCCAACTGCTTTGGGACTCGGACGAGGTGGCAATCACGCACCTGCTGTGCGTCGAACACGAAACGTCCGGGCCCGTACTCTATGCCGCGGGCGCGCCGGGGGGCATCATCTATCGCGTGCCCCCGGATGGCGCTGCGAAACCCTTTGCGCGTCTTCCGGTTTCGTTTGTTTGGAGCATGGTGGCCGGACCCGGTGGGAAGATATTCGCAGGAACTGGGCCGGGGGGGCAGGTTTACCAGATCGACCCGGACGGGAAATTTGAGTTGATTACTATCCTTCCGCAAGATCACGTCCGCTGTCTTGTTCTCGGCGACGCCGACACTCTCTTCGCGGGTACCGGCGACACAGGCGTCGTCTACCGCATCCTGCTGGAGAGCAAGTCCATCGAGGCGCTCTACAATACCGACCGCGGTGAGGTGTCGTGCCTCGCCCGTGACAGTGCCGGCAATCTTTACTTCGGGACGGCCGGAAAGGCCGGCGTTTATCGGATCAGTCCTGACGGCTCCATCAAGACGGTCTACGAGCCACCCGTTGAGGCGGTCTATCACCTGCTCATCGAGGATGGCAATCTCTACGTTGCCACTGGCGACTCACGCGCACAGGGGATTCTCTACCGGATGAATGTGTCTGGGGACGAATCGGTCAACCGCATTCTTGAGGCGGAACAGGCGCAGGTTCTGGCGCTTGCCTACTGGAGCAACGGCGAGGGGAAGAAACAGGGCCGGCTCTTTGCATGCACCGGGAACGGGGGTTCGCTCCATGCCCTGAAGCTGCCCTTCAGCAACACGGGGAATTTCGAGTCAGACGTATTCGACACCGGCTCAGTTTCCCGGTGGGGACGCATACGTTGGCAGGCGACGACTCCGGAGGGAACGAACATCTATATGGAAACTCGATCCGGCAATACGGAAAGCCCTGACGAAAGCTGGGGCAACTGGCAGACGGCTATCGGCGATGCATCAGGCGCTGAGATCTCGGGCCCACCAAGCCGCTACCTGCAATACCGGTGTCACTTGCGCAGCGACGGCACGGAGTCCCCATTGCTTGAACAGGTGGAGGTGGTGTATCTCCCAAAGAACCGACCACCAGCCGTCGCGTTGAAGCGACCGAGAGGAGGCGAACACTGGCGCGGCGAACAGGAAATTGACTGGTCCGGCGAAGACCCCGATAAGGACGCCCTGCACTATGAATTGTACACCAGCAAGGACAACGGCGCGACGTGGGAGGCGCTATCGCTGAAGGATCCGAAGTCCACGAGCTATACCTTCGACACCCGCAAGAAAGACGACGGTACCTACCGGATCAAAGTGGTTGCCAAAGACACAATCGGCAGTCCCGCGGACTCGCTGTCGGGGGAGACCATCTCCAAGACTTTTGCAGTGGACAACAATCCGCCTCTACTGCTTTTCCCGCCGGATAGCTACAAGCAGTCCGAGCAGAAGAAAGTCAGCGGAAGAGCGGTTGCGCTGGATGACGTTTCGGCCATCGTCAGCGCCGAATTCCGGGTGGACGGTGGCGAGTGGCAGGCCGCTACAGCCCAGGACTCCATCTTCGACTCGCGATGGGAAGACATCATATTCGAGACCGACCCGCTCACCGAGGGAGAACACAGCATCGAACTGCGCACGCGTGACGCCGCGGGCAACACGGCAACGAAAAAGGAAGCGCTGCCGACGGTGACCAAGTGAACGCCACGGGCGTGGTCATCCAACGATCCTGCCATCCCGCCTCAAACCAAAAAGATCGTGCGCGGGAGAAATCGCCCTGCCGACCTGTCAGCACCCTGGTCATAGTAAATGAGGCAGCTATCTGGGCATACGGTAACTGCTCAGCTACAGTCGATTCACCGCGGAAAGAAGCGGAATGGTCCGCAGAAAGCACGCTATTTCGCGTGGTACGCATCACTCCAGGCGTTGTTTCAGCGGAAACCAGCGGTGATACGTCCAGGGAGGAAGAATCACACCACTGACCTGAGCAGTTACCCCATACGTGTCTCACGACTCGCACTCCTGAATCCGCATTCCCGGGGAAGTCTGCCTCAATACGGGTGTATTAGACCCGTTGGCAAAACGGAGAATCCGAGGTGCGTTGGCCGGGATCGGTCGGTCAGCTCCATACGAATCCCGACTGACACCCTGCCCTCCCCCCGTGGATCAGACGTTCTACGGAAGAGCACAGCAGCCTTGGCGGCGCACAGCATAGACAATCCCCCTATCGGGGGTTACGCTATTGGAGAACTTGCTGTGCGTCAGTGCGGTGCGCGGTTATATCCGGGAGCGAAGCGGGGGTGTTCAAGGTGCAGAGAGAGATCATCACCATCAGCGAAGAGAAGTGTACGGGTTGTGGGGACTGTATTCCCAATTGCCCCGAAGGAGCCATCCAGGTCATCGACGACAAGGCGCGCCTCGTCAGCGACCTGATGTGCGACGGACTGGGAGCTTGCCTCGGACATTGCCCGGAAGGGGCAATCACCTTTGAGTTGCGGGAAGCCGAGCCGTATGACGAGTACAGGGTCATGGGCAGCATCGTCAAGCAGGGAGAAAACACGCTTCGCGCCCATCTCGCCCACCTCAAAGACCACGGACAGACGGAATTCTACCAGCAGGCCCTGTCTTACTTGAGGGAGCGCGGCAGAGAGGTTACGCGCCCCGGTCGGCAAACACAATCACGACAGCCCTGGGCACACTGAACTGCGTCCAGACGACGGTGATCGGTTCGGGGAACAACCTGCCGGTGAACCGCTGTCGCGAAAGACGGACATCTGGAGTTGGGCCGTATCCGTTCTTGAGATCTTCACAGGCGAAGTCACCTGGATGTCCGGTGTGGTAGCCGGGGAAGCGCTGGAATTCCTCCTCGGCGAATCTGCCGTCCGCAATCCCCGACCAGTCGGGACGCTCGATCCATCGGCGCCATCATCCTCCATCCCTGTGATGCCCCAGGGGGTGACAGCTCTTCTGCGCCGCTGCTTCCAGGCCGATCCTCGGAATCGACCGAAAGACATGCAGGAGGCTGCGGCGGCGCTGGCGTTGGAGTCCCACCACCCGGAGGCAACTTACAACCGGGGACTCCTGCTCTGACGCTCCGGCCGGTTAAGCGATACGGCTCTGCTGCGGGAATTGCTCGAGTCCGGCGCTCCGCCATCCGGCGTCCAGCGCGCGCCCTACCTGTCCGCACTGGTTCAGCTTGAGAGAGGAGATCCCCATGCCGCGGTGTGTGCTCTCCCGGGCGACGATGCGCCGACCACGGACGAAGCCACGGCTTTGTTGGAGCGTTCACGGCAGATGGTGTCTCGGGCGAGCGCGCCCATTCTGGAGGTTGACAATCCGCCCCATCGCCCTGTCCTTGTCTGGCTGAATCCCATGGGCCGGGTTGCGGTGACAGTGGGAGTGGACGGAAGCCTGAGGTCCTGGGATACGGCCGCGGGGCGTTGCCTGCAAGCCTTCCCGGGACCCGGCGGGAGAGTGAACGCTCTCGACGGCACAGCCGGGCAGAGACGCTGGGGGACCGCGGGTGACGATGGTGCGGCACGGATCTGGGATGCTCAATCAGGCGCTTGTATTGGAGTGCTCGGTGGAGCGGCGGGACCGTTGACCTCCATTGCACTCTCCGACTCCGGAAGGCTTGTCGCCGTTGGCGCCCAGGACGGACGTATCCTTGTATGGGAGGTGCGGCAGGGATCACTGAAGCACACGCTGCGCGCGCACCGCTTCCATGTGTTGGCGCTGGCCGCTGCCGGGGAAAGTACCCTCTTCTCCGGTGGGCGCGACCGTGTCCTCCGGCACTGGGACCTCCAGACCGGCGCTCTCCTGCGCGAGTTCAGAGGGCACCAGGCGGACGTCTCGGCGGTAGCCATGGCGCCCTTTCTTCAGAGGAACTACCAATGCCGACCTGTCGGCGCCACGCGGAAAAAATATTCTGGGAGGCCGAGGGTTCTCTCGAACCGAACGATGTGCTCAGCCCATACTGTTTCGTACCGGTGCTCTCCCATTTTTACCGGAGCGGGGAGCCCTTGACGGCGCCCGTCGGAACCCCGGATTTCACCAGCTTCACCAGCGGCAGCGCCATCTCATGTCTGCCGAACGGAGGCACGATGTAGACACCAGGAACCATGTTGAGAACATCTCCGATGAATTGCGCGCAAATCTCGATGCCCACCTTCCAAGCATCGCCTTCGGACGCTTCAACCATCCGCTTCCGGACGCCATCGGGGATGCGGATTCCGGGGACTTCGTTGTGCAGAAACTCGCAGTTCCGCGCGCTGTACAGGGGCAGAACTCCAAGAAAGATCGGGATGCCGAGATGCGAGGTCTGATCGTAGATCTCGGGGACCTTGGCTGCATCATATACCGGTTGCGTCAGCGCGAAAGTCGCTCCGCGTTCCACTTTTTTCGATAGTCGTTTGACTTCTCCCTCGAGCTTCCGCACATTGGGGTTAAATCCGCCAGCGACAATGAAGTCAGCGCGCCGGCCAAGTGAACGCCCGGTGACGCTCTCGCCACGGTTTAACTGCGTCAGCATCTCGATCAGACCGAAAGAGTTGGTATCGTAAACCGAGGTCGCCCCCAGCACGCCGCCCATGGACACCGGGTCGCCGGTGATGGCGAGAACATAGCGGATGCCCAGCTCGCTCGCGCCCATCAACTCCGATTGTTGCCCCAGCAGGTTCCGGTCTCGACAGGTAATGTGGACAATCGCGGGGATGCCCGCGTCGCGCTGGATGAAATGTCCCATCACCATACTGCTCATGCGGATAGACGCAAGGGAGTTCTCGGCAACACTGATGGCATCCGTCCCTGCCTGCGCGAGGGTCTTTGCTCCTTCCACAAGCGGCTGCCACACCAGTCCCCTGGGGGGGTCCAACTCAACAATAACCACCGGCTCTCTGCCTACCTTTTGCAGAAAATCAGGAAGTTGGGGCTCTGCGGGAGCGACAGTTTCCTGTTCTGCCACAGCCACCGACACGAGCTTCCGACGGGGGCGAACGAAGCGATATGCAAGTCGTTGCGCCATCGCACGAATGTGCGCCGGAGTAGTGCCACAACATCCTCCGATGAGGTTGGCGCCCGTCTCCGCAAGCCGCGCAGCGCCATCGGCAAGATACTCGGGGTCGCCCACGAAGAAGTAGCGTCCGTCTGCGTACTGTGGATAACTGGCGTTGGGAAACGCAGACAACGGGAGATCGGTTTCCCCGGCGATGTTCTCCATCACTTTGACGAGAGCGTTGGGACCCGCGCCGCAGTTGCCGCCCACGACATCGGCGCCGAGCATCTCCAGCGTGCGCAGAGCATCAAGTGCCGACACCCCGGCAAGGGTGTGCAGTTCGTTGGTGAACGCCATCTGGCAGATGACCGGAAGGTCGCACAACTCCCGCGCTGCCCTGAACGCGATGGAAATCTCGTCAAGGTCTGAAAACGTTTCCAACAGAATCAAATCGACATTGCCCTCGACGAGCGCCTCGATCTGCTCCCGGAACGCTTCTGCCTGTTCAGAGGCTCGGAGCTGGCTATCGGCCTCAAGGGATTTTCCCAGCGGGCCGACAGACCCCGCGACGTACACATTTGATGAAGCGCACTGCCGCGCCAGGCGCGCCCCGGCGAGGTTGATCTCGCGCGCGCTCTCCACCAGACCCGCGCGCCCAAGCTGATTCCGGTTGGCGCTGAAGGTATTGGTCTCAATCAGCTCCGCGCCCGCGGCGACGTATTGACGGTGAACGCTCTCAACGAGGTCCGGGTGGGTGAGGTTGAGGTTGTCAAAGGACTCTTCGATGTTGACGCCGAGGGAATGCAGCATCGAACCCATGCCCCCGTCGCCAAGGACGATCTCGGTCCGCAGTCTGTCAAGAAGGTTGCATCCACTCATGGTTCCGTTCTACTCACCCAGAAGATGTCGATGCGCTCTGCATGGCTCGATCCATGGGCGGACATTCCTGTCCGCCCTCCATTACTCATCCAGCTCGAAGGTTACGTGCGGTCTGTGTGTTTGCGGGCTGGTCTCGACGTGGACCTCTGTTCCGTAAACTGACTCCAATGCGCCTTCTGTCAATACTGTTTCCGTCTCGCCGAGGGAATGGAGACGCCCTTCCCCACTGAGGAGCAGGACGCGCTTGGCGGCCAACGCCGCGAGGTTGATGTCGTGGATGACCAATACAACGGTCAACTGATGTTCATCGTTCAAGCGTCGGAGCAGCGACAGGATTTCCTTTTGGTAGTTGATATCGAGGTTTGAGGTAGGCTCGTCCAGCAGCAGTACCTCGGGTTCCTGCGCGAGGGCGCGGGACAGGAGTATTCGCTTCCTCTCTCCGCCACTGATGGCATTGACGCTCCGGTTCCTGAGGTGTTGAGTGTTTGTCCGTCGCATGGCTTGTTCGATGCGTTGCCAGTCATCTGGCCCCGGTGGCGACAGTCGTTGCATGTACGGGTAGCGTCCCATCGCCACGATCTCCAGTCCGGTAAAGTCGAACCCGATATGGTCTTCCTGCGGCACCAACGCGACTATGCGGGCGATTTTCCGGGATGACAGCCTGGAGAGGTTTCTTCCGCCGAGATGAATCGAGCCGGCGAGGGGAGGCAACAACCTGGCCATCGTTCGCAGGAGTGTGGTCTTCCCGCTTGCATTGGGTCCGAGGATCGCCAGAAAATCTCCGTACGGGACCTCAAAAGTGATGTCCCGAATCACCGGATTCCCGTCGTATCCGGCGCTGACACCGTTGAGTTCAATGTGAGCACTCATGGACGATTACCAATTGCGAGGGAATTGTCCCTGCCGAGCTGTCTGCACGGATGATTCCTCAAAAATAGATGTTTCGCGACGTCTTCATCAAGTACAGGAAGAATGGAACTCCCAAAAATGCCGTGAGGATGCCCACCGGGATTTCCGTCTTGGGGGTAATGCTACGCGCTATCGTGTCGCACCCCATCATGAAGATGGCCCCGGCGATTGCGGACGCGGGCACCAGCACCCGGTGGTCCGGGCCAATGAGCAACCGGACCACATGGGGAGTGATCAATCCGACGAAGCCAATAATCCCAGCGACCGACACGGACGACGCGCACGCCAGCGCAGCCGCCACCAGCAACCACTTCTTCGTCCTCTCGACGTCGACGCCCACGCTCCGGGCTGTCTCGTCTCCCAGAACCATCGCGTTGAGTTCCCGGGAAAAGAACCAGATCACCAGACAGCCAACCAGTGTAGCCGGCAGTACCTGACCGACCTCCTTCCAGCCCGCGCGGTAGAACCCCCCCAACAGCCAGAAATACACGGTTTGGGCGAGGTCCTCAACCACGCTCACGACCACGATGAAAGACATGATTGCTGAAAGCAACGCGCTGAGAGCCAACCCGGTCAGCAGCAGCGTCGTGACTTGGATTCGTCCGTTCCGCAAACTGAATGCATACACGATTCCCGCGGTTGCGAACGACCCCAGGAAGGCAAACAGAGTCAGTGGATTCAGGAAAGGAAGATGACGATCCAACCGGAATGCCATGGAAATGGTGGCTCCCACCGCGCCGCCGGCTGAAACGCCCAGTATGTACGGGTCCGCCATGGGGTTTCTGAACACCCCCTGCAGGCACGCTCCGGCGCACGCCAGTGACGCGCCAACGAGGGCGGCCAGCAATACACGCGGGAGGCGGATGTTGATGAGGATTTCCGACCATCGTCCCGACGCCCGCGTCTCAGCGTGCCCCATCTCTGCGGCCAGCTCGCGCCACGGGATATTCGCTGAACCCCACAGGAGAGATACGGAGAACACCGCCAGCAGAAGCAGCCCGAGACCCGCGAAGATGACGGCGGTACGACCGCGCCGTATCTGTTCTCCAGGGCATTCGTTCTCTCGCTCTTCCATTATTCCAGCCATATTGTCCATATCGGCGCATGCATCATAGCATAAACCCCGCCCCTCGCCAAAGGCGGGCAGAAGGCGTAGGGTGCAAGTCAGATTTGTGGCGCGTGGAGGTAATCGGCGCCCTGGGGTCGGTAGGCATGAACGAAAGGTTGGCGAAACCTACGCGAGTGAAAGGGGACAGTAACGACCCCCTCACCCTCGAACCCTTTGGGTTCGCGCCCTCTCCCCATCGGGCTGACTCTCCTGGAATTGTATCATAAAGGAACGCGGGACATACGCTGATCTTTCTGCCACCGGCACAAAGGCTCGAACGGGTTGTAGGGCAGAGTCTCCGTCCCTGCCGAATCCGGTTTTCTCGGCTATGCAGTGGATGGGTTTTGTTGGATTCATGCTCACCGACGAGTTGCGTTGGATGAAGGGCTGGAC